>Ga0114933_10004694_pt1 | contig 12655 bp, 9 predicted proteins | sample 4SBtaG_FD_89691 | JGI IMG/M metagenome (GOLD analysis project Ga0114933, IMG submission 89691) | Deep subsurface microbial communities from Kolumbo volcano to uncover new lineages of life (NeLLi) - 4SBTROV12_W25 metaG | ecosystem: Environmental > Aquatic > Marine > Volcanic | place: Kolumbo...
GCCCGCCTGGAGGCCGCCTTCAGCGATCTGGTGGTCCCCTTCGGACTGCTCGACAAGCTGGGGCCGGCCGTTGGGGCGGGCCGAGGTCTCTTCCTGCACGGCGACCCGGGCAACGGCAAGACCTCGCTCGCCGAGCGCATCACCCGGTCCTACGGCGACGCGATCTACATCCCGCGCACCGTCGAAGCCTTCGGCTGGCTGATCCAGGTCTTCGACCCGGCCGTGCACCGCCCGGTGCCGCCCGAAGCCCGACCGGCCGTCCGCACCGACGAACGCTGGGTGCTCTGCGAGCGCCCCACGGTGGTGGTCGGTGGGGAGCTCACTCTCGACCAGCTCGAGCTGAGCTACTCGGAGCACGGCGGCGTCTGTGCGGCACCCGCGCACGTGAAGGCCAGCGGCGGGGTGCTGGTGGTCGACGACTTCGGACGCCAGCGCGTCGAGCCCACCGCTCTGCTGAACCGCTGGATCGTGCCGATGGAGAAGTCGGTCGACTTCCTCGGCCTGCCCGATGGTCGCAAGCTCGAGGTGCCCTTCGAGGCCTTCGTCGTGTTCGCCACCAACCTCCGTCCGCGCGACCTCGTCGACGAGGCGTTCCTGCGTCGCATTCCGTACAAGGTGCGCGTCGAAGACCCGGACGGCGAGCAGTTCCGGAAGCTCATCGAGCGGCAGGCCACCGCGCTGGGCTTGACCCTGGAAGCAGGCCTCGTCGAGCACCTCGTGCAGCGCTGGTACACCGAGCGGAGCTTTCGCTTCTGCCACCCCCGCGATCTCTTGATGCAGGTCGCCGAGCGCTGCGCCTGGCGCGAAGAGCCGGCGGTCGTCACCCGGAACCACCTGGACGCGGCGTGCTCGGGCTACTTCCTCGGTACCTGATCCTCGGGATCTGGGCCTGCAGCACCCCAGCGCCGTCCGGGTCCAGCACCTCTGCAGTGGAGCAGGGCCCACGGCCCGAGACCGCGGGCCAGGCGATGCCACCGATCCCGGCGGACCACGTAGCCTGGCGCAGCCTGCGCGAGGGCTTCGTGCGCGATCCTCACTTCTACGGCGAGCCGAGCTGGGACGAGGTGGCGATGCGGGTGCTGGGGCACCTCTCGGCGGCCGAGCGCGATCGCGCGCGTCTCGCGTCAACGCTCGGAGATCCGGTCGGCTGCACGGCAGCGTACGAGCGGCTGGCGGCTCGCATCGAGGACGCAGGCGTGGACGGCGGCGTGGCTGGGGAGATCGGTGGCCTGCTCCGCGACGCCGCCCGCCGCGACGCTGCGTACTGTGCGGGCGGGTGGACCCGCGACGCCGCCCTCGTCGAGCTGTCCCTCGACCGCTTCGAGGACTTCGACGACCGCCACCGCCTGCGCGTGGAGCTGTACCGCGCGTACCTCGACTGGACCGACCCCCTCCGGCCCGAGCACGTCTGGGGCTATTGGCCCGAGGCGGTCCAGGCGCCGGCGCGCTTCACCGCGCAGGGCCTCGGCGCACTCCCCACCGGCGACAGCTACGTCGACACCGCTGGCGAGCCCGGACCCAAGGGCATCGGTCGCCTCGCACGGCTCGATGTCGACGACCCCGTGCACCGTGCGTGGCTGGAGCGCTGGGCAGAGCGCCTGAACAACGCGCTGGCCGTGGACCCGGCGCAGGTTCCACCGCTCGTCGAGCAGCTGGTCTCCGAGCTCGACGCCCACGGGCACGGCAGCCGCTACTACAACATCAAGGCGGCCCGGAACGAAGCCGTGCGGGTGCTGGCGCGCGCCGGAGCGCACGAGCGTGCGGTGGAGGTCCTCCGTCGAGCCTTCCCCTTGCACCACCAGGACTGGGTGTGCCCCAACCGGGAGGGCATCCTGCGGGGGCTCGAAGGCCGGCTTTGGCTCGCGTCGGGCGACACCGAGCGCGCCGCTGCGGCACTCGACGACGCCGTGGTGGTGGGCGAGGCCTGGCTCGAGCAGATCCTGGCCGCCCGGGGCCCGTGACCGGCCCGCCTGGAGCAAGCACGCGACTCGAGATTACCTGATTGGTGCTCTACTTCGCGCAGCGGAAGCCGCTCGTCTTGCGGCGGATCTCGGCCAGGAACTGCAGCCGCTCCGTCCACGGCTCCTGCTCCAGCTCGTAGTAGTAGCTGCCACCGCGCACCCGCCGGTACACGCCGTGCTCCGGGCCCCGGAAGTTGACGTGCAGGCGGGGCACGGGGAGCTCTCGCACGTCGCTCCAGGACTGGGCGTCGTTGTCGGCGGTCCACTCCCAGGCGTTGCCGAACAGGTCGCAGACCCCCTCGGCCGAGTTCCCGGTCGGGTAGGCGCAGGCGGGGCTGGTCCACTGCGCTCCGTCGCTGGCGTCGTAGCTGTCCCCGCCGATCATGCCGTCGTTCATCGCGCCGACCACGTAGTCCGGTCCCCACGGGTAGAGGCGTCCGTCGGTGCTGTAGGCGGCGCGCTCCCACTCCGCGTCGGTGGGCAGGCGCTTCCCGCGCCAGGCGCAATAGGCCGTGGCGTCGTACCAGTTGACCAGCACCACGGGGTGGTCGTCGCGGCCCGTCGGCGGCTTGCCGCCCTGCCAGTTGAAGCCCAGCTCGTCGGCCCACGGCTCGGCCACCCAGGGGATGCGGTAGCCGGTGGCCTGCACGAACGCGAGGTAGTCCTGGTTGGTCACCTCGGTGCGGTCCAGGAAGAAGCCCGACACCCAGGCCAGCTCGCTGTGGCGGCCGGGGCCGGGGATCGCTCGGGGCCAGCCGAAGTAGAAGAGCTCGCCGGGCACGGCGACCATGCCATCGGGTGGGCTTCCGAGGCAGCCCAGGAGCATCACCAGGCGCATCGCACCCCCAGCGTCTCGCGGCGCTCTTCGGGGCGAGCAGGCTCGCGGTGGGTGGCCGTGCAGTAGCTCGGGAGGTTGATCCAGCTGCCACCGCGGATCACGTCCCAGGGGGTGTCGCCGCCCCCCACGGCGTCGTGGTGGTAGGTCGAGCTGGTCCACTCCCACACGTTGCCGGCGTAGTTCACGCCGTCCTCGCGGGTGCGCGTCTCGGGGCGGGCCTCGTCCACGGACCAGGTCATGTAGCCTTCGAGGAAGGCGTACTTTCCCGCCGAGTACCAGTTGCCGAAGTGGTCCTTCGGCTCGTCGCCCCAGCTGTACTTGCCCCCCGAGATGCCCCGGGCGGCCCGCTCCCACTCCCACTCGGTCGGCAGGCGCCCGCCAGCCCAGGCGCAGAAGGCCTCGGCCTCGAAGCGTGAGATCAGGAAGACCGGGTGCTCGGAGGTCCGTCCGAGAGCGCGGTCGGCGTGCTCGACCTCGGCGTGGTCTTCGAGCCAGGCCAGGCCGGACGCGGACCAGAGCGCCGGGTCGCGGTAGCCGCCGGCGTCCACGAAGGCCTGGTACTGCCCCAGGCTGACCTCGGTGGCGCCGATGGAGAAGGCGGGGAGCTCGACCTGCCGTCGGGGCGCCTCGTCGGGCACCGCGTCGTTGCCCAGCCACGCCGCGCCGCCGGCGATGGCCGACGCTCTCAACAAGCCCGCCGGCGCCTGGCCTGCGGAGCCGGGCGCCGCGAGCGGGGAGCAGCCCGCCAGGACGAGGATCAGCGGAACAGCTTCTCCAGCAGGCCGCGGTTGCCTTGCAACGCCGTTCGCTGGAGGTAGAAGCCCAGCCCGCGTTCGGCGCCGAGCTCCTCGCCGCCACCCGCGCGGCCCGGGCCGCCGTGCACCAGCTGCGGAAGCACCATGCCGTGCGGCGTGGCCTGGTCGGCGACCTTGGTGTCCAGGAGGAGCACCCGCCCGTTCCACGCGGCGATGCCGAGGCCGGCGGCCTTCAGGAACGCGCGGTCGTCGCTCAGCACGGTGGTCACCAGGGAGCCGCCACCCAAGGCCACGAGGTCCACGGCGTCGTCAGCGCTGCCGTCGTAGGCCAAGAGCGTCACCACGGGGCCGAAGACCTCGTGGTCGTGCACATCGGTGGCGGCGCGCGCGTCGTCCACGGTCAGCACGATGGGGGCCGCGTAGTAGCCCTTGCCCTCCGGGGCACCGACCGGGCTCACCTCGACCGGCGACCCGTACGCGAGGGTGGCCTGCGCGGCGAGCTTCCGCACACCCTCCCGGTAGTCGCGGAGCTGGGAGGCGGTGGTGAGCGGGCCCATGGTGACGGTGCTGTCCGCCGGGTTGCCCACGACCAGGCGGTCGAGCTCGGCCCCGAGGTCCTCGGCGAAGCTGGCGACCAGCGCGCTCGGCACGAAGACCCGCCGGATGGCGGTGCACTTCTGGCCGGTCTTCTGGGTCATCTCCTTGGCGACGGAGCGGACCGCCGTGCGCCAGAGGTCGTCGTCGTGTTGCACGTCCGGCCCGACGACCATGGCGTTCAGGGAGTCCGCCTCGACGTTCACGCGGGTCGACGCCTTGACCGGGCCGTCGCCCCCCCGGAGCAGCGCGCCGGTGTCGGCGGAGCCGGTGAAGGCCAGCACGTCCTGCCCGCCGAGGTGGTCGAGCAGGTCGCCCGCCGAGCCGGCGATGAGCTGGAAGGTCCCCGCGGGGAGCACCTCGGCCTCCACCAGGACCTTCGTCATCTCGTAGGTCAGCCACGAGGTCGAGGTGGCCGGCTTGGTGACCACCGGCATGCCGGCGAGCAGCGCGCAGGCCGCCTTCTCGAAGGTGCCCCAGGCGGGGAAGTTGAAGGCGTTCACGTGCACGGCTGCGCCGCGCCGGGGAACCGCCACGTGGGTCCCGCAGAAGCGTGCGCCCTGTGCGAGCTTGACGGGGTCCTCCTCCACCAGGTGCTTCGCGTCGCCCAGGCTCTTGCCCAGGTAGGCGTAGTAGGAGAGCGTGCCGGTGGCGCCGTCCACGTCGAACTTGGCGTCGCCGCGGGTGTTGCCCCCGTTGCGCTGAGCCACGCGGATCAGCTCCTCGCGCTTGGCGTACAGGGCCTTCGACATGGCCTTGAGCAAGGCACCGCGCTCGGCGAAGGTCATGGCTCGGAGCGTCGGACCTCCCACCGTGCGGGCGTGCTCCAGCACGGCGGCGAAGTCGAGGCCGCGGGTGGAGGTCTCCGCGACGGGCTCCTCGGTGGCGGGGTCGACGAGGGGGCGGAAGGGGGCGGTGCCCTCCTGCCACGCGTCGAGCACGTAGTTCTGGAGACGGACCAAGGAACCTCCGGGCTGGCAGAGGCCTCTAACGCCTTCCGGCGTCGCTTTCTGCCACGTCGAGCCCGAGCTCCTCGAGCACCCGGGTGTCGCCGGCGATGTCACGCAGCAGCCACGCGAGGAAGCGCACGTCGACGTGGATGGAGCGCGTCATCTCGGGGGTGTAGCGCCAGTCGGCGGCCATGCCCTCCCAGTTTCGATCGAAGACCACGCCCACCACCTCGCCCTGGGCGTTGAGCGTCGGCGACCCGGAGTTGCCACCGGTGTTGTCGAGGGTGGAGAGGAAGTTCAAGGGCACCGGTCCCGCGGTCGTGGCCCGAGCGCGCACGTCGACCGGCACCTCGAAGGGTGACGCGCCATGCTTCGCGATCATGCCCTGGAGGGTGGTGCGGGTTCCGTAGGTGACCGCCTCGGCGGGCGCGTAGCCCGCGATCCGTCCGTAGGACACGCGGACCGTGCCGTTGGCGTCCGGGTAGGCGGCGCCTCCGGAGGCGCGGAGGGCGTCGATGTAGATGGGGCGGAGGCGGAGCAGGGCGCCGTGGGTGGCATCGGCCTCGTCCTCCAAGGAGTCTCGCCAGCGCTCCATGGCCACTGCGAGCTGCACCCAGGGGTCGGTCGACGCCTCGAGGTCGGCGCGGGTCGCCTCCATCAGCGCCATGCGCGCGTCGTGGCTCGCGAGCTGGGGCCGAGAGAACAGCTGCGTGAGGCCGGCCTCGATGCCCCCCACCTCCGCGAGCCATGCGTCCAGGGGGGGGATGCGTTGGCCTTCGGGGAGCTCCTGGCTGCGGGTGAGCAGGATGCGCATCACGTCCATGTCCGCCCGGAGATACAGGCTGCGATCCAGCTGATCGATGCCGTCCACCAAGCCCTGGCGATCGCGTTGTTGGTAGCCGCGACGGCGCTCCTCGTCCGGCTTCTCGCTCTCCAGCGCCAGGCGGTAGGCGGTCCGGGTGGTGCGCAGGAGCTGCGGGTACCACCCGGTCAGGCCGACCAGCCGGTCGCGGGCGGCCGTGGCGTGCTGGGACACGAGGACCTGCTCCAGCTCTTCGAGTCCGTCGGCGTAGCGCTTCTGGCGCGACCGCTTCTCGTCGACCCAGGCGTGGAGGGCGGCTTCGTCGTCGGCCTTCGCCTGCACGAGCCCCTGGCTGTCGAAGTTGTCGAGCATGCCGAGGTAGCTCTTGCCCGCGTTGGACAAGGTGAACAGGGCCTCGTTGACCCGTCGGTGGGCATCGGCGCTGTCCTTCGCCCGCACCTTCAGGGCGGCCATCAGCTCGGCAAAGAGCTCCACCCCGTCGCGGTAGCGCACGTCGCGGGCCTGGCGCAGCTCGCTGGCGGTTCCGTTCCTCGCGGTCGTCCAGGGATAGCCCGCCATCAGCACGAAGTCGCCGTCGTCCACGCCGTCCGACGACACGGTCAGGTGGTGCTCGGGCTGGTACGGCACGTTGCCTTCGTCGAAGGCGGCGGGCCCGTCGGCGCCCACATAGGCGCGGACGAGGGCGACATCGGCGGTGTGGCGTGGCCACATCCAGTTGTCGTCCTCACCTCCGAACATCGCCAGCGCGTCGGGCGGCGCGTACACCAGCCGCAGGTCGCGCAGCTCGGTCTGCTCCACCAGCACGTAGCGCGCGCCACCGTCGAAGCGGGCCACGTCGCAGCGTCGGCCCTCGGCGCAGCCCGCCGAGAGGCGCACGCGGTTGGCTTCGACGATGCGGTGGCGCTCGAGGTCGCTCGTCTTGTTGTCGATCCCGGTGTGCACCTGATCGGTCACGTCGCGCATGCCCTCGAGCACGTAGAGCCGTGCCTGCGGACCGCCCGAGCGCTCGTCCGCTCGGGTTGCGGCGTAGAAGCCGTCCTTCACCAGGTCTTCGTCGTCCAGCGACGCGTGCTGCATCAGGGATCGCACGCAGTGGGCGTTGGTCAGGAGCAGGCCGTCTTCCGACACGAACGACGCGGTGCAGTTGCCCAGGTAGGCCACCGCGCCCAACAACCCGCCGCCGGGCGCGAGGTCGTCGAGCTCGGCCTGCAGCCCAGCAGCCTGCAGGGTGGCGGCCAGCTCGGGGAGTTGATCGGGGAGCCACATGCCCTCTTCGGCGAGGGCGGTCAGTGCGAAGGCGAGGATCATCGGGACGTTCCTGGAACGCCTCGACTCTACCGTGCCTCTGCGGCGCTCAATCCTTGAAGATGAGCCAGCCCGCGAGCAGGAACAGGGGCACCGGCGCCCAGTAGAGCTGCAGGAGCGGGTTCGAGTAGGGCCACCAGCGCGTGTACTTGGCCTTGACGCTCAGCGGCATCGGGTGGCTGGCGCCGTCACGGATGTCGAGCTGGGTGACGGCGCTCTCGAAGCTGCCGAGCAGGGCGTCGTCGCCTTCTTCGGCGAAGGCGATGCAGGTGAGCCCGAGCTCGCCATACGCCGTGTAGAAGAGCGCCGCGGTCACCGGGTCGTCGAACAGCGTGCCCTCGACCTTCCAGAGGTAGGCGTCGCGCTCGTCGTCCAGGTGCACGAAGTCGATCTGGCCGTCGTCGCGCGGCTGGATCGGGTTGTCGGCCAGCACGTCGAGGTAGATCTCCTCGGTGCCGGTGACGATCTCGACCTTGCCCCCGCGGAGCATGACGCGCGAGAAGGTCAGGAAGTTCTCGCGTGCCACCTCGGATCGCTCGGGATCGAGCACCTCGAGGGTGGCGTCGACCTGGGTCCGGCACTTGAAGGTCTGCTTGGCGAGCTGGGACTCGTCGACCACGTAGAAGTCGGCGAGCGCGCCCGAGAACTCGGACTCCCCCCCGACGCGGTCGTTGCTCAGCCGGCGGGACTCGTCCAAGGTGAGCGCGCGCCAGCCGTTGGGCAGCGTGATGTCGTAGCCCGCTTCGGCGCTCACGCGCCCACGGGGAAGCTCTTCGGCCGGCACCGGCGGGGTGTCGACCGTGATCATGTCGAGCACCTCGTCCATGACGAGCTTCACGTGCTCGGGGTCGTCGACCTTCGAGGTCTTCACCGTGAGGGAGACGCCGGCGCCCGCCACGGAAAAGAAGGCGACGCGCGCGAGCAGGTCCTGCTCCATCCACGTGTCGTGGACCTGCAGCGGCATGACGAACATGCGGCCGAGCTTCTCGTGCTCGATGTCTTCGAGCTCGCCGGGGGTGATCTCGAGCACGTCGTCGTCGTTCTGGGCGAGCTGCTCCTGCACGGCTTCCCGCACCAGCTCCATGTCGGGCTGGTAGGCCGTGGCGGTGATCGCTGCGTCCGAGTACGCCTCGAGGTTGCGCATCGCGAGCTTCACCTCCGTGGTGGCGTCGCCGAGGGTGTGGCTCCACGCGGGCATCACGCCTTCCTCCTCCGGCACCTCGACGGTGACGGGGAGGGAGGGCACGCGCAGGGTCTCAGCCGACGCGAGCTGGAGGGCGAGCAGGCTGGCGAGCATGCCGAAACTCCTGGAGGTTGGCGACACTAACAGGAAACGACAAACCCCCGGAGCACGAGCCCCGGGGGTCGGTCCATCGAAGGGCGGGTCGGGCCTACTCGGGCGCGCCTTCGACGCGCACGGTCTCCAGGGCGCTCGCGTCGAGCTCGTCGTTGAACTGGCTCACCACGTTCATCCACGCCAACAGGAAGTCGCGCTCCTGGGCGTCGCCGCCACCCGCCGCGAGCCGCCGGAGACCCTTGTCGATGGTCTCGAGCTGCTCGAGGCTCGCGTTGATCGCGTCGCGCGGCGTCGGGCCGTCGGGCCCCTCGCTGTTGTCGGGACTGTCGAGGGACTCCGCCAACAGCGCGTCGAGGCGGGTGACCACGGCGTCGGCACCGTCCTGGAGGGCCGCCTGGGTAGCCGCCTCGCCGTGGGCGTGGTCCGCCGCGGCGACCATGCTGTCGACGGCGGTGCTCGCGAGGATGCTGGCCACTTCGTCGATCACCGGCGCGAGCTCGTCCTCCGCCAGCTGGCGGTAGGTCGGGATCGTGTCCACGATCGCCTGGCTGCTGGCCTGAGCGAGGTCCGGTGCGCCTCGGACGACCACGGACCGGATGCTGTCGCCGGCTTGTGGCACGGCCTCGACGGCGAGACCGGCGGCGGCCAGGCCCAAGCCTTCGGGGTCGAGCAGCAGGCCGATCTGGTTGCCGGCCCACAAGAGGTACAGGCCGATGACACCGGCGATCGTGCCGCCGATCATGGTGGACTTGGAGTTGGTCTCGCGGACGAGCTCGAGCTCGGCCTGGAGCAGGCCCTCGATCTCCTGGACGGGGGTCTTGTCGGACATCGCTCAGCCCTCCTCGTTCATGCGGCCGTCGAGCATCTCGACGAGCAACAGGATGACGTCGTCGCCGGTCTGCTCGATGCCGTCTTCGCGGTGCTCCTGCGCCTGGGCGAGCAGCCGCTGGGTGGACTCGTTGATCGACTGGAGGATGTGCACGTGTTCGGCGAAGGTGGTGTCGAGGGCGGTCATCGCCCACTGACGGCACGAGGTCTCGAGCCTGCGCACCAGGTCGGTGTAGAGCTCGTCGTCCTCGCTGAAGTCGGGCAGCTTGCCCTTCAGGTCGGCCTCGCGCTCCTTGATCGCGGACGCGAGCGCCGCATCGAGCTGGTCTTGCATGCGCTTGTTCATGTTGTCCTGCAGGACCTGGCTCTCCGCCACCAGCTTCTCGTTGAGCTTGGGCAGCAGCTGCTCGGCTTCGTCCGTGAAGGCGTGCTGGATGGCCGGCACCGCGTCGGCGGCGATCGCATCGAGCTCCTTGGACACCCGCGGCCAGACGGTCATCGCAGCTTGCTCCTGGAGCGTGACGAGCAGCACCTCCGAGTCGAAGGTCTTGACCTTGGCGTAGAGGCTCACCGCGAAGATGAGGAAGAACGCGAAGATGAGTCCAGTGATCGCGTTGCGCACCCGCACACCATGTGCGCGCGCGTCGGCGATCTCCTGGAGCAGCGCCCTTGCGCGGTCGGCTTCAGACATCAGCTCTCCTGGGGGTTGGGCGCGCCAGCCACGTCGTGTGGCTCGCTGCGAGCTTCCCGCTCCCGTGCGTGCCTGGGGCCTCGATCCTACGCGGGGGCGACGCGCGATGGGAAGGGAGGATCCGAGGATTCGCCGGTGCGCAACCTGAACGCCTGGACAGTGCGGCAGGACTCGGGTAGCCTCCGCACTGCGCATCCGTTCAGGTGGCTGGGATGGGCAGTGGAGGATGCTGATGTTGGTGGAGTTGGAGCTCCGATCCCTCGCGATCGTGGACGAGGACCGCGTTCACTTCGCCCCGGGCCTGAACGCGGTCACCGGGGAGAGCGGCACCGGCAAGTCGATGTGGCTCGGGGCGTTGGCGCTCCTGGCAGGGGATCGGGCCCGCGCCGGTTGGGTGCGATCGGGCGCCGCGCACGCCGAGGTCATCGGGCGCTTCGAGGGCGATCTTGCGCGGGGCGCGCGCCGGGATCTGGGGTTGCCCCCGGGCGATGAGCTGGTGTTGCACCGACGGATCGGGCGGAACGCCAAGGCGTGGGCGGGCGGCAAGGTGGTCACCGTGGCGGCGCTACGTGGCGTGGGCGAGCGGCTCTTCGAGCGGGCTGGTCAGCGTGCCTGGACGCGGCTGCTCACACCGGAAGGGCAGCTCGAGGTCGTCGACCAGGCGGCGGGCTCGGCGCGCGCGCTCGTGGCGATGGGCGCCGCCTTTGGCGCGGTCCTCGAGGGGCGTCGCGCCCTCTCGGCCCTTCGGGTCCGAGTCGACGAAGCTGCGCGCCAGCAGGACTGGTTGCGGTTCCAGGTCCAGGAGCTCGATCGGCTGGCGCTGTCGCCCGAGGAAGCCCGGGAGGCGGTGATCGAGCGCGATCGCCTGCTGCACGCCGCCGAGCTCGCCCGTGGCGCCCACAGCTTGATCGCCTTGCTCGAGGAGAGCGACGGTTCGGCGCTCGAGCAGCTGGGCCGGGCGGCCGACCAGCTCGATGGGCTGGGCGGCTGGGATGCCTCCCTGCGGCCGCTGGCGGAGGAGCTGCGTGGCGCCGTCGCGGCGGTCGAGGAGGTGGTCCGGTCCCTCGGACCGCACCGAGACGCGCTGGAGGATCCGGAGCGCCTGGCCCAGCTCGACGATCAGCTCGCCGCCCTGCGCAGCCTGGAACGCAGACACGGTCGCGAGGGCGACGCGCTGATCGCGCTCGGCCAGGAGCTCCGCGCGCGGCTGGAGCTGGTCGATCGCGGCGAGCACGCCGAGGCGGAGCTGGTGGAGCGGCTCGCCGGCGCCGAGGCCTCGGCGGAGCGCGCAGCGGGTGCCTTGCGCGAGCGGCGCCAGGCGGCGCTCGAGCCGCTGCGCGACCAGGTCGAAGGCCGGCTCAGGCGCCTGGCCATGCCCGACGCTCGGGTGGGGGTCGAGCTGCTCGCCAAGGCCCTCGGCGCGGATGGTCACGACGAGGCGCGCTTCCTGCTCGCCGCGAACCCCGGCGAAGCCTCGGGAGCTCTGGCCGAGGTGGCGAGCGGGGGCGAGCTGGGTCGCGTGGCGCTCGCGTTGAGCTTGGCCCTGGGCTCGTCCAAGGCCACCTGGGTGCTGGACGAAGTGGATGCGGGCCTGGGTGGGCACGCCGCCGCCGCGCTCGGCGACGAGCTCTGCGCGCTCGCCCGGAGCGGGCAGGTCATCGTCATCACCCACCAGCCGCGCCTCGCCGCGCTCGCCGATCACCACGTGCGCATCACGAAGGAGGTGGTGGACGGGCGCACGCGCTCGCGGGCACAGGTGCTGGGCACCCACGATCGCGTGCAGGAGCTGCACCGGATGCTCGGCGGTGACCGCGCGAGCCTCGCCTTTGCGCGGGGGCTGTTGCTGGAGACCCGACGGGCGACGGGAAGAAAGGGGGCCACTGCGGCGTAGGGGAGGCGTGACCCGTCTGCTCGCCCTCGACCCCGCCACCTGGGAGCACCCCCACGACCGCGCCGCGCTGCAGCGGATCCGCGCCGCGCCGGGCCTGGAGGCCCTGGTCATGGGCCTCGGCAGCGCGGTGGTCGATCCGGCCCAGAAGGCGCTGTTCGCCCGTGGGGCGCGTCCCGCGAGCGCCCTGCTCGACGCCGGACTCTGGCGAGCGTGGCAGGAGGTCTGCGAGGCGCTCGACGTGACCGTGGAGCTGCCCATCGACGTGCTGCCACAGGAGCATGTGAACGCTGCCGTGGTGTGCGCGGCGCGGCCGAGGCTCCTGGTCACCCAGGGCCTGCTGGACGCCTCCGACCACGACATCCTGCGGGTGGTGCTGGCCCACGAGCTGGGGCACCTGCTGAGCGGACACCTCCCCTGGAAGCTCGGGGTGGGCGTGCTCCTGGGCGCGGGGGCCGCTGCCCTGGGCACGGGCCTGGGGATCGCGGTGGGAGCGCCGATCCTGCTCACCATGCGCCGCTGGGACCGGTTCAGCGAGCTGAGCGCCGACCGTGCCGCGGTGCTCGCCGTGCAGGACCCGGATCTCTGCCAGCGGGTGCTGTGGCGGCTGGCGGGGGCGGATCGCAGCTTCTCCGACTTCCGCTCGCCGACGGCCACCACCGGCTGGGCGCGGGCTCGAGGCCTGTTGTCCCGGCATCCACGTCCGGGAGAACGCGCCGAGGCCC
>Ga0114933_10004696_pt1 | contig 12652 bp, 10 predicted proteins | sample 4SBtaG_FD_89691 | JGI IMG/M metagenome (GOLD analysis project Ga0114933, IMG submission 89691) | Deep subsurface microbial communities from Kolumbo volcano to uncover new lineages of life (NeLLi) - 4SBTROV12_W25 metaG | ecosystem: Environmental > Aquatic > Marine > Volcanic | place: Kolumbo...
CTCGCCGCGTCCATCGGGCACGAGCTGCGCAACCCGCTGGCCGTGATGTCCACGTCCGCCCATCTCCTGCGCAAGCGGGTCGACGACGCCGGCGGACGCCACATCGACAAGATCGTGCGTCAGATCGAGCAGAGCGAACGCATCATCGGCGACCTGCTCGCGCTCGCTGGCGATCGCAACATGTCCGCCGAGGCGGTCGACTTGATCACGCTCGTCGAGGACGTGCGCGCTTCCCTGGTCCTGCCGGAGGGCGTGAACCTGGTCCTCGACCTCGACCCCTCGGTGCAGGCGGTCTCGGTAGACGGCTCCCAGATGCGGCAGATGCTTCTCAACCTGCTGATCAACGCTATGCAGGCCGTCGAGAACCACGGCGGGGGTGAGGTAGAGCTGCTCGCGACCCTCGTCGACGGCGAGCTGCGGATGAGCGTGTTGGACGATGGGCCCGGCTTTCCGATCGACATGAGGCAACGCGTGTTCGAGCCGCTCTTCACGACGACCGGCGGCGTCGGCCTCGGACTGGCGCTCTGCGCACGGATCGTCGCCAAACATGGCGGCTCCATCGAGGCGCTCGACCGCGAGGGCGGCGGCGCTCACGTCAGAGTGCTCATCCCGCAAGCGTCGAAGGCATCGTGACGCACCTTCTCGTCATCGACGAGAACGCTGATCTCGCGGAGAACATCCGTGAGCTCTTCGAAGACACCGGCGCGCGCGTCAGCGTGCTCAGGAACGCCGATGGGCTCGAGGACCTCGCGATGGCCGACCCCTTCGATCTTGCGATCGTCGATGTCCGGTTCGGCGCCTCGGGAACGACCTCGGTGCTTCCCCGCCTGCGAGAGGTCTCGCACGACGCGGAGGTGATCGTGATGACGGGCAGCGCCACCGTGCACAGCGCCATGGCGGCCGTGCGACATGGCGTCTTCGCCTACCTCTCCAAGCCGTTTGACCCCGACGACCTGCTCCGCCTCGCCGACCGGGCGCTCGGACAGGTCGCGCTGCGCAGGGAACGGACGATGCTCTCGCGTGACCTGGCGCGCTCAGAGGCCCTGCACCGCGCCGTCTTCGACGCGGTCGACGCGCTCATTGTCGGCGTGGACGAGCAGCACCGCGTGCAGCTCTGGAACCAATGCGCGACCCAGACGACCGGCTGGCCCGCCGATCCGGTGCTCGGCAAGGACGCAGGCGAGGTCCTGCTCGCCGAGGAACACCGAGCCACGCTCCGCAAGATGGCGGCGCGAGCGGCCAGTGGCGGCTCGGCCGAGGCCCGGCTCCCCATCCAGACCCGCGGCGGTGACGAGCGCACGGTTCGCTGGCACGTCCGCCCACTCGCCCACGACACCGCGAACACTCCGCTGATCCTCTTCGTCGGCACAGACCTCACCGAGCGGCTCGAGGCCGAGCAGCGAGCCGCAAGCGCCGAAGCGATGGCCGCCATGGGTCGACTGACAAGTGCGCTCGCGCACGAGATTCGCAACCCCCTCAACGCTGCCACGCTGCAGCTCGAGCTGCTTCGGCGATCGGCCCGAAAGTCGAAGCACGAGTCGATCGAGCGGCGCGCGCTGGTCGTCGCCGAAGAGCTCACCCGGCTGACGTCGATGCTCAACGACTTCCTCGGGCTCGCCCGACCCAAGCACTTCGCCATGGAGGGCGTCGACCCAGCCTCGATCGTGAACGCCGTCTACGAGCTGCAAGAGCCGGCGGCTCGGGCCGCTGGAGTGCGCTTCACGGTCTCGGTGGCCGGCGACGTCCCGCAGATCTACGCGGACGCGGGCCGGCTCAAGCAGGCGCTACTGAACTTGGTGGTCAACGCGTTCGACGCGATGGCCGAGCGAGCGGACGGCTGGGTCGAGATCGAGTTGCGGACCGAGGATGGGGAGGTCGTTCTCGCGGTGAACGACGACGGCCCCGGCCTGCCGGAGGGCGAGCGCGTGCTCGAGCCTTTCGAGACGACCAAAGAAGGCGGCACCGGCCTCGGTCTGCCGATCGTGAAGCGCATCGCGCAGATGCACGGCGGGCGCCTCTCGATCGGCGCCCGACGCAGCGGCCAAGGCACGCGCGCGGCCATCGTTTTGCCGGTCGAACGCGACCCCGCGCAAGCGATGCGCGCCCCCCGCTAGCCAACGCAGCAATTGCGCTCACCAGCCTCTCGACGCCCTCGTTGTGGGCCCGATCTCGGTGGCACGGGGAGTGCTCTAGGAGAGGGCGGAGGTAAGAATGAGCGTCCGCGAACAGGCCACCGGTTTCGATCAGCTCCGCCGCGCAGCGACCCGAGCTCCCATGCTCGATGTCGAGACTGAGCGTGACCTACTCACGCGGATCCAGGAGTCAAACGACCCGCGCGCCCTGGACGCGCTCCTGCTCTCTCATGTGAGGCTCGTGCTCTCCATCGCGCACAAGTACCGTCGCCATGGGCTGGCCCTCGAAGATCTCGTCGCAGAGGGCAACCTCGGGCTCGTGGAGGCGGCGCGGCGATTCGACCGGAGCCGCGGAACGCGCTTCTCCACCTACGCCGCGTGGTGGGTACGCGCTCTGATTCGGCGATTCACGATCGCGAACCGTCGCATTGTCGGAGCCCCCTCCACCCGGGCCGCACGACGGCTGCTCAGCAAGCTCCGCACGACCCAGCGTCAACTGGCTGCCGAGCTCGGAGCGCCACCGAGCCGTGAGCAGATCGCGGAAGCCCTGGACGTGACACCGGAGGATGTCGCGACCGTGGAGGCCGCGCTCGGGGGGCGTGACATCTCTCTGGCTCCGACTCCGGACGGCCACGTGCTCGAGCTCGTCTCCGACAACGAGAGCCCCGAAGAGACCGCCTCCAAGAAGGAGGCCCACGAGCTCAACGCTCGCTCCGTCAAACATGCGCTCGAAGGGCTCGAGGATCGAGAGCGACTCATCATCGAGAAGCGACTGCTCGTCGACGACCGAGAGACCCTCGCGCGCATCGGTGAGCAGCTCGGCCTCTCTCGTGAGCGGGTCCGGCAGCTGGAGCTGCGCGCGCGGCAGAAGCTCCGAACCGCGCTCCTCGACCGGGTCGCATGAGGGCCGCTCGTGTCGGTCGTACATGACTTGGAGGGCCGAACCGAGCATGATCCGTCGGCGATGGCGACCCAATCACGCGGCCGGATCCTGATCGTCGATGATGAGGCGAACGCACGGGAGGCGCTCGACGAGCTGCTGACCGAGGAGGGCTATCGGACCGAGACGGCCGCGAACGGCGTCGAGGCCCTCGAGCGGATCCAGACCTTCGACCCCGAGGTCGTGCTCACCGACCTGAAGATGCCACGCATGGACGGCCTCGAGCTGCTCGAGCGCGGGCGGGCAGCGCTGCCCAACGGCGCCTTCGTCGTCATGACCGCGTTCGGCTCGATCGACACGGCCGTCGAGGCCATCCGACGGGGCGCAGAGAACTACCTCACCAAGCCGCTCGACCTCGATGCGCTGACCGCGCTGCTCGGGCGCGCCATGGAGAAGGCCAAGCTCTCGGCCGAAGCTGCACGGCTCCGCGAGCGACTCGACGAACGCTTCTCCTTCGATGAGATCATCGGCGACCACCCGAGCATGCAGCGCCTGCTCAAGACGATGGTTCAGGTCGCCCGCAGCCGGGCGACGATCCTCGTGCATGGCGAAACGGGCACAGGCAAAGAGCTCATTGCGGCGGCCGTTCACCAGAACAGCAAACGCCGCTCGGGGCCGTTTGTGCGACTCAACTGCGCCGCGCTCGCAGAGTCGCTGCTCGAGTCCGAGCTCTTCGGGCACGAGCGGGGCTCGTTCACCGGGGCCACCGGCCGTCGTGACGGTCGCTTCTCACAGGCAGACGGCGGCACGCTCTTCCTCGATGAGGTGAGCGAGATCCCTCCCCTCATCCAAGTCAAGCTCCTTCGCTTTCTTCAGGAGCGAGAGTTCGAGCGCGTCGGCGGCAACGAGACGCTCCGGGTCGACGTGCGGGTGGTGGCCGCGACCAACCGCGATCTCCGAGAGCTCATCGACGACGGGCGCTTTCGAGAAGACCTCTACTACCGCCTGAACGTCATCCGTCTGGAGGTCCCGCCGCTCCGGCGTCGGAGCAGCGATGTGCCTTTACTCGCGGCGTACTTTCTTCGCCGACACGCGCAAGAGAACGAGCAGGAGATCGACGGCTTCACCACCGACGCCATGCGCGCGCTCATGGCCTACCCCTGGCCCGGCAATGTGCGCGAGCTGGAGAATGCGATCGAGCGAGCCGTCGTGCTCTGTACAGAGCGGGTGATCGGAGCGGAGCTCTTGCCTCAGGCCAGCGAAACGCGGCGGCGCGGCGGCAATGACCCGCTGGACCTGATGATCCCCGGCATCACCCTGGCCGAGCTCGAGCGCATGGCGATCATGAAGACCCTCGACGCGGTCGGTGGGTCTACCGCAAAGGCCGCTGATATCCTCGATGTCAGTCGACGCAAGATTCAATACCGGCTCAAGGAGTGGGCCCGAGGCGAAGAGGAGTAAGACGATGGAGCTCTCACCCAACGAAGTGCGGGAGCTCGTGCTCGCCGACCACAAGGCGCTGCGCGTGCGACTGACGTTGCTTCGGCGCGCCGTGATCAACGCCCAGGACAAGGGCGACGCCCGGGCGCTCCTCGAGATGCTCCCGAGCCTGCTCGACCATCTCGGCGCCCACCTCGATCTCGAAGACCAGGTGCTCGCCCCCACCCTACGGACGATCGACGCGTGGGGAGAAGAGCGCGAAAAACGTCTTGCGGACGAGCATACGGAGCAGCGCGCCTGGATCGGCCAGTCTCGAGCCAACATCGAGCGTGATCGGGAAGACCTCAATCAGATCTCTGCGCGCGCGTTGACCATGATCGACAGGATCGAGGCGGACATGGAGCACGAGGAGGCTCACGTGCTCGATCCCGCGCTGATGACCGACCAAGTGATCTACGTCGATTTCGGCGGCTGAGTGTCTTGCCCATAGGGCCCTCGCGCATAGGTCCGACAGGTACCGCAGCGAGGAGGGCTCCTATGGAATGGAACATCCGTACCCTCGGCGCGCTGGCATTGCCCGTTTGGCTGTTGCTCTCCGCACAGACCGCACAGGCACAGCCACCCACCGAGAGCTCTGAGACGGCCGACGAAGAGGCCACACCACCGCCAGCTTCGGATCAGCTGGCCAATCGGATTCAAGACTTGGAGGCGCGAGACAACGCGCGAGAAGAGCGGCTCAGCGCCGCTCTCGAACGGGTCGCGGAGCTAGAGCAAGGTGCCGCCCAGGCCGAGGAGAGCGCGGCGGCCGAGCGCGCCGCCCGAGTGGCCGCGACAGAGGCAGCAGCGGAGGCTGCCGAAGCCCCCGAAGAGAACTCAGGACCGACGCTCCGTCCCTTGGCGTCGATGGTCACGCGCTTTGAACATCGGGAAGGCTACACGCAGATCGGGCGTCCCGGCACAGGGTGCGTTGCGTTCGACAACGACTGCATTCGCTACCGTGCGAGGGTGGGCGTCTTGATCCCCGACCTCAACGTGGGCGACGACATCGTCGCCGCGATCCGGTTCTTGCCGCAGGTCACGGGAAACTGGTCGTTCGGGGGCACGTCTGGCGGCGTCGCCCACCCCACGGTCGGACTCTATGAGGGTAGCCTCTCGCTCGCGATCGACGAGGTGGTCAGACTCGACATCGGACGGTTCGCGATGGCGTACGGCGAGCACGTCGTGATCGGCACGCTCGGGTGGCACCCCGCGGCGCGCTCCTTCGACGGCGCACGGATGCGCATCCAGCCCACCGCTGGTGGACTCTGGGTCGACGCGTTCTGGACGATGCTCACCGAAGGAGGCACCGGCGACTTCGGCAACTTCGATCGCTACTTCTACGGCATCTACGCGGGCCTCGGCCCCGCGCTCGCCGAAGGCATGGACTTGGATGTCTACGCACTCGGACTCCAGGACAACGACAGCGTCGACGCGATGACGGGCGCGCAGATCCCGTGGAGCCTGCGGATCACGCTCGGCTCACGCTTCCGTTATCGCGTCGAGATGATCGACATGCGCCTCGAGGGAGGCATGCAAGTGGGTCAAATGGGGCGACCGGGACTGGACTCGGCGCTCATTCTGGCGGGCCACGTGGACGCGGAGGTCGGACTGAACCTGGCCGACAACCTCGTGCGTGTCTCCCTCGAGGGCGTGTTCGCCTCGGGCGACGACCCGACCACTGCAGACACAAACGAAGCTTACAACCACCTCTTCCCCACCGCGCACGCCTTCCTCGGCCTCGCGGACGTCACGGGCGGACGTAGCAACGTAGGCAGCGGCGTGCTGCACCTGATGGCCAAGCCGCTGCCGCAGCTGACCATCAAACTGGACACCCACCTCTTCATGCGACCGGAGGCGGGTGGCCTGGACAACCTGCTGGGCGGAGAAGGGGACCTCAACGTCATCTGGACCCCTGGAGCGGGCTTCCGGGTTCGCGGAATGTACGGATTGTTCATCCCGAACGAGGGCTTCTGGGGGGCCGGAATCGACCCCGTGCACTACCTCGAGATCGAAGTCGGGTACACGCTCAACTAGCCACTCATCGAGTGACCCGAACAACGAGCGGCCCACCCCAGCAGGGGTGGGCCGTCCTGCGTTGAGCGTCTCATTCGATCGGGGTGGCGTCTCGGGCCCTTGCAGTCAGGGCCGAGCTGGTGGGGTGAGGGCCGGGGCGTCGGCGACCCAGTTCTTGGGCTGATATGCGCAGGCGGGGTCCTCGGCGAAGGGACTGCCGTAGACCGCCGCGGACCGGGCCCTGGACCCCCCACACACGAGCCTGAATGCACATGCGCCACACTTGCCCTCGAGGGCCTCGGGGTCGCGCAGCTGCCGAAAGAGCTCGTGGTCTCGATAGGTCGCGGTCAGGCCTTCCTCACGCACGTTCCCGCAGGCGATCGGCAAGAAGCCGCTCGGGTAGATCTCGCCGACGTGGGAGATGAAGACCACGCCCTGGCCGTCGTTGACGCCTCGCCGCGCGCGGCCGATGCCGTCCGCGATGCCCACCACCTCCTGACGCTTCACTTTGCGCTCGAGCAGGACGCGCCGAAAGTGCGGCGCCGCGGTCGTCTTGATGTCGAACGGCGCCGTCTCCGAAAGGTCGGCCAGGCGCTCCATCACTCGCTCGATGACGACCGGGTCCAGCAGGTCGGCCTCACTGGCGCGCCCCGTGGGCACGATGAAAAAGACCGCCCAAAGCTCGACTCCGAGCTCGCCGATCACCTTCGCGATGCGCTCCAAGTTGGGCTCGTTGAATCGGGTGACGGTCGTGTTGACCTGCGTGGTGAGTCCGATCTCCTTCGCCTCCCGAAGGATCTCGAACGTACGCTCCCAGGAGCCGTCCACTCGCCGGAAGTCGTCATGGGTCCCCGCGGTGACCCCGTCGAGGCTGATCGCGATGCGGGCGAGGCCCGCGTCCTTGAGCTCCACGAGGAGCTCGCGGGTGACCAGCGCCGTCGCACTCGGCGTCAGCGCCATGCGCAGGCCGATCGAGTCGCCGTGACGCACCAGCTCGACCAGGTCCGGGCGTTTGGCCGGGTCCCCGCCGGTGAGCACGACGAGCGGCGTGCCCATCGCCTTGGCCTCGTCCAGCAGCGCCCTGCCCTCCCCGGTACTCAGCTCGTCACCGTGCCGCGTGGGCTGCGCGCTCGCTCGGCAGTGGCGGCACGCCAGATCGCAAGCCTGGGTAGTCTCCCAGAAGAGGATGAACGGCGCGCGGTCGAACATGGAGGGCATGACCGAAGACCAAGCACATCCTGAACCAACCGCGAGCTTCGGTTGGCAACGGTCTTGCGTAGGGCGGGGGGAGCGAATATCTCAAGGCCGCGGCGTAGACGCCGCGCCAACCCCAAGGAGAAGAAGTCATGACGGAGCAGAAGCGGATCGGACGACGCGGCGCACTCAAGCGTGCCCTCACGGTGCTCGGAGCGGTCTCGGTGGCCCCGACACTACTCGCCGCGTGCGGTGGCGAAGAAGAAGGTGGCGGCGGCGGACTGACCTGCACCGACACGGCGGGCCTCGACCCGGCCGCCCTGACCACCCGCGAAGGCCAGGCCTACACGGATTCTTCATCAAACGCGGACCAGAACTGCGGGAACTGCAACTTCTTCACGGCCGGCGCCGCAAACGCGTGCGGAACTTGTGCGGTCGTTCAGGGGCCCATCCACCCCGAGGGCTACTGCAACCTCTGGGCGGCCTCCCCGAGCTGACTTCTCATTCTCCGAGCAGCCGCTCGATGTGCTCCTCGAGGCGCCTCATGCCATCGCGATCGGTGTCATAGGCGCCTCTCAGCACGCCTCGAGCATCCACCAGGAGCAGCTGCTCGGAGTGCGCGATGTCGTAGCCGCCGGCGACATCATTGCGCTCACCCATGGCTACGCGAAGGATTTGCGTGACCACCCGGCGGACCTCTCGAGGTTCCCCCGTCAGAAAGACCCAGCGTTCGTCGGCGCCGTAGCGCCCCGCATATTCGGCGAGCCGCTCGGGCGTATCGACCTCGGGGTCGACTGAAACCGAGACGAAGCGGACCTCCGGCTGCGAAACGCGCCGGTGAAGATTCGCCACTTGGTTCGTCAGGAGCGGGCAAACGTCCCGGCAGGACGTGAATACGAAGCTCGCGATCCAGACGTGTCCGTCCGGTCGGTCGGAGGCGAATCGCTGCCCGTGGTGATCGGTGAGTTCGAAGTCCGAGACGACGAGGATCTCGGGCAATTCGTCTGCGCTTCCGCACGACGCGAGGCCGCAGCAAGCGAGCAAAGTGAGCGGGAACAACCGTTGCATCGGGTTTGAGTGAAAGACCTGTAGGACCCGGGCGCCGCAGGTGGCGCTACCGAGGTCCGGGCCTAGGTGGGCCGGTGGGAGGACTCTGATGAAACTCGAGCGAGCATACGTACCGTTGCTCTGTTTCTCCATGACCACGCTGTGGCTTGGGGGATGCAGCACCGAAGCAGGCGATCCAAACGCGGACATCGTCAACAACGCGAGCGATGGAGCGAACTGGGTGAGCGAGCTCCCCGAGCCCGACCCGAGCACCGGGATCGTGGCCGAGGAGATGCGGACCGTCGAAGTCACCGAGGCGACGCAGCAGGCGGGGCAGGAGCTCTACGCCCAGAGCTGCGTTCCGTGTCACGGCGCTGAGGGCGAAGGCCGACTCGGCATCGGACCCCAGCTGAACAGCGAGACCTTCCTTGCTGCGGCCAGCGACGACTTCCTCATCCGCACCATCGGCCGCGGCCGCCAGGGTACGACGATGCCCGCCTGGGGCGGCTCCCTGGAGCGCAGCGAGGTCGAGTCGATCGTCGCCTTCATGCGCGGCTGGAACGAAGTGGAAGCCGTCGAACTCGACGAGTCGCCCAACGAGGGTGACGCCGAGGCGGGCGCGACGGTCTTCCGCGAGATCTGCTCCGCTTGCCACGGCCTTCAGGGTGGTGGTTACCAGGAGACGGCCAACGGCACCGGCATCGGACGCTCGGCGTTCCTCGCCGACGCCTCCAACGGCTACCTGAGATACATCGTCGAGCACGGAAAGAGCGACACGGCCATGCGTCCGTTCGGTCGGCCCGAGGCCACGGCGGTCGCGAATCTCACTGCAGAACAAATCGAAAATGTGATCGCTCACCTGCGCGCGAGCGCCTGGTAACGGAGGCCGTGATGAAGAAGAACAAGAAGCACCTTCGCGTCTACGGGTCCAAGGAGGAGGAACTCCTCTCGAAGGCGCCCGAGAACCCCCACCCCGATGGCCTCTACCGGCGGTCGTGGCTCAAGGGAGCCGCGGCGGCCAGCGCGGCCGCTGCCCTCGCGGGCTGTGAGAGCTGTGAAGAGCCGCCGGCGGTCGCGCCCGACGAGACGACGACTCAAACCGAAGAAGACGCGGGCCCGCCGATCCTCGCGCAGTGCCCCTACTGCGGCGTCGGCTGCGGCACGATCATTCAGACCGAGAACGGCCGGATCGTCGGCATGCAGCCAGACCCCGAGCACCCGACCAACCGTGGTCTGCAGTGCATCAAGGGTCTGACGAGCGCCGAGGCGATCTACGTCGACCGCCTCACTGTTCCCCTGGTTCGTCGCGACATGACCAACCATCTGCCGGGACACGAGAACGTCTCGCAGACCAAGGGACAGTTCAGCGACGACGTCTTCCGTGAGGCCACCTGGGAGGAAGCCGAGGAGATCATCGTCGACCAGATCGCCGGGATCATCGAGGCCCACGGCGGCAACACGGTCGGGCTCTACGGCTCCGGGCAGCTGCCGGTCGAGGGTCAGTACCTCGAGAACCTCTTCATGAAGGGCGTCATCGGCTCCAACACCATCGAAGCCAACGCGCGCATGTGCATGACCTCGGCGGTGACGGGCTACTTCAAGACGCTCGGGAGCGACACGCCGCCGACGAGCTACGAGGACATCGAGCAGGCCGACATGGTGACCCACTGGGGTCACAACGCGCGCGGTTCACACCCGATCGTCTTCTGGCGCATCGCCGACCACAAGTCGCGCAACGACGTGCCGACCCTGATCGTCGACCCGCGTCGCACGGGCACCGTGCAGGGCTACGAGGGCATCAACGCCGACAACTCGTATCACTTCACGACGATCAACGGCGATATCACCATCCACAACGCCATGGCCCACGTGATCCTCAACGATCACGAGGACGCGGTCGCGATGGACTTCCTGCGCGAACACGTGACCGGCTGGGAGGACTACATCGCGGCGTGCCGCAGCGACCGTTACGCGCCCGAAAACTGCCAGGACTACACCCACGTCGATCCTCAGTACCTTCGGGAGGTCGCGCGTCAGTGGGCGGAGGCCTCGATCGCCGGACGCGAACGCGGTCACGGCGGCGTGCTGAGCTTCTGGGGCATCGGCTACAACCAGCACATCCACGGCCAGAACAACGTCGTCAGTCTGATCAACTTGATGGCGCTGACCGGCAACATCGGGCGACCCGGCTGCGGACCGTTCTCGATGACCGGTCAGCCCAACGCCATGGGCGAGCGGCTCACCGGCGGTCTCACCAGCCGGTTGCCCTTCAACCAGGGCCTCAACAACGTGGAGTGGCGCAATCACATCGCCGACGCGTGGCGCGTCCCGCGCGAGCGCCTCGCCGCGGTCGCCGGACTTCAGAACCCCGGCATGGCCATCGGCATGATGGAGCGGGCGATGAAGGACGACGTCAAGGCGATGTTCCTCATCTACGCAACGCACATCGACCTCCCGGACCTGAACACGCTGGTGCGCCCGGCGCTCACGAAGACGTTCAACGTGGTGCAGGAGATCTACCGGCATGCGCCGAACAACCTCTACGCGGACGTCATCCTCCCGGCCTCGACCTGGGGCGAGTGGGTAGGCGGCACGTACATCCAGTCCGAGCGGCGCGTCTACGTGACGGACGGGACCGCGCAGCCCCTCGAGGGCACGCGACCTGACATCGACATGGTCATCGACAAGGGCAAGGCGATCGCAAACCGCCTTGGCCTCGACGGCGACGCCATCTTCCCGTACGAGCGCAAAGAGAACGGGATGTTCGACCCGGAGGACATCTTCCGGGACATCGTGGAGGCCTCTCGAGGCTCCGACGCTGATCTGAGCGGCATGCTCGAGGTCGAGGAGCGGGACGGGATTGGCCTCTACGACCAGATCCGGCAGCACCGCGGCATCCAGTGGCCCGCGCCCGACTACGAGACGGCGAGCCAAGGCGGCACCCCGCGTCGCTACATGAACCAGGAGGGTTGGGAGGATCGGCCGTATGGCATGTTCCGAACCGACGACGGCAAGCTTCACATGTTCCTCTGCGAGCAGAACTACGAGGGCCAGGAAGAGCTGATCGCTCAGCTTCGCAGGGCGGGCACGGAGGAGGGCTTCTACTTCATCGACCACTACGACCTTCTCGTTCAGGCGCGGGACCGCGGGCTCACGCCCGAGCTGCCCGACATGGGCTTCCGAGGGCGCGCCATCGAGGATGTCCCCGAGGACAAGTACCCTTACTGGCTCGGGCTGGGCGTCGTCTACGAGCATTTCCACACATCGAAGACCATCCGATCCGGTACGACGTCGCGACTCGTGCCCGAGATGTACGTCGAGATGCACCCCGAAGACGCCGCCGATCTCGGCGTCGAGGACGGGGAGTGGGTGCGGCTTCGGACCCGCCGCGGCTTCTATCACGCTCGAGCCTCCCTCGGGCTGGACTCGGTGGTGCGGCCGGCTCGTAACACGGTGCCGCGCGGCTACATGTTCAGCCCCTGGAACCTCTCGGTCGCCGACTCGGCGGATCCCGCTGAGAACCGCTGGTTGGTCAACGCGGTGAGCCACCGCGCGCACGACCCGGTCAGCGGACAGGCTGACTTCAAGAAGTTGGCCGCCCGAGTCGAGAAGATCGAGGACTGACATGAGCGAGCCGCCCTCCACCGATGACGACGAGCTGGACCTCGATTCCGAGGAGCCGTTCGACGAGGAGGAGGAGGAGGAGGACGGCTTCTCGCGCGCTCGCCGCATCTTCTTCGGAGCCGTGCTCTCGGCTTCGATGGGGGGTGCGGCGTACGCGTTGCGCGGCTCGGGACGAGCGCGAGCACGGCTCACGCTCCGCCCCCCGAACGCGCTCCCCGAGGGGGAGTTCGAGGACGCCTGTGTCCGGTGTTTCCGATGCGGCAACGCGTGCCCCAACCAGTGC
>Ga0114933_10004697_pt1 | contig 12651 bp, 7 predicted proteins | sample 4SBtaG_FD_89691 | JGI IMG/M metagenome (GOLD analysis project Ga0114933, IMG submission 89691) | Deep subsurface microbial communities from Kolumbo volcano to uncover new lineages of life (NeLLi) - 4SBTROV12_W25 metaG | ecosystem: Environmental > Aquatic > Marine > Volcanic | place: Kolumbo...
CCACCTCCCTTCATGATCGCCCGCACATCGGCGAAATCGAGGTTGATTAGACTTGGAAGGGTGATTGTTTCGACGATGCCTTTGACAATTTCAGCAATGAGCTGATCCATGATTGAAAAGGCCTCGTCGAGAGGCAGATTTGGCACATAGTGGAGAAGTCGATTATTATCGAGGACGAGGACTGCATCTGCTGCTTTTCGCAGCAGGTCAAGGCCCTCGAGAGCGCGCTGCATGCGCATACGGCGCTCGACGGAGAATGGAGTTGTGACAATCGCTACGACGAGCGCCCCAGAGCGCTTTGCCTCTTCAGCGACTATTGGCGCGATACCAGTACCGGTCCCACCGCCCAATCCGGCGGTGACGAATACGAGGTCAGCCCCCGAGACGATCCTAGTGATGACATCGCGTCCGGCCTCCGCACAGCGGCGGCCAGTGACTGGGTCGCCACCCGCACCTAATCCGCGAGTAATGTGACGACCAACCAGCAGTTTCTGCTGCGCACGCGTGTGGTCGAGGTGCTGCTTATCGGTGTTGATTGCGACTGTGATAGCGCCCTCAACTCCAATGTGCGTGATACGATTCATCGTGTTATTGCCCGAGCCGCCGCAACCGCATACGAGAATGCGCGGATCGGGTGGTCCAAAGGCCTCGAGTTCACGATCTGTTAGAGCGGTTGGAATCCTTCCAGTAACAGTACTTGCAGAACTTCCGCTCAACCCTGATGACGAACCGTCCCCCATCCCGTGTCCTCCGTGCATCCCTTGGCAGTACGCCTTACGTCAGCGAAGTGTCATTTCGGCCTTCTTAACCGTTGAGGGGGGTAAAGGGGGTTGCACCGTGATTATCGGAGTGAAGGTGTTTAGCCGGAAGCCCTCCGGAAAGCGAGATAAACAAGAGGTTGGTCGAGCAACCCGTACCGCGCTTAGCTCAGTTGGCTAGAGCACCTGACTGTAGACTGGAAACACTTGGTTGTAGGCAGCCATCAGGGGGTCCCCGGTTCAAGTCCGGGAGCGCGGACCAAAGTATTCCCAGTTACTTGGTCAATTACGAACTAAGAACTGAAAAAACAAGAGACTATAACCCTAGCATTTTCGATAGGAAAGTATGTCGCTTGCACCAACAGAATATGACTATGGAGATGAAAGTAATTACTCGTTTGCCGCCTCGGTGACTTGTTCTGATGAAGAAACAAGAAAAATGTTCGTCGAGGGTTATGGCCACATGCTAAATTACAACCACGAACAAGCAATTGCCTGTTTCTCTAAGTGCACTGAATTGGACCCAGATTGTGCTATGGCTTGGTGGGGAATTGCTTACTGCGTATCATCGAACTACAATTGGGAACCTGGACTTGGATCAGGCCATGACGCCATTCAACAGGCGCTGTCTGTAATGGGTCACTGTAGCGATTTGGAGCAGGACCTGATCAAGGCACTCTCGACTCGTCACTCCGCTGAGGCTCGAGATGCAGCCGACCCGTCAGTTCTGAACATGGGCAATAGTCCTGAATTGAACGTCGCATTCGCAGAAGCCATGGCTCCATTGCACGAAAAATACGCAGGTAATTTGGATGTCACGGCAATATACGTTGAGGCATTGATGAATCTAAAGTCGTGGCAGCTTTGGGACAAAAACCCGTCAACTGGAGAAATCACCCCTGCCGATGACAACACATTACTTCTCGTCAAGATAATGGAAGACGCATTCCAAGGCAGTGATGAGGCGAAGTCCCATACAGCACTATGTCACCTGTATTGTCACGCACTGGAACTATCTCCATTCCCGGAGAAGGCCCTTCCTGCGGCCGATATTTTGCGAACTCGTATGCCAGGTTTGGGGCATCTAGTCCACATGCCCTCTCACATCGACGCATGGGTTGGACAGTGGAAGGAAGCGATTGATTGCAACATTGCTGCAGTCAAGGCTGATGATCGCTACGTCGAAATTACAGGAAACGAGTCCCAATTTTACAAATTCTATCGCATGCACAATCACCACTTCATTGTCTGGTGCTCTATGTTTGATGGCCAATATCAAACCGCTCTCAAATACGCCCGTAAGGCTGTCGATACTCTCCCTGCTGGTGATGAGAACGGGGGCGTTCAGTTCATGTTAGCAGGAATAATCCCAATGGGAGCAATTTTCTTGGAATCCTACGTTACCATGCCTTGGCACGTCATGATTCGATTTGGAAAGTGGGATGAAATTCTGGCAGAACAGATGTACACCGATGGGGAAGTATTCCCTGCCACAATCGCCACCCAGCACTATGCTCGAGGCGTAGCTTTCGCTTCCAAAGGAATGGTACCAGAAGCAGAAGCCGAACAAGAATTGTTCAAGGCGGCACTGGAAAATCCAGCTCTTGCTGGACGAATGATGCATAACAATTTCATGTATCAGGGACCTTCAGAAGGCCCCTCAATACTGAATGTCAATGATGCAATTCTCGAAGGTGAAATAGAGTACAGAAGGCAATTCCTCGCTAAGAAAAACGGAGAAGATTTCGATTTTACCGCGGCATTCAATGAACTTCGCCGAGGCGTGGACCTGTCATTGAACCTGGCTTACAATGAACCTTGGGGACAAATGCAACCAGTTCGCCACATTCTAGGTGCTCTTCTTCTAGAACAAGGACATGTTGAGGAAGCGGAAGAGGTTTACAGGGCCGATATCGAATTGTGGAAGGACAACATGTGGGGGCTTCTAGGCCTCAAACTATGTCTAGAGGCTAAGGGAGATTCTGACGAGGAACTTGCAGAGGTTACTGCGTTGTTCAACGAACGAAGTTCTCGTGCAGACATCGTACCGGCAAAGACATGTTTCTGTGCTCAAGATGCGTTAGAAGACAACTGCTGTAACTAATCAGAAACAGGAACTGCTCAATGAATGTCGGACTTTGTTTCAAGTCCGGGAGCGCGTTGACCAATATCCTCTACTCATTAGAGTAGGCTCATAAAGGGGAGTCAGGTCGGCGGGATGCTTGGAGGGTCATATATGGGAGTCATGAAGCACCTTGGATCGGTTTGGAAGCAGCCGAAGGAGAACATTCCTCCTGCATACCGCCGTAACCGTATGGCAGGATGGCGCCGTGAGCCTGTATTCCAGCGCGTCGATCGTCCAACTCGCCTCGATGCAGCCCGCCGCCTCGGCTACAAGTCGAAGCAAGGCATTACCGTAGTCCGCACGCGCGTACGACGCGGAGGACTCCGCAAGGGTAAGATCCACATGAAGCGCAAGCCGTCTAAGGCTGGTATCAAGAAAATCACCATGGCGAAGTCCATCCAGCGCATGGCTGAGGAGAGAACCAACAAGCGCTACCCTAACCTCGAAGTTCTCAACTCCTACTGGGTTGGCGAGGATGGCAAGAACAAGTTCTACGAAGTCATCATGATCGATCCACACCACCCAGCAATCAAGTCTGACAAGCAACTCGGCTGGATTGCTGAGGGCAATAGCCACCGCGGCCGCGCTGAGCGCGGAAAGACCAGCGCTGGTAAGCGCGGACGCGGTCTCTTCAACAAGGGTAAGGGTGCTGAGAAACTCCGCCCTTCCTTGAAGGCTAACAAGAACCTAGGAAAATAAGCATCCTCGGGAGTAAGTTGATTTCATCCCCGAGTGCGGCAGCCTTCGATGGTCGAGAGCGAAGTCAGTGCGATTCGAGACTTACCGGTCATTCTGCCGGACGGTCGCCTGCTCGGAACCGTCCACGACACGGTTATCGAAACCGACTCTTGGCGCTGCACTCACATCTTCGTTGCCGACCCTCCAGCCGATCTAGTTGAAGGCCGAGTTCACGTAGCAATCCCATGGAATTGGGTGAGGTCAGTAGGCGATGTCATCGTCCTTCGATGGTTTCCCCCCACACCAATTCCGAAGGACGAATGATTCAGGTATTCTTCTCGCTTCATCGTGAGATTCAACCGAACGTGATTGCGATACGATTCAAAAGGTAGGGGTGAACCCATACTCGATGCGTCGCATATCCGCCGTGATGATGGTCCTCGTTCTCCTGACCGCGGCAGCACCAGTTATCGATGCTGCAAGCAAGGGTGTGATCTCTTGTACGCCAGCCGACTTGGAGATGCTTCCTGCTAACTGGGATATCGACGATGGAGCCTGCGTCAGAGTTGATTTGGGCGTCCTATCTCCTGGAGATACGCTTTCCTTCGATGTCAACGCGAATACAGATGTTGACTTGCTTCTATTCTCGGCAAGCTCGATTTCCGTCTATCAAAACGAACAAAATTATCGCCATGAAACAGTTTGGCAGGGCGAGTCTGTATTCGAGTCATTTACTGGAGAAGGCACTTGGCATTGGACCACGCCCGACGATCGTGGCGATACTCGATGGTATCTCGTGCTCGACAATATGGCACACCCGCAGGATCAGGGTAATGGTGCTCAGGGTGGATCTCTGGCTAGTGTAATTCTTGACATTGAAGAAGTCGATTCACCTGTCTTCGGCGTGGTTGACACAATCGTTCGCCTCGAAACAGGGGGTCACTCGGTACTCGCAGGTCCTTTGATGCTTGATGAAGGGACTCAAATCAATTTCTTTGCGACAACGATGGAGGGGCATCCTGACATTTTCCTCATGACTCAACCCCAACTCGATCTTTACCAGCAAGGTGGAACAGCCGCGACTCGAATCGATGAGACTGACATGTTACTGGTTTCTGACGAGCGAACCCTCGCTTGGTCGGTCACATCCGAGTACGCGGGCCAGGATCTCTTCCTCGTTGTCGACAATCGCGCAGGTCCCTCGGGCGGTGGCGCGGGTACGGGCTATGTCGCGACCACTGTGGTGATGGATTTGGTCCCGGTTCTCAATCCCATGATTACTAATTCATCGACTCTGAGTATAGTCGATGTTGGCGCCGAGATTCTTCTCGACGCATCGGAAACACCGAATCTCTCGAATCAGATAGATCGCGAAACAGGATTCCAGTGGGATACCAACGGAGATGGATACCACGATACTGCTGGCACTTCGATCATGGTCAGTTGGGACGAGCCGACGCAGATCAGTGTCGGTCTACGTGTCGTCTCCGAGGATGGCCGAAGCGCCAGTATCTATTTCGACATATCAGTCGAGGATATTTCGCCACCGAGCGTTAGTCTTTCAGCCACCGATACGATACGCAAGGATTTCGATGACCAACTTTTGTTGACCGCTTCAATCGAGGATAATTGGGGAATTCAAACAGTCGAATGGCTTGTCGATGACGAGGTCATCGATTACTACAGTAATTGGGATTGGCAAGATGGAAAGACATTCACATTCCGCTTCGATTCATCCTACGAACCCGGCGACCACGAGGTTAAGCTGAGGGTGACTGATAAGGAGAGTCAGATTACTGAAAAAATTGCAATCATCGATCTTTATGATTCGACTCCACCGATTGTGCCTGAACAGACGGTGGAGATGACAGTGATTTTGGGAGAACCATATCAATTCAACGCTGAGGCTATGGATGCTGAATCTCCGAATATGCAATTCTACTGGGACTTTGATGCCGAGACGGATAGCGACGACGACGGTATTACCGACAATGATGTAGACGCGAGCGGTGCAAAGGTCATCCAAGACTTCCAGATTAGAGGCACTATCCAAGTGATTTGCACAGTTGTAAATGATGCTGGAGTTTCAACGCAAGTCACTTACTACGTGACTGTGCGCTCTCTTGCTGACGACGACTCCGGAATCACTCCAATGGTCATTGCTCTGTTGGCTGTAATTCTGGTTCTACTCTTAGTCGGTGGTGTTGGCATGATATCGTGGCGCAGAATGTCAAACGCGCGCCTAGAAGCGCTACTCGCCGAGCAGGCCGAAGCCGAGGAAGAAGAACCTCGCGAACTCTCCGTAGAGGAGCAGAAAGCGATGTTCGGTACTGGTTCTGTAACAATGGATCAACCCGCTTCGATGTCGACGACATCTCCGTTTGGACAGTATGGCACGGGGATGTCGGGTGCCAGTGACCCACAGGCGACTATCGGCTCGGATGCGGCGATAGGTGATTCTGACCTTGAGGCTCTGATGAACACACCCGGTCCGATTACCGCAGACGCACCATCCAGTCCGGCCGCGGACTTACTCGCTGAATTTGGCGAGGATGATTCGGTTGGCCGAGATGAAATAGTCGAATTTTCACATGATGACGGCGCTGGCACCAGCGATGATATTTGGTCACCAGAAGCTGTTGTTGGAGATGAGATGGCAGACGCTTTGCCGGCTCCTCCTCCTCCTGCCCAAGAGCCGGATGCAAATTCACTACTCGATGATGACCTCCCGACCCCTCCTCCGCCGGTCAGCGAGGATTTACCATCTCCACCAGCACCAGAAGAGGTCGAATCCGATGTGGAAGACGTAGTGGAAGATGTAGAAGATTCAGAAGATCTGCAAGAATCTGAAGAATCCGAGCCCGAATCTCGACTTGTGCAACAGGATTGTAGCCAGTGTGAGCAGCGATTCGAAGTCACACTTCCAGAGGGTCATGATGTTGCTCGGACAGCTTGCCCATCCTGCGGCGCAATTGAGACAGTGAGCCTCTGATTCATTTGAATTGAAGCCGTCCCTCGTCGAGTTCTCGGAACATGGCAAGACGACGCATCAACTACACCTGCCGCCCAAGACCCTAAATCGCACCTCATAGAGGTGCGCTCATGGAACACGGTTCAGTGCGCTTAATCAGCAAAGCGCCGCGAGCCCGAATTTCACTACCAATTCTGATTGTAGCACTATTTCTTCTTCCAACTCTCGCCCCTTTCGCTGCCGTCAGTGGAGAGGCGAGAATCGAATCTGAGGACTTCGCAATTCTCAATGAGCTCAGCGAAGTCCTCGACCAACGCGAGCAGGTGGTCAGCAGCGATACTGTGAGCAAACTTGCTGGACCTTTACTCGATCAAGTTAGGGTCGGTGTACAGGAAACTTCAGTCGCTGATCCACTCCACGATATCGACGAGGCTCTCGACGAGGTATCAATGGTCGAAACCGCTGCACCACAAGTCATTCATCCCGAACCTTACATCATTCTGACTGACGAAAATAGCCGCCCTCCTGGCGAAGTCAGAACCATTTGGTCGACTCTTTTCAATCTCACAGATTACGTCATTTGGACACGATATGTAGACGATGAGGGTAATGTCGTCGAGCAATCTGAGACCATAACCTTCCTCACATCTCTCCTATCTCTTTTCGACTCTGAGACCGAATTTTTGCTTCATCAGGTCGACATCGACCAGGATGGTGATGACGACATTCAGGTTGGTCTCAGCATCGAGATCAGTGACCCCGAACTCGATGGAACCACACTTTCAGTCGCGCCTCAACTCGATTACAAGGTCAGTGTGCTGCCCTCAAGCATGACTGATTCCGATTGGGAAAATCTAGAAACTCTAGAAGTGAGTCTTCTCAAAGCATTCGCGTATTCCGATGGAATCCTTACCGAGGGTGAATCATACGTTTGGGTTATTGATTCAAAATTCACTCATACACCTTACGATTTCACCCTCGGAGTTGGTCTCGAACGATTCTACTTCGATCTCTCAGAAGCGGGGGCCGATTTCCTCCTATCGATTTTCAATGCGCTATCCTTCGGCGTGTTCAACGGTGGTGATGAATCTGGAATTACAATCGCTTCAATCGCCGCTCCATACCAGATATCAATAGACAATTCCGGCCAGACCGAATGTCCAGATCGCTACTCGCCGATTGAACTCACAACTCTTCCATCCAGTCAAATCTCCTGTGGAGTCACAGCAGGCTTCGGTTACGTCCACTATTCTCCTCCAGATATCGAAGATGAACGGGATGTCTGGGAGGTGGCCTACATCGAAGCCGCAATTCACCCTAATCGTCTCTCCACCACCCTCCCTGAACAGCTTAGTCTCACAATCAGAACTGACAGCACGATGGCTGACGGCACGGGCAGTGCCGGTGAAAATGGTCTTACAACCGTCGAGTACTGGGCCGATGAGCGCGCAGACCTCCACATACACTTCCACGAGAACCGCTCAGAGGTTCCACCCGAGAATGCCGATGGAACTTATGGTAACTCAACCGACTCCATCGGCTGGCTGCGCGGAATGCCTGCAGGCAGCCTCACCACAGAGGAGATCGATCGCACTTTCACCATGCTCGGTTCAAAGTCCGAGCCTCAACTACCTGGTGGCCAACCGAATCAAGTAGGCCTCATCATTGCTGTCAAGAATTTCACCCGCGATACATCGCAGAACGTCGACGACCCCTCTCTCCCAGTCAATCCAGCATACCCGCCAAAGACTCTCGTTCTGGTAAGGTCAGTCCAATCGCTTGAGGAGGTGGATTATCATTCTTGGATGAAACGTGGTGGCGCGGCCACCGACCATCGGCGGATCGAAATTACTGCTCAAGACTTACCGACCGCCGTCGTGCTCTTTGGCTCATTTGAGTTAGGTGGGACTGAAGAGGCAGACACAAGTCTCGATTCGGCACAAAATCTCGATTTCATGTCGAGAATCTTCGATGTTGTCCTGATCAACATAGTCGACCTCTTCCTCGATATCGGCACTATTCTGAACGACATTCCATCTGCCACAGTCGACGTCATCAGCGGTGGAGTCGGCGGTTCGGGTGGCCTAACAGGACAGACTCTTCACCTATTGATGAATGATCATTGGAGAGCCGATCGACAGGCTAGGTCAATCTCAGAAATCGGCCTGCAGATCGGTTCAAGCTCGCATCCTACGATGCCTGGCGATCATCTGATCCTCGCAAAAGACAGACAGTTGGAGACAGTTCAAGGGCGTCAGGGTCCGGTGGTGCCCATGGTGGTAGTAGCTGCGAGTTTACGTTTCAGTGGTCTGAGCCAGTTCACTCTTATCGATGATCTCGAGTCGGAATCCCAACAGGTTTCACTCCTGACTTCGTCGGAAAAACAGTTCTCATTCCTTTACATCGATCACAAACCGAATGATCTCAGCGGCGCAGCCCATCAAGGCGTCCGAATATCCGATATTCCGGACAATCTCTCCGCCGAACTCACACCCCAACTCGCAACATACCAAGCTAGTTCCTCTATCGATAGTATCAGTTACACTGGTATTGATGGTGACCAACGGCAGGCGACTCACGTTCTCGATTTGCCTGCCGAGTTTGAGATTGAATTTGGCGATGTGACTACTTGGAGCGCTTCATCGCCGATTTCTTCCATTCATGCCCAACTCACAGATTCTACAAATCCTGTGACGATGGGCGGCGATCACTTCCTTTTCCATCACGAGCCGTCCGATGGTAGCTCGACTATCTCAACTCGAATTTCGGGATTGCAAGAGGTTGGCTGGCGAGCACCAGCCGAACCAGGTGCCAGTGGAGCAATTGGTCGTGGCACCGCTTTCATGACCGCTGCCGGCGACCGCACGATGAGCATCAATGTCGATCATGCGCCGACTCAGGATGAGGGAGGCTTGTCGGCGCTCGTTCTCATCGATCCACTTCCATCCACTATCTCGGTCGATATTCCAACGGGAGCCGATGCAGGAAACAGCCTCGTCTTCCCCGAATTGAACACGACTCAAGGTGTCGCTGGCGTGGCTTTCTTCCTTGGCGGTTTTGCCGATCTCGGTCGCTCTGTGAACACGGTCCTCGCTGGTGTGACAAGTGAAATTTCGACAGGATCAGATGGTGGCAATGGTTCATTCTCTTACGGTCTTCAGCTCGATGCAGACAGTAATTTTGACCTGATTTTCGAAGCCAGCCATGGAAATGGCACTGCGGATGCCCCACCTTGGGTACACGGAATCGCGCTGAACGCAGCACCTTCAGGAATATCGGATGGCTTCCATATCCGTGGATGGATTCCAGATTTACCTCCGATAATCGATATCTCGGTCAGTCGAACCCCGACTTCAACCGGTGAAGAATGGGCAATCGCCATGGGTTTGGATGGATGGTTGCCCGCGCGCAGTGAATTCATGCTGAACTCGCGCGGTATCAACGGTCAGGACCTGATGATGACACTGCAAGGCTTGACCGTTGGTGAATCAACTGCACTAGGACTCGATTCGGAATTCCTAATCCGAGAAACAAGCGGTGGGATTACCGAAGTAACAACAACGACTCACTTCGTGATGTCGAATAGGCTCGATTGGATTCATGCTCTTCTAATCAATCGAGAGGCCGGCGCACGGACGGAGATGCTGATCAATGACATTCCCGAATCCATCGATTTGCGCGCCAGTCTAGGCACGTCCATATCGCTGGATATGACCGTGCCAGATGCATATCGTCGAGCCGGTCCTGCCGTGGACTCGATGATGATGCAACAGATGCAATGGATGGACGGTTCTTGGTGGCCGGCTACGATTTTCCTGACCGACGTCCCTGACGCGATTAATCTCACGACAGAGCCAGATCTCGATTTTGACATCACCAAAAGTCTCGCATTCCAAGGGACTCCTGTACTCGACTTCTCCGCCTCGGCTGATGGAATGTCACTCTACATCGAAGCCAACGGCCGCGCTATCAACAGTCGAGGCGAAATCATCCTCCTCGCCGAGGGCATGACCGATCGAATGGTCATCAAACCGACTGAGGATTATGGTCTCGCGATTCGCAGTGGAGGCGATGGAGTCGATCGAATCTATTTGCGCGCCTCCAATATGCCGACAACTCCTCCTGTTGTCCTCGAAGAAATGGAGGCGCTTGGCGAGAATTTGCGAAGCGCGACGATTCATGTCATTGAGATAGTCGGCCCATACAGCGTCATTGAGATAGAAGATGTACAAGGTGGACGAATCGTTGCATCCGCGCGCGCGACGGCTGAAGTCGAAGCCATTGGTATGACCTTTGATTTGCGTGGCGTTCTACTCGACGCTCAGACCACCGGAGGAGTACCGACTGGAACCAGTCTTGGGGTAAACGGTCTCGCTTCCGATCTCTCGCTGCTGAATCTAATCCCTGGATTTGAAGGCTCCACCCATCACATAATTGTCCCGGAGCCTCTCTCATCCGGTGTGCTAACATTCTGCGCTACATTCCTGGGAGGTGACTAATATGGGCTTGTTAGAGAAGATGCGCAATGCCGAGGAAGAGACTCGAGAGGATATAGACGAGGCCACTGAGCGCGCTCACGAAATTCTGCAAATCGTTGGCGAGCGTGTCGAGCAAGTTCGACCGAGTCGAGTGATATTCGCCTCGGTCGCCGTTCTGTTGATTGTCAGCGGGATGTTCATCATTGGAACTTGGTTAGTCCCGTACGACCGGACGAGCGTAGATGTGGTATACATTCAAGGGGGCTCTGGTCACGTTGTTTTGGTCGAATTAGACAACAAAGGATCTCGCTCGATAACCGACGTTAATCTTGACATTCGATTCCTCGATGATGCAAGTCTCGAAATCGGTAGATCTAACTTCCAAGCTGGTGAAATCGCCGCCCATACTTCGATTGCTGGAGACGACTTGGAATTGCTCATCGCCGGCGCTTCAGTCTGGGAGAATTACACGATTGAAATCATTCTCGATTACACATATGGAGGCGATGATTATCACGAACGCTGGACCTACAATGTCGGTGGGTGGCAGATGGAGATGTTCACTTACAATGCCCCGATTCACTTCTTCTGACACGACCTACGGTCGTGATTCAAGACCATCCATCCAACCCGAATGCTGAAAGGCGACTCAATGGGGCAGCGACTCATGACCAAACGCATCGCGGTTGCGATACTCGGGATTTTCCTCCTATCTCTCGCTCCGGCTGGTGGGGTTCATGTTGAGTCAACTGGGGATTCGGAGGAAATACTGGACCCAGTTGTGAATCGTATTGGGATTGCACCTGATCCAGATTCAATCCAAGATCTTGGTTCACCACGAGTCCTTGAGGGTCTCGAGAGGACTCGTGAGAATACGGCCGACTCTACAATCGGCGTTTACACCGAACTCGGCCTCATTCCATCGGTTCACTTGCCACGAGCTCTAGCTGAGCCTCGAAGCGACTTGGCGATGGTTATCGTCGATGGAGATGTTGGCATCTGGGATGCTCGTATTGCTGTCGAGGAAGCGGCTGATGTTGAGATTCGCTCGACAATTCCTCCATCGGGATTCCTCGTGCAGGGTGATGAAAAGCAGATTTCATTGCTCGCTGAGGAATCGATAGTAGTCGCAGTCCACTCTGTCTCGTCCGGCCTGCTCGCCCATCCGCTTCTGCGGCTGGTCGAAGAAGGCCCGATGATGGTCGAGTTGCTCGGCTGGAAGGATGACGAATTACAACGCCACGCCGAGCCAGGCCTCGGTCTGGAAGATTCGTTAGAAGCAGTTGCAGAACTTTGGTTGACCGATTCATGGAGCCCAGAAGAGGGGCGTGTATGGGGCGTCGTTGATATCTCCGATATCGGCAGTGTCCTACAGCACCCCTCAGTCGCTTGGGTTGCGCCGCTACCGGTGCTAGAAACCAAAAATGACAATGCTCGAACCCACATGGGAATCGATACGGTCGACTCCTTCTTCGTCACTGATCTAGATGGCTCCGGCCAAACTGTTGCCGTCGGCGATTCGGGCATTGACCATGATCATGGGGATTTCAACAACCGAATCGTCGGTCGAACTTCTGTCACCCCTGGAGATTCCTCGACCGCTGATCCATCGGATGGTCACGGAACCCACGTGGCTTGCAC
>Ga0114933_10004698_pt1 | contig 12651 bp, 9 predicted proteins | sample 4SBtaG_FD_89691 | JGI IMG/M metagenome (GOLD analysis project Ga0114933, IMG submission 89691) | Deep subsurface microbial communities from Kolumbo volcano to uncover new lineages of life (NeLLi) - 4SBTROV12_W25 metaG | ecosystem: Environmental > Aquatic > Marine > Volcanic | place: Kolumbo...
CGCGAAAGTTTGCGTTGACGGTCGTTGACAAATAGCGCTTTCAGGAAGGGCGCCAGCTCTCCTCTCGTGGCAAAACGATATCCTCCTCCCCACGTTTCGATGCGATATGCTCTGCCCGATTCATCCAACTGCTGGTTGATTCCTGCCACCAGTTCTTTAATCTGTTCCTTCGACGGTGCGTCTTCTCCTGTCGCTTCGGCATAGGACTGAGCGATGACAGTTGGGGCGATGGGCTCCTCTGCTGCAAATATTAGAGCTTCTACGGCAGCTTGTATGGTGATATCGTTCACGATTGTATCAATTATCCTGTCTTTTGCCTCGCTTTCATTTTCTCAGATGTCTGTTTCATTCTCAGCTGTCCTCTTGTTCTGTTTCACTCGATTGGGGCTCTGAATCAAGAGAATCAGCCGATACCGGCACATAGTCCTCTTTGGGTTCCACATAAAAGTCGTTAGCGTCACCCGAAAGAAAGATATCAATTTCTCCCAAACGGGCCATTTCGAGAACTGCGAGGAATGTCGCGATGATGAATGACTTGGTTCTACCAGTTGCTATTTCGACGAACGAGAGTTTCTCTCCCACCTGAAGAACGGTCCGCAGGAACTCCTGCTGATCCTCAATTGTGAACTCCTCAACCTCCACCTGATGAAATGGCTCATCCGGAGCATCTGTGAGGACCTTTCGGAGGGCAGATATCAGGTCGAACACGGTCGCGTCGACCAGTTCTTCGTCGGGTTGCGTCAGTGACGATATCGCCGAACTCGCAGCTCCTCTGGTAAATTGATTTGAACGTTCGCTGTATCGCTCTTCGAGGTTTTCAGAGGCTTCTTTAAAGCGGACATATTCGAGCAAACGTTCTACGAGTTCAGCGCGTGGATCAATTGGTTCTCCTTCCTCGTCAACTTCCTGTGTCGGAAGCAGGAGTCGGGCTTTGATATTGATGAGCACGGCCGCCATGTAGATAAAATCGCCGACCCCATCCAGATCCACTTCTTCCATATATGAGACGTATTCAAGAAACTCGTCTGCGATGGAGGCTATCGGAATGTCGTGGATATCCAACTCATCTCTTCTGATAAAAAAGAGTAGGAGGTCGAGAGGACCCTCAAATTGATTGAGTCGAATCTTGTACATGCTACCGGGTAATGCGTCTGTTTCGAAACCACTCAGCCGTTGTGACTAATCCTTCATTCACATCGACGTTCGGTCTCCAGCCTAGTTCGGATGCTGCCAGGTCATAAGATAAAACAGACCGCTTCTGTTCGCCCGCCTTGCCGGGACCGTGCACAATGGGTGCTTCGGGGGCGAGTTCGTCCCTCAAAATGCTGAAGAGCTCGACGACATCCGTTTCGACTCCCGTTCCGATGTTGAATATACCAGAACCCTCGTGTGAAAGAGCTTTCAGATTGGCATCAACGATGTCGGAAACGAATACGTAGTCACGCGTCTGACGTCCGTCGCCATTGATGACTGGCTGCTCTCCGTCCAAGAGGCGTTCCGAAAAAATGGCCACGACTCCTGCTTCGCCGTGTGGATTTTGACGAGGCCCGTAAACATTCCCATATCGCAGTGCCACGAACGGAATCGAATACGTGTCGAAGTAGAAAAACAGATATTTTTCTGAACTGAGTTTCGCGATTCCATAGGGAGACAATGGTTGCATCACGTGCTGCTCATCCTGCGGCACGTAATCCGGTTCACCGTATATCGCACCTCCCGTCGAGGCGAAGACTACTTTCCTTAGGGAATTGTCTCTGCCAGCCTCCATGAGGTTAATCAGGCCGCGAATATTGACATCAGCGTCGTAGGAAGGATCAGCGACCGATTTCCGGACGTCCATTTGAGCAGCAAAATGATAGAGAGTCTCAAATTGCTCGTTCTGCCACAATTGCTTCACTTCCGGCGACCGGATGTCCAATTGATGGAACTGGGCATCGGAATGAATATTTTCTGCGCTACCGCCCGAAAGATCGTCGATGATGTGCACTTCGTGTCCAGCTTCCAGCAGCGCATCACTTACATGTGATCCGATGAAGCCGGCACCTCCCGTGACAAGAATCTTCATTCAGTTGTGATTTGTACTCACGCCTCCGTAGGGAGAAGGCGTATCTCTGAAAACCGGTTGGACTTGAGAATATCGCCAGCTGTTCGTGTGATGCCCTCAAGAGAAACATCGTTCAACAGATCCAGAATCTCATCCAACGTGTAGTATCGCTCGTAATATAGCTCCTGGCGACCGATGCGCATCATGCGGCTACCCATACTTTCAAGACCCAGCATTATGGCCCCTTTCGCCTGACTTTTTGCCCGAGCCAGTTCGGTCTTGGAGATCTGTTTTTGGGCCAGACGGTCTATTTCCTTTCGAATGAGTTTCAGCGAGTGATCAACCTTTTTCGCGTCCGTTCCCATGTAGACGCCAAAATCACCCGTGTCTGAATGCATATTGGCAAAAGAGAAGATGTTGTAACAGTATCCATACTTCTCCCTGATATTCTGATTCAGACGACTGGACATCCCACCACCCAAAACAGTATTCAGCACCGAAAGAGAAATTCGGGACGGATCATGAACATCCAGCCCGCGCGTTCCCAGGATGATGTGAGCCTGTTGCATGGGTCGCTTGTCGGTCACCTCTCCAGGCTTGTAATCCGATACGCGACGTCTGCCTTTTACCTTGCGGTTGGTTTGAAAGCCTTCGAGGAAGCGCTCGATCATCCGAACTGTTTTCGTGTGTTCGACATTGCCCGCCACGGCGATCACAAGGTTTTTGGCGGTGTAATTTTTATCTACAAAATCAGAAAGCTTTCTTTTTGTAAACGAGCGAACGGTCTTTTCTGTGCCGATGACCGGCCTCCCCATCGCGTGCGATCCGTAGAGTGCACCGTCCAACAGGTCGAACACGCGCTCATCCGGCGTATCCTCATACATTCGCATTTCCTCGACAACAACATCCTTCTCACGCTCCAGTTCTTTTTCCGGGAATACAGGATTAGCAACCAGGTCGATCACGGTGTCGAGAGCGCGAGCTAGGTGTTCGTCAAGACAGCGTGCGTAGTAACACGTGAATTCTTTCGACGTGAACGCATTAAGATACCCGCCAACGTTTTCCATACGCTGGGCGATGTGATGCATGCGGCGATTGGTCGTGCCTTTGAACACCATGTGCTCGATGAAATGACATATTCCACCGTTCGCTGCTGATTCATCCCTGCTTCCAACCGCCACCCAGGCCCCAACAGATACGCTTCTTACTGAAGGAATCGTCTCCGTTATGATTCGGACACCGGACGGAAGGACTGTTTTCTGGAATAGTTCTGGCATGGCTCGATCTGCTGTCAGATCATCGACTTTTTTTTGAAGCCGATCTGGAGAAAAGGCGTACCGTATCTATACGGATGGCCACGTATTAAAAAAATAGCGACGGCCCGAAGGCCGCCGCTATTCAAATCGCTTGCGATGTTTTAGTCGCGATCGCGGTCACCGTCACGGCCGCCATCGCGGTCCCTGTCACGGTCACGGTCGCGACCACCATCACGATCGCTGTCGCGGTCTCGATCACGTCCACCGCCACCATCACGATCGCGGTCTCGATCACGCCCGCCGCCACCGTCACGTCCGCGTCCATCGTCTCTGCGACCACGTCCACCGCCACCATCACGACGACCACGTCCACCGCCACCATCACGACGACCACGTCCACCGCCACCATCGCGTCGGCCCCGGCCACCACTGTCTCTGCGTGGGCGCTCTTCGTAGCCTTCCGGTTTTTCCAGAAACGGCTTGCGGCTGAATCTCAGTTTGCCATCGTCGCGAACTTCGATGAGCTGAACTTTGATCTTGTCTCCGACCTGCAGATAATCGTCGACATTGTCGACATAACCGTAGTCGAGTTCGGAAACGTGCAAGAGACCTTCCTTGCCAGGTAGAATCTCGATGATAGCACCGAATCCTTCAACCTTGCGAACAGTCCCTTCGTAGTCCTGTCCCTCTTCAGGAACAGTTACGATGCCTTTAACGATCTCAAGGGCTGCCATAGCATCTTCGCCATTCGTGGCTGCGATCACAACGATACCGACACCTTCTTCCTCACGAATCTCGAGAGAGGTGTTGGTTTCGCGCTGAATTCCCTGAATGACTTTTCCACCAGGTCCGATAACCGCGCCGATGAAGCTGGAGTCGATCGTGATCTGTGTAAGTCGAGGTGCGTAAGGTGAGAGATCTTCGCTCGCTTCTGTAATGGTCTCTTCCATCTTGTCGAGGATGTGAAGTCTTCCGGCTTTCGCCTGATTCAGAGCGTCTGACATCAATTCGTGGCTCAGGCCGGCGATCTTGATATCCATCTGACACGCCGTGATACCATCACGAGTACCTGTCAGTTTGAAGTCCATGTCGCCGAGGTGATCCTCTGTGCCAAGAATGTCGCTCAGAATTGCCGTGCGCTTACCATCACTGATAAGTCCCATTGCAATACCCGAAACAGGTTTTGCAATTGGAACACCTGCGTTCATGAGGGCCATCGAACCGGAACAGACACTCGCCATAGACGATGAGCCGTTTGATTCGAGAACATCGGAGTTGATGCGAATCGTGTAAGGAAATTCTTCCTGCGAAGGAATCATACCCTGAAGTGCACGTTCTGCCAGCATACCGTGTCCGATTTCACGACGACCGGGGCCGCGCAAGAATCGAGCTTCACCAACCGAGAATGGCGGGAAGCTGTAGTGCAGGTAGAATGGTTTGTCTTCAGTATCAAAAACCTGATCCACAGGCTGGACGTCTTTGCCCGTACCCAGCGTGACGCTGGAGATGACCTGGGTTTCGCCGCGTGTAAAGGTTGCTGAACCGTGAACGCGCGGTAGGTAACCTACCTCGCTCCAGATGTCGCGGATGTCCGTCGTGCCACGTCCGTCAATACGTTTACCGTCCCGCAGGATCAGTTCACGCATTACATCTGACTCGACTTCGCCTACGGCTTCTTTGATATCCTTTTTCGACCATCCTTGCTCGGTAGCGTCGACTTCGTCTTCGCCTTCTCCGAGGAAGTTTGCTACAGTAGCCTTTTTGATGTCTGAAATACCACCATAAAAGGTCTCTTTCGCATATGGCTTGAGAATGTGCTCTTCGAGTGTTGCCGCAGCAAACTCACGAACCGCATCTACAACACCGTCTGGAAGACCAACCGGTGTGTACTCGAATGTTTTTGCTCCACCTGCATCTGCGACCAGATCAATCTGACCCTGGCACAGAAGCTTGATTGCCTCGTGGCCATGCGCCAGAGCGGCAAGCATATCTTCTTCGGACACTTCGTCCATCTCGCCTTCCACCATTACAATGGCATCCATCTTTCCTGCAACTACAAGATTGATGTCAGAACCGGCAAGCTCTTCAATTGTAGGGTTGACGACAAGCTCTCCTTCGACCCGGCCCACTCTTACGTGAGCAATTGGTCCATCATATGGAGCTCCAGCGAGCATAAGTGCTGCCGATGCACCTACACCGGCTACGACGTCACCATCGTTCTGATCGTCGGCAGACATAACGCTACAGATGATCTGAACCTCGTTGAAGAAGTTGTCACCAAACAGCGGGCGTATGGAGCGATCGATAATACGAGAAGACAGTGTCTCCTTATCAGTCGAACGACCCTCGCGCTTGATGAAGCCGCCCGGAATCTTTCCGCCGGCTGAAAATTTCTCACGGTAATCTACCGTCAGTGGGAAGAAGCTCTGTCCTTCCCGTGCCTCTGTTGCGAGGACTGCTGTACATAAGACCATTGTATCGCCCATTCGAGCGACTACCGCACCACCTGCCTGCTTGGCAAGGCGTCCGGTTTCCAGACTTATGACTTTACCAGGAGCTATCTCAACTTCCTGGATTATTGCTTTAGACATTTTCAATAAGTGTTTTTCTTCCTTTCCTACTCAAAATACTGGGCCATATGACATTTTTAGTCTTGTCACGCCCTGCTAACACATCCAACCTGGAAAAGAATTAAGTCGGATATGTACAAACAAATGGCGGAACGCTCTATTTGAGCGTTCCGCCATAAAAGATCGTTATTTACGGATCCCCAACTCAGCGATGATCGCGCGATATCGTTCGATATCTGAATTCATCAGGTAATTCAGGAGTCGACGACGCTTACCGACCAACTTCAGAAGACCACGACGTGTGGAGTGATCCTTCGTGTGATCCTTCAAATGATCGGTCAGTTCTTTAATGCGTTCGCTGAAAATGGCGATTTGTACTTCGGGGGTACCTGTATCGGTGCCGCCTTTGCCGAACTTCTCAATGAGTTCGAGCTTTTGTTCTTTCGTTATCACGTGAGAACCTCTTTAGATTAATACCATGCTAAAGAAGAACCCGCGTTCCTGATGTGGAATCACATCGTAATGGAACGGAATTCCTTTGACTTGATTTCGCGGACAGTACACCCGTTAGAGTCTTGCTGCCCAACGCTGCTGAAAGATTTCATTTTTCTTCCAACAAGCGCCTGCAACGCTCTCTGTCCTTGTTAAGTTGCTCGATCAGGTCGTTGACCGATGCAAATTTCTGCTCATTTCGGAGTCTTTTGGCGAATTCAACACGAAGTTCACGATCGTAGAGATCGCCACTCCAGTTCAGAATGTTTACCTCGAGGTGAAGCCCAAGCCCTTCAAAGGTTGGCCGCGTCCCGATATTCATCATTCCTGGGAGAAGAACATCTGATTCAGGAAGTTGAACCATGACTGCATAAACTCCTGTACCGGGCGTCAGCTTCTGCTCCGAAATCGGCCTCAGATTCGCGGTAGGTACACCGATGCCTTTACCCCGTCCGGCTCCCTTGATTACAGTTCCAGTCACCGCATACCGACGACCTAGAAACTGACTGGCTTGTTCAACTTCTCCCTCCGCGATCAACCCTCTTATCAGAGAAGAAGAAACCACATGATCGTCAAGCTGAACCGGCTCCCGCTTATGGACTGAAAATCCGTATCGTAGCCCGAGCTCACGCAACAATTCAACGTCTCCACGTCGGTCTTTACCGAAACGATGATCATATCCTACGATCACGGCCTTGGCTCCCATGGCCTTGACGAGCACCTCCTCAACGAATGCTTCCGGAGAGGTCTCTGCGACACTCTGCGAAAACGGAATCGCGATGAACCGATCAATTCCGTGATGCTGGAGAAGATGACCACGCTCCTCGAGGGTAGTCAACGTCTGCCGTTCCAGTCCTCCAAGTACAGCCCTGGGATGTGGGTCAAACGTCGCGATACAGACCTTCCATCCGCCTGACGAGGCTACTTCACCCATCTGGGTGAGAATGTCCTGATGGCCGAGATGCACTCCGTCAAAGCTCCCGATTGAGACGACAGACGGTTCGGCCGTTTCAGATCCGAATATGATCCTCGGCGCCATCATTGGTTCACCTCTCGTGCTGAGACCAGGTCTTCGATATTCCAGGCGTCTTCGACACATACGCTCCCGATCCGGGTTCTACGCAATTCCACAAGGTGCCCTCCTACCTGAAGCTCTTCCCCGAATTCGTGTGCAATGCTACGGATATACGTCCCTTTCGAACATTCTATTTCGAAACTGATATCCGAACCGTCGCGATCCGTGATTTCGAAGCCATACACCGTAACGTCACGTGTTGGCAGCGTCACGCGCTCACCTCGACGTGCTTTCTTGTACAGCCTCTCGCCTTCTACCTTCACGGCTGAATAGGACGGAGTCGTCTGGGTTATGTCGCCAGTAAAGATCGGCAAGAGGGATTCGATGTCTGAATCCTTAACGAGGGACGCATCTCTCTTAACATCAACTTCAGTTTCAGCATCATATGAAGGAGTGCTTTCTCCGAGTCGGATAGTCCCCGTATAGATTTTTCGCTGCTCCATGAAATGATTCATGAGCTTGGTTGCCTTCCCTGACAGACAAATCAGTAAGCCCGTTGCCATGGGGTCCAACGTTCCAGCGTGACCGATTTTGCGGATGGGCGATATCCTGCGAAGCTTCCGGATGACATCAAAGGAGGTAATTCCACCAGGTTTGTCAATCGGCAAAACGAGAGGATCCCACGAGACTGGATAAGAGCCTCGCGAACAGACTGGAACGGTGGATGGATCCGGTGCCAGTGCCATGAATCAGACCGCTGGATCTGACGACTCTGGATCATTCACTGAGACTTCCCTGCTGTCCCGCTCTTCTTTAATCTGACCAAATATTTCGTCAAGCTTGTTCGCCTGCTCAAGTGTTCTGTCCAAAAAGAAGCGTAGCTCGGGGATATTCTTGACCTGATGTCGGATGGCACGTCCCAAAGTTTTCCTCACTCTGGGGGTGAGCTCAACCAGTTTTGCCAGGGCTGCATTCTTCATTGACTCAGAATCGCCCATCACAGACACGTATATATAGGCGATCGAAAGATCCGCTGTCACGCGAACTCCGGTAACAGTCACCATTGGGTGTAGCTGATCTGCGAATTCAGATCCAAGGATGCCCGCAATTTCTCTTTGGAAGAGGCTGGCTACACGTTCGGTGCGAATACTCATACAAATCCTCCCATCATCCTGACTTCAGCGGGAATCAGTCGTCCAGCGTTCTTTTCGTTTCAACAATCTCGTACGACTCGATCTGGTCACCGACTTTGAGGTCATTGAAGTTTTCGATTCCGATTCCACATTCATATCCGTTCTGGACTTCCCGAACATCATCCTTGAATCGTTTCAGTGAAGCGAGTTTGCCATCATAGATTACCACGCCTTCCCGAATCAGATGAATCGTGTCCGAACGAAGGATTTTGCCTTCAATTACGTGACAACCCGCAATCATACCCAGTTTCGGCACCTTGAACGTCTCTCTGACTTCCGCGACACCGGTAATTTTCTCACTTCGTTCTGGGGAAAGAAGCCCTTCGAGCGCATCTTTGACTTCCTCGATAGCATGGTAGATGACTGAGTAGAGTCGAATATCGATCTCTTCTCTTTCAGCCATCTTGCGAGCGCCAACGACTGGTCGGACCTGAAAGCCAACAATGATCGCGTCTGATGCAGATGCTAGAACAACATCACTTTCGTTAATCGCTCCCACTCCTTTATGAATGATGTTCACCACAACCTCTTCGGAGCCAAGCTTCATTAACGAATCGGACAGAGCCTCGACCGAGCCGGCTACGTCGCCTTTCACGATCAGGTTCAGCTCTCTGAACTCTCCGAGCGCAAGTCGACGACCGATTTCGTCGAGCGTGATATGTTTGCGCTGACGCAGGGACTGCTCACGAGATATCTGCTGTCGTCGTGCAGCGATATCCTTGACTTCCTTTTCTTCATCCAGCACGTTGAAGGAATCACCCACATCTGGAGAACCGTCGAGACCGATTACAAGTGCCGGGTGAGAAGGCCCGACCTCTTCAACCTTACGATCACGCTCATCAAACATGGCTCGAACGCGACCACTCCAGATACCAGCGACAAAAGCATCGCTTACTCGTAGTGTTCCATTTTGGACCAAGACTGTAGCGACGTTTCCGCGACCCTTTTCAAGCCGGGATTCAATAACCGTACAAACGGCGTTTCTGTCCGGATTAGCCTTCAGGTCGAGCATTTCAGCCTCCAGAAGGATTCGGTCCAGCAATTCAGGAATTCCCATTCCCGTGTGAGCTGAGACCGGCTCGCACTGAATTTTACCACCCCACTGCTCGACCAGAACGTTCTGATCTGCCAATTGCTGCATCACCCGATCAGGATTCGCGTCAGGCTTATCCATTTTGTTGATGGCAACGACAATGGGCACTCCGGCGGCCTGGGCGTGGTTAATTGCCTCAATAGTCTGAGGCATCACAGCATCATCTGCGGCTACCACCAGAACGACAACGTCAGTCACCTGAGCCCCACGAGCTCGCATCGCCGTGAATGCTTCGTGACCAGGAGTATCGAGGAATGTTATGTTCTTCCCGCTCTGAAGAGTTACCTGGTAGGCACCGATATGCTGAGTGATACCACCGGCCTCGCCGGCAACCACGTCTTCAGCTCGAATATGATCAAGAAGGGATGTCTTACCATGATCGACGTGGCCCATAACTGTAACTACGGGTGCTCGAGATACCTGATCCGCCGGGTCGTCCTCTTCAATTTCAATGTCGGTTGAGGTGTAGTCCGAAATGAACTCAACCTCAAAACCGAACTCGTCTGCTACAATGGTAATAGTATCCGCATCGAGGCGCTGATTGATCGAAACGACCATCCCTGCAGCAAAAAGGACACTGATAAGCTCGGTTACGCCGACATCCATCAGGTTGGCAAGTTCACCCGCCGAAATGAATTCGGTCACCTCGAGAGTAGTCGACTGTTCCGCCTGTTCTTCCTCGGCACGTTCCCTTTCCGCGGCACGGTCGTCACGTCGCTGTCGGCGTCGCTTCTGTCTGACACGACTTGCCCCGGCTTCGAGCTCGCGGAGCGTTTCCTGCAGCGTAGCTTCGACGTCTTTTTCGTCTACAGCAGGTCCCTTTTTGCGCTTTTTGGCTGGTCTCTTACGGGATGCATCCTGTGGTTTAGCAGCGGTGCCCTTATCGCCTCCTTCTGTACCCGCAATGCGTTTCCGTTTCCGCTTTCGTTTTCGGGTTGTCCCGGGCTCAGCGTCTTCAACTGTTCCGAGATCAATTTTGCCGAGAACCTTTGTACCGGTCAGTTTATATCGATCGGCGGCCAGGACATTTTCAGGATCTTCTCCATCCGCCGCTGGGGGTGCGGTTTCCCCTTTTGGCGCAGCTTCAGCGGCTGAAGGAGCCTCGTCAGCTTCTTCAGAAACTGGTGTGGCATCTTCTGTCGGTGCCGTATCAGCGTCTTCGGAAACAGCTTCTTCAGCTGGTTCAGCAGTTGATTCCTCCGCTACCGGAGCTTCTTCAGCTGTCTGGGCAACAACAATTTCTTCAATCGGATCTTCAGCCGGTTCTTCAGCCGGCTGCTCAGCCGGTTCCGCTACTGGAACCTCTTCGACGACTGGCTCAGTTTCCGGCTCAGGTTCGGCAACAGCTTCCTCTTCTTCGGCTTCAGGCTCTGGTTCTGGTTCGGGAGCCGGCTCTGAATGAGGCTCAGCATCTTCGACGGCCTCTACCTCTTCAACAAGCTCGTCCCCATCCTCGAATGCTTCTTCATCACCTTCTCCATCGTGGAGGGCGGCTCTTTTCTTGTTGACCCGGTCAGCCTGAACCTTGTCCTCTGCAAAAAAGCTCATCAGATCAGCATAGGCTTCCTCTGAAGAAACCGCAGCATTAATCCCTGATCCAGTCAACGCTTCAGCGTGACCGGATTCGCCCAGGTGCTCAACCAGTGCATCAACGGATACGTTGAATTCCTTGGCGAGCCTGAAAAGCCGAACTTTTTTGAATTTCTTGGTTGTTGCCATGTACAGGAAATATTCGGGATGTACCCGAGATGGAGCTTAATCTAGTCTACTTTGTCAGCTGATTCCTCAGCTTCAGTTTCTTTGCCTTCGGATTCGGAATCAGCATCAGTCTGAACTTCCTCAGCCGATTCTGAAGATTCATCTTCTGAGTCTGCAGTTGCCGACTCGTCCGACGGTGCAGCATCTTCTTCCGCCTTCGCTTCTTCAGCTTCGGCTTCTGGAGCTTCTTCTTCAGTTGCACTCGCTTCAGGAGCCGCCTCTTCCGATGAAGCTTCCATTTCTTCAGGTGCTTCTTCCTCAGGAGTAACGTCTTCCGTCGCATCTTCAGCCTCGGCAGGGGCTTCGGTTTCAGCCGCCCCTTCAGCCGCTTCTTCAGGCGCAGCTTCTTCTTTCGCATCCTCCGCCGGGTCCTCGGCGGCCGCTTCTGTCGGAGTGGCGTCTTCTTTTGAAGCTTCCTCAGGCTCCGCAGCAGTCGTCGCTTCAGGTACAGCAGTTTCTGCAGTGGCAGCCGGGGTAACAGCAGCAGCCGTTTCTGCAGCAGCTTCATCTTCGCTGAATTCAGCTCGGATGACACCCAGAACATGTCCTGCCTCTTCTTCAGTCATCGCAGTACGACGCATAAGTTCGTCGCGGGACAGTTCAAGAACGGCACGAGCTGTGTCACAACCGATGTCGCGGAGCTTCTGAAGAAGCTCTTCTGGAATCTCATCTGAGAATTCCTGAATCTCGATATCCTCTTCCTCTTCCGAAATCTCTCTGTATACATCGATTTCGTAGCCGGTGAGGCGGGATGCGAGACGAATATTTATACCACCTCGTCCAATTGCCTGGCTGACTTCGTCTGCCTGAACTACCACCTTGGCTCTCGGAGGAGTGAGTTGGTCATTGAGTTGAACGAGAACAGGTTTGGCCGGTGAAAGCGCACGCTTGATCATTTCAACCGTGTCTTCTGTCCACTGAACCACATCGATGTTTTCGTTGCCCAGTTCACGAACTACCGAGTGAATCCTGGATCCCTTCATACCGACGCATGCGCCAACTGGATCGATGCGTTCGTCATAGCTGACAACAGCAACCTTAGCACGATCGCCTGGCTCGCGGACAATTTTTTTGATTTCAACGAGTCCCTCGTCGATTTCCGGCACTTCCAACTCAAACAGCCGCTCCATGAACAGTTCGTCTGCCCGGGATATAACGATTCTGGGATCACCGTTGGATTCGCGGCTGACTTCCTTGATGACCGCACGGATCATGTCACCCTTACGGAAA
>Ga0114933_10004699_pt1 | contig 12651 bp, 8 predicted proteins | sample 4SBtaG_FD_89691 | JGI IMG/M metagenome (GOLD analysis project Ga0114933, IMG submission 89691) | Deep subsurface microbial communities from Kolumbo volcano to uncover new lineages of life (NeLLi) - 4SBTROV12_W25 metaG | ecosystem: Environmental > Aquatic > Marine > Volcanic | place: Kolumbo...
CAGTACCTCATAAAGGAATTAACCATGCTATTGCGTCTCTCATTATTGTCTGGCTTGTTGCTCTTAGCGCAGGCAAGCTTCGGTCAGAATTTGGTAACCGATGCCACCGCAGAGTGGTACACACTCGGCGGTGATTACGCCCATACCCGCTACACCCCTGCCGATGAAATCTCTGCAGACAACTTCGAAGATCTGGAAGTTGCCTGGGAATGGGATGGTTCAAGTTTCAATGGCTACAGTGGCCGCTCAACTCCGACCTATGTTGATGGCAAGCTCTATACGGTGTCCGGACCACGCCGCAACGTAGTCGCGATCGATCCGAAGACAGGGGAATCCTTGTGGGCTTATCGTCTGCCCAACACCGGCCGCTGGGAATACTCCATGCGCGCGTCTTACGGAAAAGGTATTGCCTATGACCGTATCGATGGCCGAGGTGTAATTTACATCTCTACACCTGGGTTCTTCCTGGTTGCTCTGGATGCACAAACCGGCCGACCATTGGAAGGCTTTGGCAGACAGTTGCCGATTCCTGAATTTCCAGAAACCGGTGTTGTAGATATGCTTGCAGATCTGGGGCATCCCTATGATCCATTTGACGGCATTCCTTTAGAAACCGGTTACATCACCACTTCTTCACCACCGATTGTGGTTAACGACACCATCATAGTTGGCAACTCTGCGGAGCAGGGTTATCTGCAGGCGAGGGTTGAAAATATACCTGGTGACATTCTCGCTTATGACAAGTACACCGGTGAATTCAAGTGGAAATTCAACGTAATTCCGCAGCCTGGAGAGTACGGTCATGAGACTTGGGAAAACGACGCCTGGCAATGGACAGGTGACGTGTCTTCATGGGCACCGCTGACTGCCGATCCAGAAAACAATATCGTTTATGTTCCAACTAACCCACCAACAATTGACTACTACGGCGGGTTCCGACCTGGTGATGGTTTGTTTGGTACTAGCGTAATTGGATTAGATACAGAAACCGGTGAGAGGCGTTGGCACTTCCAGACTGTGAAACACGATGTTTGGAACTACGATAATCCGGCTGCTCCAATTCAAATGGATTTAAATATTCCGGGGAGAGGAGTTATTCCTGCTGTCATGCAGGTTACTAAACAGGGATTTGTGTATACCTTCGATCGCATGACTGGCGAGCCAATCTGGCCAATGGAAAATCGTCCAGTACCCCAATCAGAAGTACCTGGCGAGAAGCTGGCAACAACACAACCATTCCCTACTAAACCACCACCTTTTGAACAACAAGGCATTAGCGAGAATGATCTGATCGACTTCACTCCTGACTTACGCCGAGAAGCGCTCGAAATAATGAGTAACTACAAGATGGGTCCATTGTTTAATCCACCAATTCATGACGAGAATAAAGAAGGATTAATCAGCGCAGCTATGTGTCCTGGTGACGGTGGTGGTGCAAATATTTATGCACCTCCGGCTGCCGACCCAACTACAGGTTTCTTGTATGTGCCTTCCGCCAACAACTGCAGCTGGCAGCGTGTTATTCCTGGTGAAGAAGCGGATGCCCGCATCGATAAACCGACTGGCACTACATTCGCTGCTTATGCAAATGGTGCGGGTGGCAGACCTCCGCGTTTGGCATCGAATCTTCCCTACGTTAAACCGCCTTATAGCACCGTGACTGCTTACGACATGAATACTGGCGAGATTGCTTTCCGCATTCCTGCTGGTGAAACGCCTGATCGAGTGCGCAACAATCCTGCGCTAGAAGGTGTTGAAGTTGGCGACACTGGAAGCGGGCGTGCGCCTTCGATGGTAGCTACAGCTAACATGTTGATTTACGCGTCAATCGATCATGACGGAAGTCCATTGTTGTATGCTGTTGATAAGCAGACTGGTGAAGAATTAGGCCGCATCGAAATTCCAGGTGAAGTGCGCTATGGCATGAGCTCCTGGATGCACGATGGACATCAATACGTGATTCTGCAATCAGGATCCAAGTTGGTAGCAATGGCACTACCAGCGGCACTTGAAGATGGAGCAAGTCACTAAGTTTTATCTGAAAAGTTAGAAAACAACTAAAGCCCGCAACTGAAAGGTATTAAAGATGGCCCGCTGCACTAGAAGAAGAATAGCAATTTGGCCCGGGGTTCCTGTCGTACTCTGCCTTTCATTAGTCGGTATTTCACTCTCCTCAACCAAAACATTTGCGGCTGAAACTCGAGGATATGTGATCTCCATGGTGCACACCGCCACATACTATGATGATAAAACCTGCCCTGACGGCACCAATGGTTCGCGACCCGATGTGTTAATCAGACGGGTAATGAATGACGGCTATGATCGCGAAGAAGCAATTCGCATCGTTAGTAGTCTGCGGATTAATGGCGGTCGCGACGATGAAGGTAACCTGGTTGGTTCTGCGATTGTCTTAGGAGGCGGCGCAAGTTTTAGCGGCGATCAAAGTTGGAACGGTTTCGATTTCAATCCTGCAAATGTACCTGGTGTGCTCCCTGACCCAATGGCTCATAACGCTGAAGGTCGATATGCCATTGGTCTAAATCTGGATGGTGAAGTCGGACCCGATTCGTGGGAGCACCCCCACACAGGTGAGACTGGAATAGATAACCAGATGTGGCGCGTACTGGGTTGCTGGGACGTGTATTACGTGAACAAACCAGTGAATCCTTATAACGAAGGTATCGCTTGGGACACCGCTGTTGATGCCATGCCAGCCTGGTTAATTTCGATTGCCGGTGAAGACCTTGATAGCGATGGTTATGTAACGGTTACTTTCAATCGCGCAATCAATATTCCACTACGCGATGCTTACGGCAGCATTATGTCAGGTGCCAGTTTCGGCGTTGATTCAAATCCGCGCTCACATAGCGAGTTCAAGGGAAGAATTGAAAACAATATTCTTACAATTGAGTCCGGCGATTTTTACATGCAAGGTGAATCACAGTTTTATCCACACTTACAATTTACGGGGACACAGTTGCGCTTCGAAATGAAGGAAGATGGCAGCATGGAAGGCCATATCGGTGGCTATCAACCCTGGAGGGATTATTACCATTATCTTTCTGTTCGTGGAGAAACTGATGGCATGATCGATCTCATTGGAATCTTTTACGACATGAAACGCTTCGCCGATGCCAAACCAGATCCGGTTACTGGCGATAATACAGCGATCTCCGCCGCCTACTTTATAGAAGCAGTGCCTGCATTCCATGTCGACGAAGAAGGAACGCTTTTAGCAGATTCAGTTGGATCGGGTCCTGAACTGAGTGGCCCAGCAGTTAGCCAATATTCGAATGTTGAGCAGTAAAGATGAATTTTAGAATCGCAAAGGAAATTAAATTAAGTTTAACTGCGTCCCTGGCGTTGGTTGTAAGTGCGTTACCGTTTAATTCAGCAGCACAATCATCAATTGACGAAGATCAAATAACATTTGTTAAGTTAACAGCTGAACAATACCGGAATTCAATTCGCGATATCTTCGGTGAAAGTATTCAAATCAGCGGCGATGCTGCCAGTAGCGGAGTGCGTGTAGCGGGATTAATGTCCGTAGGTGGCAGACGATTAACTCTTAGCACATCTGAAGTTGAATCTTACGAAGTCCTGGCACTGGATATTGCGAGCCAGGTGCTCAGTCCAAGCCGGCGCAAAACGTTAATTCCTTGTAGACCGCAAGATGAAAACGCCATAGATAACGCTTGTGCCAGCGAATTTATCAGCACGGTTGGTTTACATCTGTTTCGCCGACCTTTGTCCGAAGATGAAATTGAGAACTACAACGCTATGGCGCGTGCGGCAACTGATTCGCTTGGCGGTTTCTATGTAGGATTGCAAGCAGCACTAGTCGGCATGATGGTGTCGCCAGATTTTTTGTTTCGCATTGAACGCAGTGTGTCCAATCCGGAAGCACCAGGGACACGTCGCCTTGATGCATGGTCCCGCGCATCACGACTAAGTTTCTTTCTTTGGGACACAACACCTAATCCCGCCTTACTAGAAGCAGCGCAATCTGGCGATTTACTATTCGAAGATGGATTAAACCAGCAAGTCGAAAACATGATAGCTTCACCACGCATTGAAGATGGACTGCGTGCTTTCTTTGCGGACATGCTTGCATTCGATCGTTTCGATACTTTGGATATAGATACAACGCTGTATCCAAAATTTACCAAAAACGTCGAAGATGATGCGCGAGAACAAACCCTTCGAACCATATCCGATCATTTATTAAATCAAGAAGCGGATTATCGCGATCTGTTCGATTCACGAAAAACATTTTTAACACCAGCATTAGCCGCACTTTATGGAGTTCCAATTCCAATACGACAAGAAATGGGCGGCAGAGTGCCCTGGGTACCTTATGAGTATCAGGAAGATCACATCCGCATAGGCCTGCTGGGTCAGGCAACTTTCCTCTCGCTGTTTTCCCATCCGGGAGCTTCGTCACCAACATTGCGCGGTAAAGCGGTGCGAGAACATCTTCTTTGTCAGACCATTCCACCACCTCCAGGCGATGTAGATTTTAGTCTAGTAAGAGATAACGACAATCCAGAATTCAGAACTGTGCGCGATCGATTAACCGAGCATCGTGACAATCCTACCTGTGCAGGATGTCACATGCTGATGGATCCAATTGGGTTAGCACTGGAAGTTTTCGATGCATCCGGTGTTTACCGAACTTTGGAAAATGGCGCACCGATCGATACTTCAGGTGAATGGCTCGGTCAGGAATACAATGACGTACGCGAGCTAGCGATAATGTTAAAAGAAGATCCCACGCTAACTTCTTGCCTGGTGCAGCGAGCCTATAATTACGGGACAGCACGAGAACCAACACGTGCTGAGGTCCAATGGCTCAATACTACCCATTCGCAGTTACGTAACGAGGGTGTGTATTGGCGAGAGTTGATGCAACGCATTTCTAGGAATCCAGATTTTTATACTGTGTCGGTAGAGGCATCGGAAGGAAACTAAGGATACAAACTTATGATTAGCAAGAATCGCAAGTTTAATCGAAGGTCGCTATTGAGAGGTGCAATCCACGGCTCCGCTGTTGTAATGGGCTTGCCCATTCTCCAGAGCTTCCTCAATGACAATGGCACTGCTTTTGCTGATGGTACTGAATTACCACCCTGCTTCGGTAGTTGGTTTTTTGGATTAGGTCTTACTCCAGGCCGTTGGGAACCAGAAGTAATTGGATCGAACTATGAATTGCCAGAACATATCGCCGCGTTGCAACCAATTAGAGAAAAACTAAACATTTTCAGCGGGCTGCAAGTTTTTCTCGACGGCAAAGTAAATCAGAACCACATCTCTGGCGCGCAAGGACAAATGACCGGCATTGTTACCAAGAGCGCTGCAGACTATGACGAAAGTTTTGATGCCATTATCGATAAACAGTTTGGTGCAAACGTTCGCTTTCGCACATTAGAAGTTGCCTGCGATGGCAATGCCAGCTCTGGTTGGACTGCGCGTGGCAAGAATGGCAAAACACCTTGCCAGATATCTCCCCTGGAGCTCTATCGCCGAATCTATGGCGAAGGATTTATAGATCCTAATCAGGCAGAATTTACTCCGGATCCTGAAGTGATGGTGCGTCATAGCGTACTGTCAGCGGTAACGGAGCAACGTCAGAAGTTAATGACTACAGTTTCATCCGATGATCGTTCACGTTTGGATGAATACTTCACTTCATTAAGAGACGTAGAACAAAAACTCGCGTTCGAATTAGAACGCCCTGCTCCATTACCAGCCTGTTCGATTCCATTAATTGGCGATGAAGAAATCGGCACCATGGTTGCGCAGGTACAAAATACTCATAAACAATTCGTAACCTTGTTGTCCCATGCTTTGGCTTGCGGACAAACGCGAATTTTTCACGTGACCCTCGGTAACGCATTTTCAACCTTGCGCTTACCCGGTGAACCTAGTGCATATCATGCTTTAACCCATGAAGAACCAATCGATCCTGAATTAGGTTATCAACCTAAATGTAAAATTATCGGTGAACAATGCATGGGATTCTTTGTTGAGTTATTACAGGCAATGGATTCGATCCAGGAAGGCGAAGGAACCTTGCTAGATCGTAGTGTTGTGTATGCATTTACTGATCATGGCGAAGCACGCCTACACTCCATGAAGAGCTTACCCGTATTTACTGCAGGCAGCGCTGGCGGCCGTTTAAACACAGGTCTTCATGTTTCTGCAGAAGGTGATGCTGCAACACGAGTTGGTTTCACTATCCAAAAAGCTTTAGGTGTTGTTAGTAATAGATGGGGAACCGAATCAAATGAAGTGACAACACCTTTTAGTGAGGTGTTAGCGTGATAAGAACTCGAGCAGGTCAATTATTGTCGCTCTCCCTTTTAGGAGCCTGCGTCGCATTCTTGACTTCTGCGAGCACCGCGCAATCAAGCAATCCTCCTGCGTCGACTCCTGGCGGAATCATGCTAGTAGAAGTACATCGGGAAGAAGGCTTTTCTTCTGATCAATATTTTTGGACGCGGCTTGGTGATGCTAATGGATCTACACTTTTCTATAACACTAGCCCCGAGGAAGTCTCGCTACAAAATTTTGACCCAGTAATTGCAGAAGACAGCGCTGTTACATTTGATGATTGGTCAATCACTTCCAAAGGGGGTGTTGAGCAATGGACGTATCAGTCACACCCACTTTTTACCTGGTCCTTGGAGGAAGAAGCAGGGCAAATCGCAACAAATTTTGCTTTGCACGGTCCAGGCCCAAATGGCGAAGCACCACTTTCTGAAAATAGACTCGGCGCATTGCTACCACCAGAAGGTTGGCAAGTAGCTCAGTATACACCTGCTGAAACAGCGAACATTCCTGATGGTTTCGATCTCCAATTAATCGATTCCGGACTAGGAGTCGTGCTGACAAATTTCGAAGGCTTCTCCCTTTATGGAGCTGCCAGTAACTCGACTTGTACCAATAACACCTGTTATGAGAAATGGGTTCCAGTATTTGCACCTGCATTAGCTACTGGATTAGGCGAATTTTCTGTCGTCGATAGAATAGACGGTTCACGACAGTGGGTATTTCGTGAACAACCGCTATTTCGGTACAAAGGCGATTTGTTACCAGGCGACGTACACGGTCGAAACGTAAATGATCAATTTCAACTTGCGTTACTAAAACAAAACTTCACGCCCGAAGGCGTTCAAGTCGTAGCTCAACCTGGGTACGGTGATATTTTTGCCCTCGATGATCAGCCTCTTTACTTCGGTTCTGCCTTTGAAAAGTATTGGGGTGGTCGAAATCTTCGTGGAAGTTTCGAAATTGCTTATTTCAAAGGTAAGCGCTTAGGCGGAGATGCCTGCTTAAGCGGAGGGTGTCTCGCAACCTGGAAACCTTTCGCTGCTCCAGACAATGCTAACGCTAACGGATTTTGGGAAGTTGTCACTCGCAATGACGGCACTAAACAGTGGGCCTACAAAGGCTTTGCGCTTTACACAAATAGCGAAGACGTGGCATCCGGCCAGATGCGAGGCCATGATATCTATGATATTGCCGATGTTGATGGTGACGAAGCAGCGATCTCCCGCACTAAACATTTGGCCGAGGTTGGTAATGCGCTAGGTGGTGCGGGAGTTTATTGGAGCGTTGCAAAACCCTAATTGGTTTAGTCTTCTCGATCGAAAACCCTAACCCATATAATTTTTCCTGCTGCGTTGCGGCCAACAGAAATCATAGTCTGATCGTTATCAGCTAGCACCCGTGTGTAAGTTGTAGTTAAGACTCCATCTTCCCTTTGTACTACAAACTCAGACTTTTCACCCAGTCTTGAAATTGCCACTGTAGAATTTTCAGCGGTACTCCAGGGGAAATCTGGCGAAGGGTGGTCCATGCCATCGCAAGGTGCTGACCACTCCAGGGTGCCATTGTCATCGGGCCCATTGGAGAATTCCATGGCATAACGTTGTTCGATCTCGGTGTTCGTGAAAACCAGAATCTCGTATTTTAACTCTTCCGGATCCAGACTCTTTTCAGGATTAAGCGCCCACCTACCATTCATCTCCAGAATACAGCCGGCTTGTGCCTGCGCACTAACTGAGGCACAGAGCATACAGAAAATGAGTAGCGATCGCATAGGTACTCCTCTTTGTTCTTATTCTGATTAAAAGTAACATAACAAAATATGCCTCTTAAGCGAACTCGCACTAACCGATTTAGTACTTTAAGGAAAGACTGATGAAACTCAACTCTCACATGCCATTTAGAGCTATTAAGCAGCTACTAATGGTATTAAGCATTTCAACGCTCGTTGCCTGTAGTGCTTCATTAACCTTTGACATCGATGCTGACGGTGCTTCCAGTGGCGAACTGCGAACAACGTCACCGGAAGCTGTTGGTATGGATTCTGACAGACTCGAGAGTATTTCTGCGGCCATGCAAGACCTGGTAGACGAAGGATTGTTGGCCGGTGCAGTAACTATGGCTTCCCGAGATAATCGAGTAGTACATTTCGAATCAGTTGGTTATCGTGATCTGGAAAGCCGGGCGCCAATGACCAACGATACTCTCTTTCGTATTTACTCAATGACCAAGCCGGTTACCGGTGTCGCCTTGATGATTCTGTATGAGGAAGGCAAGTTCAATCTTTCCGACCCGGTTGAACAATATATCCCTGAGTTAAAAGATCTTCGTGTTTATGCCGGAACCGACTCAAGCGGCAACATGCTTACCGAAGAAGCTGACCACCCAATGACGATTCGCGAACTAATGAGTCATACCGGCGGGCTTACCTATGGGATTTTCGCCCAATCGCCAGTCGATTCAGCCTATCTCGAATCCAGACTAGGTGCAGCAGCAGCTGCAGGTATTCTTGGACCGGGAGAAACTAGCCAGGATTTCGTGCGTAAACTTGGTCAGATTCCGCTTAAGCATCAACCAGGAACACGATGGGAATACTCAGTTTCTGTAGATGTTCAAGGATATCTTGTTGAAGTTTTATCGGGGCAGAGTTTCGGGAGCTTTCTAAAAGAAAGACTATTTGATCCTCTTGGCATGATTGATACTCATTTTTATGCTCCACCAGACAAACGCGATCGCTTCGCCCAAGTGTATACTTATAACGATAGTGGAGAATTAACTCCAAGCGAATTATTTCCAGGAACCGATTACACAGCTTACCCGGATTTTGAAGCCGGTGGCTCAGGGTTGGTTTCAACAGCTTCAGACTATATGCGCTTTAGTCAAATGCTCTTGAACGGAGGCGAATTAAACGGAACACGCATACTCTCTCCTTTGACTGTGTCTCTAATGAATCGCGATCAATCACCAGCGGAGGTCGATATATCTGTTTTTGGTCGTGGTGGTACAAGCTTCGGCTTAGACTTCGCGGTAGTTACAGATCCCATTGAAGCTGAGAGCTATTCTAGGGGCGAGTATTACTGGGGTGGGGCTGCAGGAACCTGGTTCTGGATCGATCCAGTAGAAGAAATAGTTTTTATCGGAATGATTCAAATTAGCGGCGCTCTTACTCCAGATGCACGTGGTATCTCGCATAGATTGTTATATCAATCAATCATGGAACCCTACGGAATCTAATAACTTTAAAAATAAAGAACTTTGCTTCTTTTCTTCGTTCCCATTAAGTTATGGTTTCGCCGAGTTACACCAGCGAAAGATCTGAATGAGAGTAATAAAAATGAAGATCAAAGATTCCAATAAGAAACATTACGACGTTATTGCAGTAGGTGCCGGTATGGCCGGCCTCTATCTACTGCACAAATTGCGACAGGCCGGATTTTCAGCTATAGCGCTGGAAACCGCTGATGATGTCGGCGGCACTTGGTATTGGAATCGCTACCCTGGCGCCCGTTGTGACATCGAAAGCATTGATTATTCCTACAGCTTTGATCCTGAATTAGAAAAAGAATGGCAATGGTCCGAGCGTTACGCCACGCAACCAGAAATTCTAAGTTACCTGCAATTTGTCGCCGACCGTTATGATTTACGTAAAGATATCCGATTTTCAACACATGTAGAAAAAGCATCCTGGAACGAAGAAGAACAATACTGGAATGTCACTACAGACAAAGGCGACTCTCTGACAAGCCAATTTTATGTCATGGCAACCGGTTGTCTTTCTATGCCAAAAGAAACGGATGTGCCCGGTGTAAAGAAATTCAAAGGTCCTACTTATTTCACTAATCGATGGCCGCATGAAGGCGTTAACTTTACCGGCCAACGGGTTGCGGTGATCGGTACAGGATCATCAGGCATTCAATCAATTCCATTGATTGCAGAAGAAGCGAGCCAGCTTACTGTATTCCAACGAACCGCCAACTATGCAGCACCTGCAAATAATGGGCCGGTGCGCAAAGAACATCTGAAAAAACTGGAAGCCGACCGCATTGCATATCGGGAAAACGCGCGCTGGTCGAGAGCTGGTGTTCCAATCCCACCCACTGAGGAACCTTTCTTCACTGTTGAACCAGAAGAACGATTAAGAAGAATGGAGACTGGTTGGCAGCAAGGAGACTTGCTCACTATAAACTCATCGTTTTCAGACCTAGTCACCAACGCTGAAGCAAATGTCGAAGTACAGGAATTCTTCCGAAATAAAGTGCGAGCTAAAGTTGAAGATGAAAAAACAGCTGAAGATCTTTGCGCAAAAGATTTCCCGCTTTTCACAAAAAGACTTTGTCTAGAAACCAAATACTTCGAAACTTTTAACAAACCCCATGTAAAACTTGTAAACCTCCATCGTAATCCTATCAAATCCATAACTGAATCGGGCATCGATACAAATGAAGAATCTATGGAATTTGATGCCATTGTTTTTGCGACTGGTTTCGACGCGATGACCGGGGCAATTGTTGCTGTCGACATTCGTGGTCGCGAAGGAGTTGAGCTTAAAGATGTTTGGGAAGACGGTCCAAAAACATATTTAGGTTTAAACGTGCATGGTTTTCCAAACTTTTTCACCATTACCGGACCAGGCAGCCCTTCGGTATTATCAAACATGGTTGTCTCAATCGAACAGCATGTGAATTGGATTACCGGTGCGCTTGAGCATTTGCGCAAGGAAAATTTACATTCACTGGAAGCTACTTCAAAAGCGCAAGAGGCTTGGGTAACTCATGTAAATGACTATGGCAATCTTACTCTCTATCCCCAAGCTAACAGCTGGTACATGGGGGCGAATGTTCCCGGCAAACCACGAGTGTTCCTTCCTTATATAGGCGGCGTCGACCGTTATCGCGTGGCATGTAATGAAGTTGTGCAACGAGACTATCTCGGATTTGAACAATCAGGTGTCGATGGGTCACATTGTAATGAAGGTAGGATTCGTTTTGTAAAACCAGATGTGCAGTTATTGCTGGAATTGTTGGCAAGTCTGGAGCAACCAACATTAGAGAGCCTGTCACCGGAAAATGCCAGAGTACAGATGGAAGCTTCTACCGCACAAAGACCAATGGGCCCTGATGTTGGAGAAATCATAGATAGTACTCTCCTTGGTCCAGACGGTGACATCGACTATCGGCTGTATCGCCCTGCGAGTGAAGGGCCTTATCCTATTGTCGTCTACTACCATGGTGGTGGTTGGGTACTCGGAAATTCCAGCTCAGATGACCCATTCTGCCGTTACCTTTGCGCAAACTCGAATACGATTGTTGTATCTGTAAATTATCGCCATGCACCCGAAGCACGTTTTCCCGCTGCTGTCGATGATGCTTATGCTGCACTTACTTGGATTGCAGAAAATGCGGAATCATTAGGTGGAAGGTCAAACCAACTTGCGGTTGCCGGTTGGAGTGCCGGGGGAAATTTGGCAACCGTAATGTGTCAAATAGCCCAAAGCCAGAATGGTCCTAATATTTGCGGACAACTGCTAGTAACTCCGGTTGCCGATGCTGACTTTTCCCGAGCCTCCTATGACGACAATGCCGAAGGCTACATCCTGACTCGCTCCTTGATGGAGTGGTTCTGGGATCACTATTGCGATGTTAGCGATCGCGATGATCCTCGCGCTTCACCTATAAAGGCAGAATCTTTGGCAGGATTACCACCGGCAATGGTGGTTACGGCGGAGTTAGATCCACTTCGAGATGAAGGAAATGCGTACGCCGAAGCAATGAGTGCCGCCGGCGTGGATGTGCAACACAAACAGGCTCCCGGGCAAATTCATACTTCACTAACCGCAGTAGATACGATTGCCTCCAGCGAGGAAATGCGGGAAAACATGTGTAAGGCAATTTCAGGATTTTTTAACTAGTCGAATTTTATTGGACCGATTTCCTATCTTTAAGAAGTCAACTATTCATCACTCCAATTCGTTTCAATTAGAATTTCAGAAATTGCTCGTCTATCTTCACTAGATAGATGTTCGTAGTCATCATTACTTCCATTACTGGTCAAGATCTCTTCCATTCGCGTGGCAACTCGTTCTTTAATCTGCTCAGGCAGTGATTTATAAGCATTCGAATAAACTAGATAACTAAGAGGATATTTGAATAGACGTTGTTGTAAATCAAGATCACGCAAAGACCTACCTTGAGAATCTTTAGGCCCACTCGATTCAAATTCAGCTGTGAACCCTGAAGTTCCTTCAACAATATCAATTAGTGCTGGCTGTCCTACCATGAATAAAGATTCGAGCAACTCTTCTGTCAATACATCTAACGCTTC
>Ga0114933_10004702_pt1 | contig 12648 bp, 23 predicted proteins | sample 4SBtaG_FD_89691 | JGI IMG/M metagenome (GOLD analysis project Ga0114933, IMG submission 89691) | Deep subsurface microbial communities from Kolumbo volcano to uncover new lineages of life (NeLLi) - 4SBTROV12_W25 metaG | ecosystem: Environmental > Aquatic > Marine > Volcanic | place: Kolumbo...
CTTGGGTGTTGATTCTCTCTCCAATGATTAGAGGTGCTGGAATTTGTTTTAGATCAACTGCCTTTAATGCTGAACTTACTCTAGGAACTGTCAATATTACAAAATCACATCTGTTTTTCTAAAATAAATCCATTTGTAAACTTACTTCATCATGTTTTAATTATTTGACTAGATCGCAAAGGTACAATATAAAATCAATATACCCTTTTTTAGCGCTATGCGTTTGCAAGGTACAACTAATTTGAAAAAATAAAAAGAATCAGAAGCACCGACTAAATTATTGCGGCGTTCCTCTTCTGAAATAGAACTGCACAGATAAAATGAATGCAGTTGTAACAGAACCCAACATAAACATCATAACTTCTTTGTCTATCCATTCCTTGTAACTTCCAACAAAAAGGAAGCCAATGATTGAGATAGTCAATATCAATGCAATGACAAATTGCTGATAGTGAGGTTTGAGTTTTTGTTGTGCGCTCAAGGAAATTTCCTCTTTAATGCATCATATTCCTCTTTACGTTTTAGGTACTTTACAACGTCTGGATGATCTGTGCCTGAACGTTGTTTCAAGTCATTGAGATTTTGCTTTGTTTGAGCATCATAATCCTGCTCAAAAGAGGTCATAATTTGCTCTGCCATTGCCGGAGAGATATTTTGGATGTTGATTTTTCCATCATCTGCCATATCATTTCTTGATGTATCATCACGCTTTTGCTTTTGATACTCTGCAATGATGTCTTTGAGTTCTGCATTTTCAGCCCTGAGACGTTTAATCTCAGAACCTTGATTTGATTGACTCATAAAATTGCGTTTCAGATCGGTATTAAAGTAAATCTATTACTCTTTGGCGTGAGATTCCTCAACTACTCCCAAACGAATAGCAAGTTTTTCAATTTTATTGCAAATTTCTTTTTGAATGCCGGATGTGATTTTGCTAACGATAACGTATGTTGTTGCTGTTGTCGTTGCAGTAGTGATTGATGTAACCATTGCAATTTGATAAATCAATTCAGTTTCAGACAACTTTTCCTTTACCTCTTAGATAGTCTCTAGATTTTTTTGTAACTTTTTCATAATCAACATCATTCAAACCGATTCGTGGTTTTTCGATTGCCTCAAGTCTTGCAAGAAGTTCTTGCAGTAAATCATCAGTATCATTGATTGCAGTCGGTTTTTTTGCTAACTTCATGCGCCATTCAACCCCAATGTGTTATTAGTTGCATCAATTCCAAAGTGTCCGTGAGTTCGACTTAGGTCAGATTCAGTATGTGTCAAATATTTTATTTCACTAACTGCTAAAACTTTTGCAGTTCCATCCGTTCCATAAATTCTAACGTATCTAGCATTTGCAACATTGAATCTCACAAAATCCCAAGAGCCGGCAGTAAAAGAGGCAAACGTATGAATTTTGACATCTGTCCAAGCTGCGGCATCATCAGACACTTGTATTTTTAATTCTGTACAAGTAGTGTTTGCATGAAAATAGATTGCTAAATGAGAGATTAACTTTGAAGAACCGGCATCAACATAGATATTCGGATTTATTTCTGAATTGGTTTCAAATGTTGTTGTGGTATCATCATCAACAGGAGAAACAGGCAAATCTCTGTTAGTGATTCCCAATGTTAATCTTTGATCCTCTCCTGCTCTGTCTGATTCGTCAGATGTTGCGTTTCCACTTGAATAAACATCAGAATCAACGTGTGCCACATCTACAAAATCAGAGGGAGGAGAGCCAGCGTAACTTGATAATTTTACCTGAACGTGCCAAGTCTCAGCAGGTAATGCAAATCCTGCATGAGTAAAAGTGTAATCTGTCCAGCTTGCAGACATTGAACCGACTGTAACAGTTTCAGTAAAAGTTCCAACTACTGATTTATCAGAGTCTTTGATAACTTCGCAAGTAATATTTCCGGTTGGAACTCCTGCTTTTTTCATTCTGAATTTTGCACTTGTAATTGTTTTTCCCTGAGTTCCAACATCTGTAATTTTCTGTCCGGATTTGTTTGGAGTTCCTCTCAAGATACCGTCAGTTGTAGCAGTTCCGGTATCATCAACAATTAACGGATCACTTGTTGTTGAATCTCCGCTAGAACCAACATAAGCAGAGGGTTGCGTATAATCAGCAATGGTTTGATTGTATGCAACAACTAACTGATCCGGAGAAATATTTGAGATTCCAGATACGACAGAACCGCCGGCAGTAGCCATTCCAAAACCAACAAGCAAAGCATTTGCAGAAATCAAATCTTGATTTGAATAAAACAGTGCAAGTTCAGCAGCTAGCAAAGCTGCAACAAATTTGATATTTGTTTTAGTGTTTTTCTTAACGTTATGATACAAACAAGTTTTGCAAACCATGTTCATGCCTCAACTGTGTAAGTCACACCTTCGCTGTTAACATTTGCATCAATCCATAAGAGATCAGTGTTTGTAATTTGATAGCCGATAGCTTCGCCGGCAGATAATTCATAAGCATTATTATTATTTTCTGCATTTGCTTTTGATTCTGCAACATGAACATTATCTGTATTAGTTGCAAGAGCTTTTACAACAACTTGGAAAAATGCAGGAATTGCAACACTGTCTAGTTGTTCAGCAGTTCCGGCGACAGTGATTATTTTTTTTCTTCCTTTAACGGATGATTTGTTTGATTTACCAAAATCAGCACGACCGTTTCCAGTTAAGAGAGGCATTAAGAGGAGTCCTCCTGTTCATCATCTTGTTCAATCTCAATAGTTACAACGCAACTATGCTCAACAGTATCATTGTTTTGTCCGTAGATTTGCAATTTCTCCTCGTTTAGTTCTGCATTAGGATGCAAAGGCAAATCGGTATCATCACCGGAGAAAACATCCAAAGCGCCGCTAGTGTCTTCAACCGGATATTTTGAATCTCCAAATCTAACTTGAACGCCGGCAGAATAATCCCATCCTTTAGGAATGTCAATATTTAGGAAAGTCAATCTCCCTGAAAAAACTAATCCGTTGATTATTCTAGTCAAAACAGAAGTGCTTGCCGGAATTGTTACGACGTATGACTTTTGAAATCTTGAACCCATCTACTCTCTACTCCTAAATCTTTTCAAATCTTTTTTTCCGGATTCGTATCGGTTTAAAAGGTTTGATACAAATGAGTTTTCCTTTCTAACAGAATTATCAATAGCTGCAAGTGAAACAAGAATTGCAAAGATAGTAAGTAATCCCATTATCTTTTTAACACCACCAATAAAACAGCTACAACAATAATTATCATAATTACCGGAGACAGTTCCGGAATTGCAGTTGTTTGTTGTTTCACTTGATCTCCGGTAAATCCAAAAGCTGCGCCAATAGATGCAATTCCAATTCCTGCTTGAACGCCTTTGTTTTTGAAAAGAGACGTAAAGAATCTTGATGCAGTCTTTGTTGTTGTTGGATTTGTTGCAACTTTGAAAATCGGAGTACCGATAGATGTAAGACTCATATTTTTCTAATCAACCTCTTTGCTAATGGAATGCCGATTGCAAACAACGCAATGCCTCCGATGATGTAAGGAATGTATGATGCCAAGTTGCCGGCATTTAATTGAAATCCGCTTGATGGTTTTTCTAGTCCAAAGTCTCTTTGATTAAAGATTGATGTCTTGAATTTATCATCAAATGAATCTCCAAAACTGCCGTCATTTCTGCCAAAGTTTGAAGGATTTCGAGGATCGTTTGTGAAAAATGGAGTGTCTTCATGTGCAGTTACAGTATCAAATCTACCATCATCGTTTTGAATAGTTGCTCTGCCGGTTGTTTTTCTAGTGTGCAGTTCGTTGTAAATCTGCTTGTTTACAGCAGCTTGAGCAAAATCATTAAAGGATTTGAATGAGCCAAGTCCTACGTTAATATCTGAAAATCCTCTTTGCAGACTTGGAACCGTTGAGATTTTTCCAGATGTCGTAAAAGTTGCAATGCCGTGTCTCTCAGATAGTCTTTGCTGAGCTGCAAGAGTTGCAGGAGATAAGAACTGAGTTCGGGATGAAGTTGTTCTGCTTGAACCGGCAGTTGTAGCCATTAGAAAACTCCTCCAAAGATAGCAAACAAGATTCCAAGTGCAGCAAGAATTAATCCGGCATTTGGTTTTTGTGATTCGCCGATTACCTGAGATTCAGTAACCGGAACAAAATGAATAGTGTTTCTAGTTTGATTGCTCATTAAATCAGATGTTTCCAAGTCAGAAGAATTTTTAGTAGTTGAGATTTTTGTTGTTACTTTGGGCTTTGGATTTCTCAGTTCTTCAATTTGAGAATTTATTGAACTGATTTTGTCTTTTTGTTTGTTGATGTCAACAATATTTCCAATGGTTACAACTCTCTCAAATCCGTCTCTGAAAAATGAACGAGTCTTTGAAAGATTAGCTAATCTTTTTGATTCAATATCTCTTTGAGTCTGCAATTTCAGTATTTGTTCTTCAGTCATCTTAACACCACCATAAGCAAAATAATAATTCCAATTACTACGATGAAGATTGCAGGAACGCCGCCAATTTGTAATTGTGATAAATTAGATAATGATGATTCTTTTTTTCTTTCAACTAAAACTGCTTTGACTTCTTTAGGACTGAAAGTGTCCACTCCTTGCAGAGCTAAAGAAATTGCAGTGCCGCCAATTAAAACGACGGGAATAAGGGGAAAAACCAATTTGATTTTTCTCCCTAACCTTTCTTAGATTTGATGTTTGGAACGATTGCCTCTTCAATCAATCGCAGTTTGCTTGATGCGTTGTTTTTGTAGATTTCGAGTTTCATATCTCCGGATTTGAGACCTGTCAAGTCCTCACCCAAGATTCTGCCTCTCTCATCTACTGCGCCTCTTGCAAAGTCTAACACGGTTAGACCGACAATGTGTCTGTTACCGTCATAGTTTCCTAGACTGTAATCTGACTCATCCTCCATTCCGAGAGCATCCCAATCAAGCTCATTGAAAAATGCCTTGTCGATTTTTTTCAGAGTGAGATAATCAAACTCTGTATCGCTTCTTGCATCTGCGCTTGTTTTTGAGTAGATGAATAATCTTCTCAATAGATGTCCGGTTGTGATGTCGGTGTTTCGTTTTTCAACGGAACCACTTGAAGAACTGCAATCGTATTCGGCTGCAATCAATGTGTAAATGTGATTGCTCTTTGCGGCTGCAAACTCTTCTTTTGATTCTGGAATGCCTTGAATCAAGGTAATCTTTCCAGTGATTGCTATGTTTGCAGTGTTTGTTCCGTAACCATTTGCGGCAGTATCCCAAATTACTTTGAGTGTTGCACTTGATGTATCATACAACGGAATGCCGATTGAATAATCATCTGGATCATTCTTTGCTAAACGGATGTCGATTGCTAACTGCAATGACACTGCTGAACCTGTGGCAACAGCAGTAGGAGTGACTCTTTCAAGTCCTTGTCCGTAATCATAGAAGTTGATGAAGTACAAATCAACTCCTGTAAGATTGACTACGGTTTTGTTTCCGGCAAAGTTTCCGGTAAGATGTAAAGAGATTTCTGTGATTGCTCTTTGCAATGCATCCTCAACTAAAACGGATGTGGATGTTACAACATCGAGTGTTCCTCTAAGATCGATTAGCATTCTTTGCAGAACGTAATCACGAGGCAAATCGACTGTGTCAGTTTTTACAACTCCAGCCCATGAGAGTTGTTTTGATGCGTCTAGTGTTTCTTTGATGGTACGCAACTTAGTTACCTCCAACAAATGGCACTGATTTCAAAACATTTCTGACTGAATCAACTTGCATTAGTGCAATGAAGAAACTGCCTCCTGCTAATCCGATTGTTACGGCTTTTACAATACCGGATTTCATTTTTACAGTTACGATTAAAATCACAACTGAAATTCCTATCAAAGCAAAGACAACGTGGTCTTGCAAGAATGGAACGCCTGAGATTAACTCAGTTAGCTTTGCGGCGGCAGTTGCTGAAAATAAAATTGCCGTACCGACAGCTAGTACATTGTCATTCATGACAGCGCCTTTTGCACTGCCGGCAGACAATTTTGGAATTAAAGAACCCATGAAATGTATTGTTACATTGGAATTAGTGATGAAAGCTTGCCTACTTTGTGACTAGATAGGAACGATGTTTAGCATCAAACATTATCTTCTTTTTTGAATCGTGGACTTTGGAATAATGGACATTTAGTCCGGTTGGATCTCTGAACGTTTTTTTGCAATCAGGGCATCCGATATTCTTTAGGAATTTTGATTTGATTTTTTGCAGAGTCATTCTTCTGCATCCTCATTTGAAAACTGAATTATGATAAATTGGCAATTAGAGCATCGCATGTTTTGATGATTCCCTTTTCCTAAAAGTGGGACGTCACCCCAATTAACAGAGCCGCAATTTTTACAAGACAAATCATATCTAATCAAAAGAATGCCTCCGGAAATTGTTGCCGCTCTTGATTGCAAAGATTGCAATTACAAATAATCATCTGAGAATAAGGATGCATTTGATTTCGATAGATGCATGAATGTTTTGTAAGCATCTTTTCATCTGTTAATTTTTTTCTTTTGTCCGGAGGTACAAGTAACCAAGCTTTCTCTCCAATGTAACCATGTAACCAAGAAATATCTCCCTCGTTTGCAAGTCCATAAGCAAAACAATGTTGAGCATTAGACAGTACGGTATTAGGAATTGCCGCCGGTCTTGTTGAAAGATAGACTCCGCTTATTCCGTAATTTCTTGCAGTTGCAACAATGTTTTCAAATTCCGGAACTACTGTTTGCTTGTTTTTGTAATACTGATGCAACTCATCAACAAAGAGAACCATGTTTGCAAGCTCACCACTTTGAGAACCGTAAAAGACACGATTGCAAAATTCAACAAAGCCTTTCATTGTTCTGTCCAATCCTTGATAAATTACGTCACCTCTGAAAATTTCAGACGGTCGTCTTGCAATAGTTCCAAAGTTTGAAAAAATATTGTTGTAATCATACATGATTGATGGGATGTTTGGAATTTGTGTTGCCTTTAACCACTTTGCACGCTCTGATTTTCCTCTTCCTTTGCCTCCTACAATTACAACATCCTCATCAAATGGAGAATAGTTGAAAATAATTTCCTCACTCAATTTTCCATTGTAGGTCGATTTGAGGCATCGAATCCGTATCTCCTCTCATGTAAAAAACCGCATCTGCCATCCAATCAAGAACCGCCTCTGCCTTGTCACCTTGAGCAATGATGTGACGGCACAAATCTTTCTCAAGAAATGGCAAGACATCCGCTAAAGGGATTGCATTCCAAGTAAATTTTGGATCAACTTGCAATAGTTTGAAAAATATCCATGCGCATTCTTTTACTCTACCTGGATGTAACAAGATTTGAAATCTCCTTTTCTTTTATGATTACATCAAATCCGGCTTCTTTGATTTTTTTTACTGTTATGTTATCAAGCAAAGGATTTTCAGATTGAAATAATTCCTTCACTTCTTTTCTCCATTTTAACTTACGATAAATTTGAGTTCTGCAATATTGAGAACAATATTTTATTTTTCTCTCACATTGATCAACATTCAAAACAACATTACAGTTTTCATTCTCACAAATCATTTTTGAAACTTCTCCAGCATTTTTTCGAGTCCGCCGTCTCTTAGTTCTGATTTTAGTTTTGATACAGTCTCACCAAAATTAAATTTCTCATTGCCACCGTCTTTCTTCATGTGTTGCATTGCGTTTTCGTATTGCAGTTGATTGATAAATTCAAGAAGCATCGACCAAATCATTTTGAAATCATCCTCATCAGTAAATTTTACTCCGAGCTTCATCATTTCCAGACTTCCGATTAATTTTGCATTGCCTAATTTTGCTTTGAAACTTCGACTCCAGTATTCTAAGACGATGTTGATAAAATCCGTAACATCATCTTTTTTCAATAGAAATTCGTCGGGGTTGAAATTGGTACTCATTTTTGATTCCTCTTTTGCCATTCTTTGAAATCTTCATCATCCTCTCCTTTGCTTGATTCTTCTTTTGATTCTTCTTTTTCTTTTGTTGTCTTGTCTCTTTTTGGTTTTCCAAATGCATCTGCTCTCTTTGATAAAACTCCAAGTGTGACAATTCCGGCAGTAAACAGTCTTCCGCCGTGAGCTTCAAGATGCGGCTTTGCAATAGGCATCCAAGCATCTGCAAGCTCTAGTAATTCAGTCTCATCAAAGATTTCAAATTTATCATTTAATTTATGTGCCATATTGCCGGCAGTTTTCCAAAGAATTTTTGTCAATTTTGTTGCCTCATCTTCTGTTAGTCTGATAATTGGATCGCCTTCCGGCGTGTAATTTTGTAATTGTGAATTGTCTCCAACAATTTTTAATCCGTTTTGATTTTGTTCTAAGTTTTGAGTGGATTGAGTTTGTTGATTAGATTGAGTTTGTTGTAATTGTTTAGGCTTTGGAGTGATTGTTGATTTTACATTGTCTGAACCTGTGCTAGTCTGTTTTAGTTTCTTGCCTCCATATCCGTAAGTTCTAACATCAATTTTTTTTTCTTTTGCAACAACATCAAGCTGATCAATGAAAAGAGTCTGATGTTTTTTCCAGTTAATATCAAGAGATTTTTTTTCTTCTGTCTCAAAATATTTTACAAACTCTTGCTTGTTTAATTCTCGATTAGAAAAATCATGGTTTGAATCAAAGAGCTGTCTGATTAGCACTCTGATTTCTTCGGATTTGTTTACCATTTATTGCACTCTGATTATGTAAAATCCTTTACCGCATTCAGTGTGTAAGATTCCTTCACCTGTGGAGGCATCATCCATAGGTTGAATACAAAACGGACAAACTTTTACAGAGTCCTCCATATTGATTCCAGATTTTGTAATGGTATCTCCGATGTTATCTTTAGTTAGTTTCGGAGATGATTTTTCTTTTAGTGGGTTTTCAGTTTCCATGAAATTGCATTTCAGATCGGTATAAAAGAATTTAGAAAAGGGTTACGAGCCGCACAAATTTCAAAAAAGTTGTAGAATCATTAAATTACTTTCAATGTGAAAATGAAATGTTAAGATCCCCCTACTTATCTTTACACGATGAGCAAGGGAACTCTTGACCGCGCTATAATTAATGTAATTTTATAATTATAATAAAGTTTTAGCCTTTCAAATCTTCCAATCTTTGAAAAACAATTTTTCCATCAACGGTTTTGAACTCGTCGCCGACTCTGAACCAGTTAGGATTTGAAAACTCCATCTTGTCTCTGTGTAATTTGTAAATTGATCTACTCAATGCAATCACCTCCGCAAATCTCAACATCATTTTTTGTTTTGACTTTTACAAGTTTGCAGTGTGGGCAAATGTAGATGTAAATTTCCTCTCTCCTAGTTCCATAAAGGAATTTTAATTCAGTGTTGCATTTTCTACAAATCATTTTTTATCCCATCCATTCAATGATGCCGGAAAAAACTTTACAGTTTCAATACTTCCATCATCTTTGATTATTTTTCTTGATGCAATTCCTTTTTCATCCATTACTTTGTTTAAGCAGTAACCTCTTTTCCATTTGGAGTGTTTTTTAATTTTGATTTTGCAAACCGGACAGATGCCCTTTTGCATTAGAGCATACATTTCCTCATTCATAGTTCCCAACTCCTAACAGTTTTTACATTGATGTTATCAGGTTGACAAGTAGCACAGATTTTTTCTTGTACTCTCCATTTGTATTGAGTGAAAAAATCAAATGCACATTTTTTACAATGCACTTTTTGAGATGTTGGAAAAAAATCATCACGCCATCCAGTCAATCAAAAAGACCTCCTTGTTTTGTTGTATCGACGTTGATTGATTTTCTCTTTGAGAAATTGTAACGAGTTTTCAATTTTTCAATCCCTCACAAACAAATCTAGCATTTGCAAAAATTTCCCATATCTCATTACCGGAAAATTCGTCTCCGTCACTGAGAAGTTGAAAACATCCCATTGAGACACTACGAATTATCAATCTCAATTTTTAATCACCGTGTATTGAATGATGTCCCAAGAATCTGCATGGTCAAATCCATCTTCAATCAAATGTTTAATGTGGATGTTTGCAGATTTTTTGCTTGAGCAAACTCCTGCAATTATGTTTTCATTTCTAACTACAACAAAAACATCCATCATGCAGTCAACTCCAAAAGTTTTTCTTGTTCTTTCTCAGTAGGAGTTCTTTGATGTGCATCCTTGAGATGTTGGATCAAGTGATTAACTTCGATTGATACATCATTTGGTTTGTAATCGAGTTTCCAGTTACAACCGGACTCAAAGCAAATGATTCTCTCATCTTCATCAATGGATTTTTCTCCTCTTGCAATTTCAGCAGCTTCAATCGGGGAATATTTCAACTCAGAAACCAAAGAGATTCTGTTTTTGATGTCTAGATTGAGATTCTTCTTTGTTAGATTTTTGTTTCGGAGTTTTTTGTAGTTCAAGTCTAGTTCTTTTACATCAAGAACCTCACTTGCAGGAAGTAATTCGCCAGTTCTAACTTGATTCAAAACATCAATAGCAAAAGATGAAAATTCTTTTTGCTCTCGAATCCATTTGATTAAAGATTCATCATCAGTTTTGAAACGGAATAGTTCTTTCGTCATTATGCAACAGCTCCGATGTTATCAACCATCCCAAGAACTATCTCCGGAGGCAATTCGCCGTATGATGCTTTTAGTTCCAAGTCAGAACCCCAACCAACTGCAAGACAAACCCAAGTAAGATTTCCGTTACTCCATCTGATTTGATTTTGAGATGCAGTGTGTCTTAATGCATGAAACGGATGTGCAAGAAAATAGCCGTTGTGAATTGTTGCTTTGTCTAGATGTTTGTAAACCTCTCTTAATTGATCTGCAATTTCTTTTTGTCTGACGTTAAAGGATTTGTTTCCAAGTTCTATAATTCCGGCTTGATGTCTTTTCTTTGCAGCTTCAAGTGATTGTTGTGTTAGTGGTCTTTTGATGTATTTCTTCCACCATTTTTCCGTCTTTGTCTCGTAGGCTTTCATTATGAGAGTTCTTTGATTTGTTTTTTTGTGAAAATGCTCATCCCATTGCAATTCCATTTTGAGCAATGCAACTTTACGAGCTCCGCCTTCAATGCCAACTCCCCAAACTCTCATGATGTCAGAGTCTAGTCCGTAATTTTCTACAATGAATTTATCACCGGCATCAAGCTCTGCATCTGTTAATCTTACATCTGCATATTGTCCGTGCAAAATTACTTTGCCTGATGCAACTCCTCCCATTCCTTTAGGCAATGCAATTCCGTGAAACTGTACGAAATCCCTTGATGCCATTTTCATCCAGTGAAATCCAGTCTCCCAAGTTTTTGCATTGTTTCTTCCGTTGTCATTTAATAGAGTGCCTTGTTGCAATCCAAGACTCAAGTTTTTCAAAATTTCCAAGTAGGTTTTTTTATCAACGATTAGTTGAGCCGGTTTTATTTTCAGTGTGTTACACATTCTCTTTAATGCAGAGTATCGAGATTTCCAAGTCTTGACCGGTTTTCCGTTTTTCTTTGTTAGTAGATTCTCAATCCATTCTTTGATTAGTGGATCTTGCATGAATGATTCATCCTCATAGTAACTCCAAGAACCAAATGCTTTCTCAACATCTGGAATTTTGATTTTGCCTGATTCGTCAGTATCAATTAGTTTATGCTCAATACCCATTTTGATAAAAGAATCAACAGTAGGTCTTGAGATTCCCAATTTCACGGAAATATCAGATTTACTTTGAGGAGACTGATGCCGCCTAGCATCACCAACAGATAGCCTAAGAATTTCTGTTATCCAATCTCGATTTGTTGCCTTGCCGGACTTTGTGACAAGACGTTTTCTAGTTTCTAGTTCAAGCTCTGGACATTTTGAGTCCTTAGTGCAATCAATGATTGACACTAGACGGCACTTCCTGTTAGCTTGTAAAATTTACTGTTTCCTATGCACTTCAACAAAATATTTCAGAAATATTGAGATAATAAAGATAGTGTAGCTGTCTGTTCCTAGTTAAGGATCAACAAAAATTCACACCGCTATCAAAAGGATCGTAATGGTCTTAATGCATGATGAAAAAATGAGGATGTGAAGTATCATAACTACGAAAACAAAACAACAAGCTTTAATCCCAATACTAATTTGAAAATTTGCACTTCTTGATTGCCGGATGGGTTTGAGCTAACAGATTGTGTTGAAGCGCACTGGAAACTTTCGCCCATCCGACAATCGATTTTAGTAAATTGGTATTGATAAAAGCTATGGAAGCTTATCAAACAAAAGTTTCATGCACTAATTAGATCCATTAGCTGCAAAACTTCATGTGTAATTTTACAGATTTTCTTTTTCTCGTTTAATTCGTTCACGCAGAGCTCTAAGAGAGCTCTACCTCTACGACTAGTGAATGTAAAGTAGAGCTCTACGAGAGCTCTAGTTGCAGTCACGGATTAAGTTCTAGAGCTCTTACTGGAATGGAAATTTTCGCTATTTTACATCCTACTTTACACTTTTTGTAAAGTAGTAGTCACAAAAAAGGTCTATACTGTGTTTCTAAATACTTAACCCTCGATAGAGTTGGCTTTTTCGTCAATTACTTTCCTCAATGCTTTGATGTGTTCAGGATTTGTTCCACAACAACCACCAATAATTCGAACTTTTTTGTATTCATTA
>Ga0114933_10004703_pt1 | contig 12646 bp, 9 predicted proteins | sample 4SBtaG_FD_89691 | JGI IMG/M metagenome (GOLD analysis project Ga0114933, IMG submission 89691) | Deep subsurface microbial communities from Kolumbo volcano to uncover new lineages of life (NeLLi) - 4SBTROV12_W25 metaG | ecosystem: Environmental > Aquatic > Marine > Volcanic | place: Kolumbo...
AAAATTCAATTCCACTTTCTCAATTTGAAGTTCCAACTGGAACTAAAGTTTTTGATTGGACTATTCCAAAAGAGTGGAATATTCGTGATGCGTATGTTATGGATTCATCAGGAAAAAAAATAATAAATTTTAAAGATTCAAACCTGCATATTCTAAATTATAGTATACCTAAAGATATAGAAATAACTTTTAATGAACTTAAAAAACATCTTTTCTCAATTCCTGATCAGCCTAATGAAATTCCATATGTTACTTCATATTATAATGAAAATTGGGGATTTTGTTTAGAACATAAAAAATTATTAAATATGAAAGATGAAATGTATAGAGTCGTAATTGATTCAACATTAGAAAATGGGTCTTTAACATATGGGGAATTTCTTATTGAAGGTGAATCTAAAGATGAAATTTTAATTTCAACTTATGTTTGTCATCCATCTATGTGTAATGATAATTTATCTGGAATTGTTGTTGCTACAGCATTGGCTAAGCATCTTAAAAAATTTAAATTAAAATATTCACTTCGATTTTTATTCATACCTGAGACAATCGGTGCAATAACATGGATATGTAAAAATGAGAAAAAAATGAAAAATATCAAACATGGTTTAGTTTTAACTTGTATAGGTGATCGTGGTAAGTTTGTATACAAAAAAACGCGTATGGGCAATGCCGAAATTGATAACACAGTAATAAAAATTCTTGAAAAATCTAACACCAGTTTTGATATAATTGATTTTTATCCATGGGGAAGTGATGAAAGACAATTCTCATCTCCTGGATTTAATTTACCAATTGGGTCATTAATGAGAAGCATACCGAACCGTGAAATTACCAAAGAATATCATACTTCTGGAGATAATCTTGATTTTATGAGTAAAGAATCATTGCAGGATTCATTTGAAAAATATTTCTTAATAATTGGAGAATTAGAAAAAAATTTTGGAAAACATGACACAATGCCAAATAATCCAAACAAGAAATCTACCAATAATCATACACATTACTATCTGAATACAAATCCAAAATGTGAGCCTCAATTAGGTAAATATCAATTATACGAGCATTTTGGAGGTCAATATAGTAAAGAAAAAAAATTTATGAAAAATGCAATTTTTTGGGTTTTGAATCTTTCTGACGGATATCATTCTTTAGATGAAATAGCAAAACGCTCAAACTTGGATTTGGAATTAATTGAAAATGCAACCAAATTGCTTGAAACAAAAAAACTTGTTACGAAGGTAAATGATGATGACTAGTGATGATCTAATATCAAAATTTAAAGAATTAGGAATTAAGGAAGGTGATGTAATTCTAGTACATAGCTCGTTTAACTCATTGGGAAATATTTCTAATGATCCTGATGAAGTAATTAATGCATTATTGACTGTTTTAGGAAAAAATGGCACTTTGATTGTTCCAACATTTAATTTTGATTTTTGCAATGGTAAATTATTTAATGTAAATGAAACTCCATCACAAATGGGAATTATAACTGAATTTGTAAGAAAAAATCCTTCTAGTATTAGAACAAAAGATCCAGTTTATTCATTTGCCATAATGGGCAAACTAAAAGATGAATTAGGTAAATTAGTCTATGATAGTTGTTATGGAAAAGATTCAATGTTTTCACAATTAAGAAAATACAATGGAAAAATTCTCATTATAGGTTTGGCTTACAATGATTCCATGACTTTTTTTCATCATATTGAAGAAATGGAAGGGTGTGATTATAGATACTTTAAAGAATTTAGTGGTAACATTATTGATTTTGATGGAATAAATAAAAAAACTAAAATTAAAATTTTTGTAAGAAATCTAGAAAAGAAAGTTGAAACTGATGTTGATAAAATGGGTGTAATACTTGAAAATGATGGATTGGTTAATAGTATAAAAATTGGAACGGCAGATGTAAAATTTTTAGATGCAAATCAAGTTTACAACAGAACTGTAAAAGAGTTAAAAACTAATCCTCATGTTCTTTGTAAATTCAACTATTAATTATAGGAAAGCACTATAAAGGTAAAGTCGTGTTATAATTTGTGAAGATTACATATGTAACACAAGCATGTGTTTTGATTGAGGTTCATGGTAAGAAAATTTTGTGTGATCCTTGGTTAGTTGGTCCATGTTGGGCTGGAAACTTATGGCATTTTCCACCACCAAAACGTGAACCGGAATCATTTACAAATATTGATTATATTTATTTTTCACACGGACATGAAGATCATTTTCAATTAGAATCTATTAGACGACTTCCACTGGAAACGAAAGATTCTCAAGTTTTAATTTCTGATTATGATAAACCATATTGGGAAAATGCAGTACGAGCTGCAGGTTTTAAAAATATAATCATGCTGGAACATGATGAATCATTAGAACTAGATTCAGAAATCAAATTGCACATGCTCCGAAATGATGAGGGTGATGATGATTCATCTATAGTAATAGAATCTGATAATTCAACAGTTTTTTTCCAAACTGATAATATCATGTCATACAAAGAAGCGGAACGATTAGGAAAAAAATTTGATATCGATTTATTTTTCACTATTCCAACACTTACAGGTGTTTTTCCAGCTTTTTTTGATTTTGAACCAAAAACTATGATGAAATTAGCAGAAAAAAAACAAATGTCATCAATAAAGTATAGTACTGAATTAATGAGACTATTGAAAGCAAAAACTGCTATTCCATATGCGTGTGATCTATGTTATTTTGGTGACCTATATTATGCAAATGAACTTCATATGTCTGACAAAGAAAAATATGCAAATTATGTTAAACAAACAATTCCTGATTCAGAAGTAATCATAATGAACCCCGACGATGAAATTGAAATAAATGATGGAAAAATTATAACAAAACTCCTTACTCCTGAATTCACAAAAGAAAATCTAGCATCTTACGCTGTAATGATGCGTCCAAAATACGAACAAGCAATGTTAGAAGAAAAAAAATATCTTAATGAACCGTATGAAAATGATATCGGATTATTAAAAAAAGAATTAGATCGATTAACTGAAACTTGGATGGGTGAAAATTTTAAAGTATTGTGGAAAATTGTTGGTCCTGATGGAAAAATATCAAACATATGGCATAATTTACCAAATAAAACTTCTGAAAATTATAATGAAGAAAAATATGATCTCAGATTAGAATTACAAAGCTATAGGTTACAAAGGTGGGCTAGAAATGATTATCCTATGGGAGGTCAAACAATTAGAAATGGCTCAGTTCGTTGTCATCGTTACACTGATGAATATACAAAAAATGAAGATAATTACTGGGATTTAACCTCAAAAATTAATTTTCGAAAAATTCATAATTGAAAATGGTTTCGGATTTAATTTCCAAGGCTAATGAATTTCTAATAAATAATTCACACAATATTATTGATAATGAATATAAATTTGAATTAATCAATGAAAAGCATTCATCCTCTATAATTGAATGGAGAAATGATATTTCAAATTATTCATTAATGACAAATCAAACAAAATTAAATAATAAATTACAACAACAATTCCTAGAAAAATATAATATGTTGGATCGTTTAGATTTTATCCTAATTCATATTTCTTCAAAAAAACATCTTGGAAGTTTTTCCCTAACTGGTATATCTACCAACATGCCTAAAATAGGAAAATTATTGGGAGATAAAAATTATCGAGGTAAAGGTTTGGGGTATAAATCAACAAAACTACTTTTATTTTTTGCATTTAATTATCTAAAATTTAATAATTTATATGCTAAAACTAGAAAAGACAACACTTCCAACATCAATCTAAATAAAAAATTAGGATTTCAAATTATTAAAGAAGAAGAAATTAACGGGAAACAATTTATTATAATGAAACTGGAAAATTTTACTGAGATTTAATGTGTGGAATTTTTGGAGCTTCAGGTGAAATTATTCATATAATCAACAAGCATGAAAGTGGAGCAAAATTGTTGTCTCATCGTGGACCTCACAATGAGGGCATTTGGTCAGATGATAATGTTCAATTGGAACTCTCACGTTTAGCAATAATTGATCCTTCTGAAAATGCAAACCAACCATTTGAGCTCTTTCCTGGAAAAATTTTAATTTTTAATGGAGAAATCTATAATTTTCAAGAATTAAAAAAAGAATGGCTCGATGATGATGAAAGTAGTTTCACAAAATCCGACACTGAGATACTTTACAGAGGATTATGTAAATATGGATTAAATTGTTTAAAGAAACTTAATGGAATGTTTTCTTTTGCTTTTTATGATAAATCAAAAAACAAAATTTTCTTTGCACGTGATAGATCTGGAATAAAGCCTTTTTATTATTATCACAATAATCATGATTTTGTTTTTGCTTCAGAGCAAAAAGCTATTGCAAATTATATCGGCTGGAATACAAATTTTGAACGATTATCTGAATACGCTGTTTTCCGACATATTTCTGGTGAAGAAACTCTACTCAAAGATATTTTTGAATTAGAACCTGGTTTTGCAGGAGAATTTAATGTTATAACAGGTGAATTAAAAAAATGGAATTGGAATGAATTAAACCAAACAAGAAACGAACACAAAATGGATCTAGATTATTTAGATAGTATTTTGAATGATGCCGTAAAAAGACATTTAATTTCTGATGCTCCGCTTGGCATTCAATTAAGTGGAGGAATTGATTCAGCTATATTATCGCATTATGTTTCCAAAAATATACAATCACAAATAAACTCATTTACAATTAAATTTCCAAATTCTAAGTTCGATGAATCAATTCAATCTAAAGAAATTGCAGAAAAATTCAATTTCATTCATCATGAAATAAATTTCACTGAAGAAGACTTTGTTAATTATTGGAAAAAATCAATTCAATTTTTTGATGAACCTATCCATCATTTTCATACTCTTCCATTATTCAAATTATATGAATTTTGTAAAAAATATGTTACAGTGATTCTCACAGGTGAAGGTGCTGATGAGGTATTTCTCGGTTACAAACATCATGAAGAAATTTTATCCTATGAAAATTCAAAACAATTACGAAATTTTGGAAAATTTTTAGATTTTAAAACCATCCAAAATTTTTTCAATTTTAGCATAAATAATACTGAAGAGGAAAGTTTTGGTAGGAAAACAATTTTCTCAGAAAAATGTATGAAAAAAGGTGAAATTGGAATTTCAAACTATGAATTCTTTACACATCTTAAATCATTATTAAACCGAATTGATAAAATGTCAATGGCTAATTCAATTGAAGCTAGAACACCTTATCTTGATAATAATTTAATAGATTTTGCTATGAAACAAATTTCCCAGAACTTAATTAAACAGAATGCCGATGGAAACTTTGTTAGAAAAGTTCCATTAAAAAATATCTACCAAAAAAATATTGGAAAATTAAATACATCTGAAAAAATTGGTTTTCATGTCCCATATGATGAATGGATTCAAAATTCTGATACATTAAGAAATTTTTGTGTTGAAATTTTAGAACAATCACAAAACTTTAATGAATTAAACTTGATCGAAGTAAAGAAATTAAAAATTAAACTCTTATCTAATAATCAATTAGATTCAAACGAAGAAAAAGCAGCTTGGGTATTATGTAATTATATCTTATGGAAAATATTTCCAAGATTAAAAAAAATTGATGAATCAGATTTTAAATTTTTATATGAACTATTACAAAATAAAAAAAATATTCAAAACATATCGCATAATAAAATGCCAACATATGAAGAACATGTAAAATTTATTTTGCAAGAACCATACACAAATTGGTACATAATTACATCTGTTTTTGGAAAAATTGGTGCAGTTTATTTATCAAAAAATAATGAAATTGGCATAAATATTTTTGAAAAATATGATTCCTATTTAATTAAAGAAGCAGTTTTTCAACAAGTAATTGAAAAAAATTCTTCTAAAACTTTTTCTGTAAACATCAATCCAAAAAATCATCAAATGAAAGATTTTCTCGAAAAATTTAATTTTCGTTTAAAACTTTCTTTTGATAAATCCAAAAAAATATTTCCTGAAGATACATATGAATTGAAATTGGAGTAATATTTTTTCTTACTGTTGTAAATTGATCCTAAAGCATATAAAATAAATCTGATTTGTCTCATTATGTCTAGACTTTCAACAATAAAAGAACTATTTTCACTATTTTCTGTTAAAAAAAAATTTCATATGTTTCCAATAGTAATTCTTTTGATTGCACTAATTGGTATTACCGCATTGTCCCAAAGTGGACTAGTCACATTGATATATCCTATTTGATATGGAACTTTCTTCTCCGCGATTCAAAGCATTAGCAACCACTTTTGGTGTATCTTTTTGGTTTTTCATATTCACCACATTTTTTCAGGTATTTTCTATTGAAATATTAGTTATTTTTGTAGCATCTGTTATCACTTTAACCCAAATTTTTTCTCTAAAGCTTTCTAAAGGTCTTGATGTATTTGCATCTTTAAACACAAAATTCTTTTTAGGAATTTTATTTATTTTTGTAATTTCAATATATGGTATATTTTTTAGGGTATTGAGAATTGATCTATTACGTACAAAAAAAAATTCAACTAGTTATTGGTTACAAACTGACGTAATCAAAACCTCATCCTTGGAGAAACAATACTAATGTACACTTTAGGGATTTCATGTTATTATCATGATTCAGCAGCTGCACTTCTAAAAGATGGAGTTGTTATTGCAGGAGTTGAAGAAGAGAGATTCTCAAGAAAAAAATTTGATGATGGTTTTCCAAAACTTGCCATAGAATGGTGTTTGAATCAAGCTGGGATTCAACCACAAGAAATATCAACTGTTTCTTTTTATGATAAACCAATTTTAAAATTTGAAAGATTGTTAGATAATTATATAGCAGTTGCACCTAGGGGATTACACAGTTTTTTGGATGTAATTCCTAAATGGTTACATAAACGTCTATGGATAAAAGATGAAATTAAAAAATCCCTGAAAGGATTTAATGGCGACATTGTATTTCCAGAACATCATCTTTCTCACGCAGCACATGCATTCTTTACTTCTCCTTTCAATGAATCAGCTGTTTTAACAGTTGACGGAGTTGGTGAGTGGTCAACCACAACTTTTGGCTATGCAACTAATGAAGACATTAAATTAACACATGATATTAGATGGCCTCATTCAGTAGGTCTTTTGTATTCTGCATTCACCTATTTTCTTGGTTTTAAAGTGAATGAAGGTGAATACAAGCTTATGGGATTATCTGCATATGGAAAACCAAAATATTATGATCTTATATTAGATAATTTGATAGATCTAAAACAAGATGGTAGTGTTCATCTTAACATGAAATATTTCTCTTTTACATATGATAAAGTGATGACAAATCAAAAATTTTCTGATTTATTTGGAATAGACGTAAAAAAAGAAGGTTCTTCAACTGAACAAATCCATAAGGATATAGCTGCTAGTGCACAATTAGTTCTAGAAGAAATTTTATTGAAAATGGTAAACCATGTTTGGAATGAAACAAAATCCAAAAATCTTTGTTTTGGTGGAGGTGTCGCACTAAATGGAGTAGCCAATTATAGAATTCTAAAAGAAGGACCATTTGAAAATTTACATATCCCTCCATCTCCAGGTGATGCGGGTAGTGCTATCGGTTGTGCACAATATGCATATTTTTGCCATAAAAAAAATCTAAGAAAATCTCAATCAGAATCAGAAAGAATTAGAAATAATATTTTCGTTGGACCATCTTTTTCCAACATAAACATAGAAGAATATTTGAATTCTAAAAATATTAAATATCAACATTTTGAAGAAACAAGTCTTTTAAAAATGACATCTAAATTAATTGCTGATGGTAATGTAATAGGATGGTATCAAGGTAGAACGGAGTGGGGTCCTAGAGCCTTAGGAAACAGAAGTATTTTAGCAGACCCTCGAAACCCTGAAATGAAAAATATTTTGAATAAAAAAATTAAACATCGAGAATCTTTTAGACCATTTGCTCCTAGCATAATGGAAGAATTTGTATCTGAATACTTTGATTTAGATATTGCAAGTCCATATATGCTTCTTGTAGCAAAAATAAAAAAACCTGAGAAAATTCCTGCTGTAACACATGTGGATGGAACAGGAAGATTACAATCTGTTTCAAAAGATACTAATCCCTTATACTATAATTTAATATCTGAGTTTTATAATCAAACAAACGTTCCTATTATAATTAATACATCCATGAATGTTATGGGAGAACCAATTGTTAATACTCCAGAACAAGCATATGCTATGCTTGAAAAAACCGATATGGATTATATAGTAATGGGAAATTATTTAATTTCAAAAAAAGATATCTAAACGATGGAAAATGTCAGTACAAATTTCTTATAAAAAACAATTTACTTTTGGAATAATGCTATTTCTAGTATTATTGGCATCCGTTGAAATTACTATCCGCGTATATGAGCATATTAATCCCGTTTGTGATTTTTTTAATAAAGATGCATTTTTTGATGTAGATTTTGCTTTACAAAAACAAATTTGTCAGGATACTAATTATCTTCAATATGAAGAACCAAATATTCTAATGGTCAAGCCAAATCAGCATTTCCAAACAATCAATATTAATGAACATGGATTTAGAGGAACTGAAATTGATGTTCAAAAAAAATCTGATACTTTTAGAATATTTCTAGTAGGTGGTTCAACAGCCTTTGGTCATGGTTCAACCTCTGATCTAACCTCCATCCCTGGATATCTTCAAACTATTTTCAACGAATCTTCTGATAAAAAAATTGAAGTAATTAATGCCGGAAAACCAAGAGCTACCTCTTCAGATGAATCATATTTTATTAGAAATAATATTAAAAATTATAATCCTGATTTAATTATAATTTATGATGGCGCAAATGATGCACGTGGAAAATATCTGGAAAAAGCAATAATTTCTAAAACTACTTCTGAATTAAATATAATTGAAAACATTAAACGTTATGGTGCATTTGAAAAGGGTGCACAAATTTATAGAACGCCTTTTGTTATTAATGACTTTTTCATAGATCTTAATAGAACTATAATCGGTAAAAAAATTAGTTATGATGAACAAAATATAACTTTAGTTAAACAAGTTTCTTCATCATGGAAGGATACTTGGATTGATGTTTGTAAAGAAAATAAATCTGAAAATATTTCAACTGTAATAATTCTTCAACCAATGGTTGGAACTGGAACAAAAATTTTATCATCTGATGAATCAACATTTTTACCAACTAATGCAGATCAATTTGATACCCTTTCTATTTTGGAAAAAATGAGTTTGTATTTGCCTATTCTGGATGAACATTGTACAAAAACTGCGGATTTTCGAAATATTTTTGATAATGTTTCAAGACCTATTTTTTATGATGATGTACATGTAGTGGATAAAGGAAATGAAATAATTGCTAAAGAAATATTTTCATTAATTAATCCATTAATTGAGTAATTGTTATAACAATTTATGAGAGATTTATTTAAGGAACATATTTTTTGAAATAATAATGACTGCCACAAATGAATTTTTAGATACTGGATTTGTAAATTTAGGTGAAATTATTGATAAAGATGAATGTAAAAAACTAATGAAATCAATTCATGATATTAGATCCTTTGAAAAACAATTTTTTAAAAATAATATTTTTGTTGATGAAAACGACCCTGATGTGAATATAATGGAACGTGGTAGTGGTCCTGGCCCTGGCAGAAACTTAGTAGAAAAAGTTAATCTTGATTTTATTGAAAAAAATGATAAGTTACAAAAGATTCTTTCTGATATACTTGGTTCTGACTATAAAATTATGACAAAAAAATTTGTTATGGGCATACCACAAAATATGATTCCTGATTGGATTCTAGAAAAAACTAAAGGTGTTGGTTCAGTAAATCTTTGTGCATATGTAAAACCAGAATATCGTGATATGACTTATTTTCATGGAATTGATTTTCATCAGGATATTATTGATCATAAAGATAGAAAGGGTGATTTTGTAACATTATACGTCTATTTGGAAGATGTAACTGAAAATATGTCTCCATTATTCGTTGTACCAAATAGTCATATTTTTGGTGCTACTGTATTTCCACATGAAATTGAAATCGAAAACCAACAAAATTTAGTTTATGGAAATAGGAATGGAAAGAAGAAAAAACTTTCATTCCAAATGCTTACTGGTAATACTGGAACTGTATACTTCTGGTCTGAATATTCATTACACGGTACACAACCAACACTGGAAACAAATGTACCTAGAATATCTCTTCGCTATTTAATTGAAAGAGGCACCAGTAATGAAAATTTACCAATAGATACTTTTTTGGAAAATATTGATGGACAACTAGAATTAAAAAATACTAGAATAGAATCATTAGATTCAGGTAAAAGTGTAAAAACCGGTAATCAGTTGGCAGAAGAACAAAAAAAATAATATTTAATTTAATTCTATAATTTTTTCATTCAAAATGATTTCTTTAATTTTATCCTTTTCTATGAGTTTAACATTATCTGAGGAATACTGCTCTTTCATAGTTGTGATTGGATAATTATTAGTATTTTTTTTCAAATCATTGAAGAGTATATAATCCATATCTGATTCAACAGTATTTCTTAGTTCATCCAAATTAAGTAATGTTTCATGAAATTTCTCGCCAGGTCTAACTGAAATAATTTCTTCTTCCACTTTTTTGTTAAATATCTCACACACTGCATCCTTAAGATCACTTAGTTTGTATGCCTCTAATTTTGGAATAAAGACTTCTCCTCCATTTCCATTTTTTGTTGCACGTTCAATCAAATCCAACGCCTCATTCATTGTAATATTGAATCTCGTCATTGTAGGATCTGTGATTGTAATCTTATTTCCAGATTTTATTTGTTCACTAATTTTTGGAATAACAGAACCATTACTACCTAGTACGTTACCATATCTAACTGCAAGAAATTTTGTTTTATGCCTTTGTGGATTAAGATAATTACTTGCTGTAATGAATAATTTTTCCATAAGTAATTTTGTTGCACCATAAGTATTTAGTGGAGAAACTGCTTTATCTGTTCCAATACATACACAAGTTTCAACATCTTCTTTCAAACTTGCATTTATTACATTTTGTGAACCTAAAATATTTGTTTGAACGGCTTCAAATGGGTTGTATTCTACAATTGGAACATGTTTCAATGCAGCTGCGTGAAAAACTACGTCTACATCTTCTAAAGCCCTTTCCAATCTATTATTATCTCTAATATCTCCTATCAAAAATCTAAGTCTTGGATCATTTAATTTAGATGACATTTTTACTTGTTCATTTTCATTTCTACTAAATATCCTAATTGCATCTACATTGTAATTTAACAATCTTTTTGTTAATGCTTGACCTAATGAACCAGTACCACCTGTAATTAGTATTTTTTTCCCATCAAACATTTTCAATATCTCCTGTCATTTTTTTAATTCGTTTAATATGCTCTAATGCAAGAAAATCAAATTTATCTTTATTATTTTTAAAAAACATTTCCATTTCTTTTTCTGGTAATTCTGTATCTGCTAAAAATCCTCCGAAATTAAATTTTTTCATAAAATCTGTCATTAAACCAAAGAAATCAAAATTTATTGAATTGTGATGCGTAATTGTTAAAAATTTTGATACATCTTCTGGATTTACTACTTCATTTAATGATGCCCTAATTGCACTAGGCAATTCATGAGAGTTTTTTACTACTTTAATACTTGGGAGTTTGATATGACCTACTTCCCTAAATGATATAGATGGTTTATTGAAAAATGCTGCTTCTATACTTGCTGTGCCTCCAATTGTTATTACAATTGAACATTTTGGAAAAATCTCATATGAATTTATTTCTGGATGAACAAGCTTAACATTTGCCATCTCCATTATCTCTTTCATCTGTGAAATTTTTCTCCATCCTCTACTTTCCATTACGGTATGATCTTTAACAAGTAATTTGTATCCTATAGGTAATGATTGTGCTATTTGTCTTATCATTTCGACTTGGTTTAAGTGAAATGGTGCACCAAGTAAGAGGTTCCTTTCAATTTCTTGATGCAATGGAAAATAAATAAATGATTCTTCAAAATCAATATGTTTTTTTAAATTTTTGTCCATAAATTTTTTTCTAGATTTTCTTTTTAATTCATAACTAATCATTTTTTGAATAACTTTGAGTTTGTTTCTTCCATAATATGTAAAATGTGATTTAACATTAGAATTTTCAGAAAAAACATAATTTAATGCAGCTTTCAAATAATCTAATTTTGATTGTTGATATTTACTTTTAATTATATTTGGAGTTCTAAATTTATCTTTTTCTTCTAAATATTGTTTATAATCTTCAATTTTTTCTAGATTTTTTGTTTCAAAATATGTTGTATCAAATGGTTCAAATTTATCATAATCATCAGTAATTGCCCATGCATTTCCTACATGTGTTGGTGTAAACAAAAGAATTTTTATTTTTTTTGCTTTACAAATTCTATAGAATAAATCATTTTGTTGCTGATGTGTTGAAAAACTTATGAGAAAATCTGGCTTTACCTCTTCTATAATTTTCTCAAAAAATTTACATTCCTGTTCTAAAATTTTTAATTTTTCATTAGTTGAAAAAGTATAATATTCGTTA
>Ga0114933_10004704_pt1 | contig 12645 bp, 8 predicted proteins | sample 4SBtaG_FD_89691 | JGI IMG/M metagenome (GOLD analysis project Ga0114933, IMG submission 89691) | Deep subsurface microbial communities from Kolumbo volcano to uncover new lineages of life (NeLLi) - 4SBTROV12_W25 metaG | ecosystem: Environmental > Aquatic > Marine > Volcanic | place: Kolumbo...
CGCGTCGTCGTCGCGCTCGGCATCGCGTTTCCGACCGGCGAATACGTCGAGAAACAGACCCAAACCGTCGAAGATGAGCTCGCAGCCGGTCTCGGTGGCGGCTTTGGCGGGTTCGGGGGCGATACCGGCGGTGGCGCCGAGGACAGCTCGGGCATCGACAACAGCCGCTACCTCTCGATCGGCCGCGGCGCGATGTGGATGATCGGTGAGATCGAGGTCATGGGCCGTATCGCGAGCCGTGTCGGCTACTACGTCGGGTTCTCCGGTCGGCGCAGCTTGAGCGACGCACCAGATGGCTTCCGCTGGGGGGACGAGACGCGATCTGCGGTCGGATTCAACGGCTCGGTGGTGCAGCGATGGCTCAACCTGTCGATCCAGGCCGAGCACATCTGGCGCGGCAGGAGCACCGAGCTACTGCTCGGCGAGCGCAACGATTTCGCCAACGGCGGCGGCACCTTCGTCAACGTCATGCCGACGATCCAGAGCCAGGTGCTTCCCAACGTTTCCGTCAGTGTTTCAGGCCGCTACCCCGTGTTCCGCGAGGTTGTTGGTGTCCAGGTCGTCGAGAACCCGAGCCTGTGGTTCGCGGTGTCGGGCACGTTCGGCTTCTTCGCCGACGACAGCACGCCGCCCGCGGCCATCACCAAGGCTGTGAAGCGAGCCGGAATCGGGCCCGGAGACGCCCCGGACACCGACGAGATCAAGGCGCTGCTCGTCCCGGGCAAGGTCACCATCGTCGACTACTGGGCGAGCTGGTGTAAGCCGTGCGTGAAGCTCGGTGTCGTCATCGACGAGTGGAAGAAGACCAAACCCGACCACGTCGCGCTGCGCAAGTTCGACGCCAGCAACTGGGAAAAGAGCCACTGGACCAAGTACCTGCCCAACGCGCCGACGCTGCCCGTGCTCGATATCTACGGCGCCGATGGCAAGCTCATCGCGCGGCTGAGCGGCGACGAGACGCACCAGTTCCGCGACCATCTCCCGAAGCAATAAGCCGCTATGTCCGCCGAACAGAAGCTGATCGACCTCGAGTGCCGGTACGCCGAGCTCGAACACACCGTGCACGAACTGAACGCCGTCGTGACCGAACAAGCTCGGGCCATCGACACGCTCGCGACGCAGGTCCGCAAGCTCAAGAATGTCGTGGAAACCGTCGCCGAAAGGCAGCACGACGGCGGTTCGATGGCGCCTGAGATCGGATCGGATGCCGAGATGACCGGCCTGCTCAGCCCGGAAGGGTGGGACGCGCCGTCGTCGGGCTGACCCCGCTCCCATCACGCTCGACGCGAACCCACTCGACGCGCTCGATATCCGGCGGCTCGACCGGTGCGAACGCTTTCAGCTCTGCGAGCGCGGCGTCAACAATCTCGTGCGGTCGTCCCGATGCCGTTTCACTGACCCGCATGTGCAGGAGCACCGAACCGTCGGCGTCGAGGTGGAGGTCAACGACGTCGCGGCGCAGGTCGACAAAACGTGGCTTGCGACGCCTCTGCACCTCGCTGACCCACGAACCGGCGGCCAGGAAGGTCCACAAGCCGCGCGAGATCTCGTTGCTGGCGACCGGACCGTTCAGCGGACGCAGGCCGATGCGGTAACGGGCCCCCTGCAGCGTCGCAGTCAGGCGCGGGGCGGTGAGCGGGACGTGCTCGACGGCGAGGATACGCAGCCCTTCGGTCGATGCTTCGGAGAGGCGGCGGTGTAGCTCGCCGGGCTCGATGAACGCCACGAGGTCGATGTCCATCAGCTCGCCGCGTGCGGTGGCGCCGAGGGGCAGGGCGGGCGAGAACGACATGACCGGCTTGGGGTGGAAACCGTCCGAATAGCGCACCGGCAGGCCAGCGCGGCGGATCATGCGGGGCATGCTGCGCACAAGGTCCAGGTGCGATGTCAGGGCTTCGGCGCCGTCCTTGGAGAATTGGATGCGGTAGCGGAACACGGGACCGCTGTACGGCACGCGCGGGATCTTCCGCTTGGCGACTTGTGGCGGCGCCTTGGGCCGGGGCTGCTTGCGCGCCTCTTCGACGCGTTTCTGAAGCGTGGTGAGGCTCACCTTGGCGTTGTTGGATGGCTTCTTCTTTGGGCGCTTCCAGGCGTCTTTGACCTCGGTGTCGACCTGGTCCTCGGGCAGGGCCACGTCGAGCCTGTCCAACGCACCGAGCTGGTCGAGGTAGTCGATCCGTTCCTGCCGCATTCCGGCCATGTCGCACGCGACGCCGCAGTGGTAGCAGACGAGCTTGCGTTGGTCTTCGGCCGCGTCCTGGACGTTGGTGTGGTGGACCTGCATCCCGACCGGTTTGCCGCACGGAGGACTGAGGCGGCCCTTCACGGCGCGTTTCCATTCGCGGCGCAGGAAGCCATCGGCCAGGCCGACGTCGATGTGGTCCCACGGCAGCTTGATGTCCTCGCGGAGCCGACCCAGGTAGAGCTCGGGGTCGATGCCTGCCTCGGCGAATGCTTGCATCCAGGCGTCGTACGCGAGGTGTTCGTCCCAGCCGTCGAAGCGGGCCCCTCGTCGCCAGGCGCCTTCGACCGCGTCCGCAACCCGCCGATCCCCGCGTCCGACGACGCCTTCGAGGTAGCTGGTCCGCGCGTCATGTCGCCGCAATCTCAAGCGGTTGGAGCGGCAGAGGTGATACAGACGGTCCTGCTTGGCCGTGATCTCGTCGGGGCTGTCCATGCGCGCCCACTGAAACGGCGTGTGCGGCTTGGGAACGTGGCTGCTGACGCTGACGGTTACCTCGGCGTCGCGCTTGTAGAGGCGGCCGATTTCACGCATTCGCAGCGACGTATCGACGATTCCGTCAACGTCTTCATCTTCCTCGGTTGGTAGACCGATCATGAAGTAGCACTTGACCTTATTCCAGTTGCGGGAAAAGACGCGATGCGCGGTGGTATGGAGGTTTTCCTCCGTCACGTTCTTGTTGACGACGTCGCGCATCCGCTGGGTGCCGGCTTCGGGCGCGAATGTGAGGCTGGAAGCGCGGATGCTGCCGATCTCTTCAAGCAGGTCTTCGGCCAACCCATAGGCCCGCAGCGACGCGACCGACATCGACACATCGCGGGACTTGAGGCGTTCGTTGAGCTTGCGAATCAACGGTGAAATGCACGAGTAATCCGCCGTGGACAGCGTGGTCAGCGAGACCTCGTCGTAGCCGGCGTTGTTGATCGCGCCGAGCACGGTGTCGATGACCTGATCGGGGTCTCGTTCGCGCACCGGTCGGTAGATCATACCCGCCTGGCAAAACCGGCAACCTTCGGTACACCCGCGGGCGATCTCGATGCTCATCCGGTCGAAGATGGCTTCGGCGGCGGCGACGGGGGCGTCGTCGGGGAACGGGTAGGCGTTGATATCGTCGACGATGTGGCGCACGACGCGCTTGGGGACGCGCGGATCGACCGGCTCACCGACGATTTCGAAGCCGCCATCCGGGTCGATTTCGGTCGCGTAGAGGTCGGGGCAGTAGACGGCGCCGTTGGCCGCCAAGCGCACCAGGATCTCGCGTCGCGACGCGCCTTCACTGCGGCCGTCGCGGATGATCTCGAGCACCTTGACCAGCGTCTCTTCGCCGTCGCCGATGACGAACGCGTCGACAAACGGCGCGAGGGGCTCGGGATGGGTCGCGGTCGGACCGCCGGCGATGACAAACGGCGCGGCTTCGGCCCGGTCGGCGTTGCGGATGGCCACACCGCCGAGATCGAGCATGTTCAGCAGGTTCGTGTACGTAAGCTCGTATTGCAGGGAGAAGCCGATGACGTCGAAGGTGTGCAACGGCTGCGAGCTCTCGAGCGAGATCAGGGGCAGGTTTCGCTCGCGGATCTCCGCCTCGAGATCAGGCCACGGCGCGAACACCCGTTCGCCGCACGCCCAGTCCAGGTCGTTGACGATCTTGTAGAGGATCTTGGTGCCGAGGTGGCTCATCCCGATGTCGTAGAGGTCGGGAAACGCGAGCGCGTAGCGGAGGTCGACGGTGGACCAGTCCTTGCGGCGGCTCTGGAATTCGCCACCGGTGTAGCGCGCGGGCTTGTTCACCCGGTGCAGGAATTCGCGGTAGGGATGGTCGTTCAGTCTGTTCACGGCGGCGGAGATTGCGGGCGCAACCCGTCAGCCGTCAACGTTTATCGCGCTACGCTTGCGGAAGCGCTGGGGAATCGTAGAGTTGCTGGCGAGAGGGGAAGCAGCCACACTCCCGGCATGTTGACATCATCCTTGCGTCCCGCCCGTGTTGCGCACGCCGTTCGCGGTGTCGTGCTCCCTCGTTCTTCCCGAGACCCCCGCGCTTTTTCGTACGCGCTCGCCGTCATGCTCGTCGGTGTTCTCGCAACCCCCGCGTTTGGCCAAGCCGCCTCGACGCCCGGCGGTGCGACGCCCACAGCGGCCCCTGTCTCAGCTCCGCCCCTGGCCGTGGCCAAGAAGGCGCCCGCCAAGCCCCGCATTGGCGTCGGTTTGTCGCTGACCCGGGTGCTCGCGCCGATGCTCAACATCAAGGGCGAATACGCGATCGATGATCACATGGTCGCGGGGCTGCTTCTCGCGACCGGTTCCCCCCAGCGCGAAGGCCTGACCGAATACAGCCAGCACGAGCTCGGCGCGTTCTTCAGCTACTACGCCCTCGGCGACGCCTACAAAGGCATCGGGGCGGTCCTGCAGGCCCGCGGCTACATGTCGTCCGGCAAGCAAGAGGGCGACGGCGACACCGATCCTTTCGACGCGGAAGGCAGCGCGTGGTCGGTCGGCGCGTTCGTGTCCGGCCGCTACGTGGTCAAGAACCGGCTGCTCCTGCAGGCGGACTACGGCATGACGTACCTGTCGACCAAGGGCAAATCGACAAGCAATGGCCAGTCCAGCGAGGCGGTCGGTTCGGCGACCGGCAGCCTGTTCAACATCTGGGTCGGGCTCGTCTTCTAGACGGCAGCGAGTTTTGGACGGTAGCGGAGGCGACGATGAAAACAACAATGATCAAACCATCGAATCCATCGAAACCATCGGGGCAGGGCGCCCTGGCGCTCGTGGTGGCGGCGTTGATGACCGTGCCCGCGACCGGCGCGTGGGCATGTGGCGGGTGTTTTTCGCCGCCCGGGCGGACGCAGATCCTGCAGGACGCCGAACGCATCCTGTTTTTCCGCGACGGCACCAACAAGAAGACGACCGTCTGGATCGAGATCAAGTACAACGGCCCCGCCAAAGACTTCGGATGGGTCCTGCCCTTGCCCAAGAAGCCGGGCAAAGTTGGCGTCGGAACCTCGTACGTCCTCGACCGGCTCGACCAGGCCGCCGCTCCAAGGTTTGTCACCAAGCGCGGCAACACGATGGAGAACTGCCGCCACACGGCCGAATCGAGCGACAGTGTCGGCTGCGGTGTCGGTTTCGCGGCGTCGGACGAAGCGGACATCGGAACGGCTGGGGGCGCTTTCGCCAATGAGGCCGGCGCTCAAGGTGACAACAACAAGGTCAAGGTTCTCGAACATGCGCAGGCCGGCCCGTACGACTACAAGATCATCGCCACCGCCACGGCCGCCGCCGCCCTCGATTGGCTGACCACCAACGGCTACGACACGCCCAAGTCGGCCAAATCCATCCTCGAATCCCACGTGAAAAAGGGCGACGTCTTCATCGCGGTCAAGCTCGTCAGCGGCGCCGGCGTCAACGAAATCCGCCCGATCACCCTCGAGATGGACGACGCCGACGCGTGCGTACCGCTGCGCCTGACATCGGTCGCGGCCGTGCAGGACATGAACATCGTCGTCTACTTGCTCGGTCCGGGCCGGGCCATCCCCAAGAACCACATGCACGTCGTGCTCAACCCGCTGAAGCTCCGTTGGGACGGTGGCGTGCAGAACTACCCGGCGGTCTTGTCGTCCGCCATCGACGAAGCCGCCGGTCGCGCGTTCATCACCGAGTTCGCGGGGGACGCCAAGTCGCTCAAGGTCCCCGCCCCCATCACGACGAGCCAGGTCGACGCGACTGGCATGTTCAACCAGCCGATCGCCGGCGCGCCGAACACCCGGGTCAATCGCGCAGAGCCGCTCGCCATCTCGCCGTGGAGGCAGGGCGACTTGTTTGATAGCAAGCTGCTCGACCCGTCGCCGCTCCAGCACGTCAAGACCGTCGACGACCTCGTCCAGACGCTGCGTGACGGCAACCTGATCCTCGTCCAGGACAGCGCCGCCGCCATCGAGTCGGTCGCCAAGCTCGCGGCGAAGGCCGGCAAGTCGGCCAGCGTGCTGCAGTACTATCTGCAGATCCGCGCCAAGCAGGTCACCCCCACCAAGAGCATCATGAGCGAGAAGCTCGACGGCGCAGAGCTCTTCAAAGTCGTGAAGGAAGGGGTCATCGACCCGGTCTATTCGGTCGGCGGAATGCTCGCGCAGTCCAAGATCCTGACTCGTCTGTCGATGCGCATCGATCCGCAGGAGATGGACCGTGATCCGCTGTTCGCGTTCAACAAGGACCTGCCGGCGGTCAAGAACCTGCATACGGCCGAGATGCATCCGGTGTGTCCCGGTGGCGACTTCGTGGTGACCGCGTCGCGCCTCAAGCTCGAGGGCGGCCAGTCGTACATCGTCCAGGGTGAGCGGCGACCGACCGACTTCAGCAACCCCACCGCCAACACGCGCACCGGGTTGACGACGTCGACGGCGGTTGATCCCCGCTGGAAAGACGCGAAGTTCGCGATGCGCATCGAGGTCCTCGAGGAGACGGGGCCACCCAAGACCGTGCCGGCGGCGATGATCGAGAAGCTCGATGGGCTCATTGCGGGCTCGACGCCAGGCAAGCCGACGGTCCCAGCAGGCACGACGATCGACCAGTCCGAAGTCCGCTACACCATGCCCGACAGCGATGGCCCGGCCGGTCTCAAGTTCGGCGCCGAGAAGACCCAACCGGACACCGGCGGCTGCACGCTGGATCGGTCCTCGCAGCGGCCGTTTTCCATGGCGCTGATGATGTCGCTCGCCCTCGGTGTGCTGCTGCTCCGACGACGCCGCATCCTGTAGCGATCGGCCAATGGTCGACACGGAGTGAAGCGCGACGCTAACCTCCGCCGCCCATGGCCCACCCTAGCCCCTCTCAGTCGCGCACGTTCTGGAGCGCATTCGGTCCCGGTCTGCTCTTTGCGGGCGCGGCTGTCGGCGTCTCTCACCTCGTGCAATCGACCCGGGCAGGGGCGAGTTTTGGGCTGGCCCTGGTCGGCGTGGTCATCGCTGCGAACATCCTGAAATACCCGGCGTTCCGCTTTGGACCGCTGTACGCATCGGCGACCGGCACCTCGCTGCTGGAGGGCTATCGACGCCAGGGAACGTGGGCGCTGTGGCTGTATGCCGTCGTCACCGTCGCGACCATGTTCACCGTCCAGGCCGCCGTAACGGTCGTCACCGCCGGGCTCGCCAAGGCCATCACCGGCACGTCGATGTCGCCGATCACGCTGTCGATCATCTTGCTGGTGATCTGCGGTGGGCTGCTGGCCGCGGGCAGCTATCGTTGGCTCGACCGCATCATCAAGGTTGTCGTCGTGGTGCTGACCGTCTCCACCCTCGCCGCTGCCGCCCTCGTCGTGCCTCGGGTGGACTGGTCAACACTGGCGATTGTCCCGGCTGCGAGTCAACTCGATGGCAAAGCGCTGTTGTTTGTCGCCGCGCTGGTCGGCTGGATGCCATCGGCCATCGACGTCGCCGTTTGGCAGAGCCTGTGGGTCCTGGCCCGCGGCAGGGACGCTGAGGTCGCCGTTGCGCCTCGCGATGCCTTGCTCGACTTCGATATCGGCTATCTCGGCACGGTTTTGCTCGCGTTCTGTTTTCTGCTCCTTGGCGCCGGCGTCATGCACGGTTCCGGGGTCGCGTTCGCCGGTTCGGCCGGTGGCTTCGCGGCGCAAATCCTCAATCTCTATGCGCAGAGCCTCGGCGATTGGGCGCGTCCCATCATCGGCGTGTGCGCTTTTGCCGTGATGTTCTCGACCACCCTGACCGTGGTGGATGGATTCCCGCGAGCTTTGTCCGTGCTTGTCGCGCGCTTTCAGGGGCCCGAATCCGCCGAAGAATCTGCGATGGACACCGCGGCGCGCAGACGCAACTACTGGATCGCGCTCGTCGTGCTCGGCGTCGGCTCCGTCGTCGTCCTGGTCTGGATGCTCAAGTCGCTCAAGGCGATGGTGGATCTTGCGACGACGCTCTCTTTCCTGACCGCCCCTGTGCTCGCATGGCTGAATCATCGCGCCGTGCACAGCGCTGAGATCCCCGCTGAACATCGGCCTGGGCGTGGCCTCGCTGCCATGTCCATTGCCGGCATCTTTTTCCTGGGCGCTTTCGCCCTGTACTACATCCACATGCGCTTCATCGCCTGAACCGAGGTCTCCATGCGCCCCATCGATTTTGCCACCCGCAACACGTCGCTCGTCGCGGTCTTCGCCCTGCTGGCCGTCGCGATTACCCCCGGATGCGGCAAGAAGAAGAAGGACATCAAGCCGATCGAGCCGCCGGCCGAGCTGATGAAGAACGTCAAGACTCCCAAGGCTGCTGAGGCCCCCGCCGCCGCAACGTCAGCTGCCGCCGGCGACGAGGACGAAGACAAGGACGACCGCGTCGCCATCGTGCCCCCCGGATCGAAGACTCCGCCGCTCAAAGGCGTACCCCGCGCTGCGTTCAACCGAATCGCCGCCGAGCTGTACATCCCCGTGTTCTGGATCCGCGACGCCAACAAGAACGGCGCGCTGGACGCCGATGAGATCGCCGGGCTATGGGGCTATGGCACGCCCGATCAACAAAACACACCGTACTGGGCCGGAGCCGGGCACTTCACGCCTCCGTTCAACGCCGCATTCGAGCGCATCGCCGCCCATCACAAGTCGGGCGGTAAGGGACCCAAGATCGAGGGCGAAGAGGGCAAACGCCAGGCGGCCATCCGCAAAGAGCTCGCGCAGGGCCGTCCCACGCTGATTCGCACGACGACCGCCGACATCGATCCGAAGCACGCCGCCTTCGCGCGGGCGATCGTCGACGCAGCGACCGTCATCGAGAACATCTACGCCCGTCAGCGCGGCATCGTTGGCATGGACAAGGACATCGCGCCCGAGGATCACGCGTCCCGCATGGTGTTTCACCGCAACCAGGGGCCGTGGTGCGTGGCACCCAAGACCGAAAAGGACCCCGCCTGCACCGCGAGCGCGCGTAAACCCGCCCGTCTTTCCGGTATGTATCCGGCCGGCATCCAGGCGGACGCGAAGTTTTGCGAGAAGCTCGAGGCGCGCAAAGACGCTCGCCAGCTGATGCACCAGTTTCACGCGGTCAAAGACGTCGACGGCAAGCTGAAGGCCGTTCCCTATCACATCGAATACGGCGGCGAGATGCGCATTGTCGCCGACCGACTCGACGTGGCCGCCGCCGCCATGGCCAAGGACCCGAAGGAAAAAGCGCTTGTCGCCTACCTCAAGGCCGCCGCCAAGGCGTTCCGAGACGACAGCTGGCCAGTCGCTGACGAAGCCTGGTCGAAGATGAACGCCCGCAACAGCAAGTGGTACCTGCGCATCGGGCCTGACGAGACGTACTTCGAGCCGTGCAGCCGCAAGGCCGGCTTTCACGTGAGCTTCGCGCGCATCAACCAGGACTCGCTGCGCTGGCAGGACAAGCTCGATCCGATCAAGACCGACATGGAAAACGCCCTCGCCGCCCTCGCCGGGGCGCCTTACAAAGCCCGCGAGGTGTCGTTCCACCTGCCCGACTTCATCGACATGGTCATCAACGCCGCCGATTCCCGTAGCGCGCACGGCGCGACCATCGGTCAGAGCCTGCCCAACTGGGGCCCCGTCGCCAACGAAGGCCGTGGCCGCACCGTCGCGATGACCAACCTGTACACCGACCCGGATTCGGTCGAGTCGTTCAAGACCCAGGCCGCGTCGCTCATCTGCAAGGACACGCTGGCGACGATCTCATTCGAGCAGGAGCCGCAGGTCATGAGCACGGTGCTGCACGAGGCGGCCCACAACCTCGGTCCCGCGCACGAATACAAGGTCGATGGCAAGACAGACGACGAGATCTTCGGCGGCCCGCTCGCGTCCACCCTCGAGGAGTTGAAGGCGCAAACGGCCGCGCTTTGGCTCAACGGATGGCTGCGCGGCAAGGGCAAGATCGACACCAAGCTAAGCCACAGCGGCTACGCGCGCGACGTGCTCTGGGCGTTCGGCCATATCTCCCGCGGCATGTACAACTCGCGCGGCAAACCCAAGCCCTATTCGCAGCTCGCCGCCATCCAGGTCGGCTACATGCTCGCCAACAAGGCCGTCACCTGGCACGCCGATCAGAAGGCAGCAAACGGCACCGATGTCGGCTGTCTGAGCATCGACTACGCCGCTTTCGAGAAGGCATCTGTCGCGCTGATGAAGCGCGTCGCCGGGATCAAAGCGCGCGGCGACAAGGCCGATGCGCTCGCCCTACGCAAGGAGTTCGTCGACGACGACGGCGCTTGGAAGACGTTGCGCGGCAAGATCACCGAGCGATGGCTGCGCAGCCCGAAAGCGACGTTTGTTTACAGCGTGGACCTGTAAGGCAACAGAAGACCGCGTTGGCGCGGCGGCAGGGTTCGGTGGGTCTGAAGAGTTGACTTGATATCGAGTTATCATTATCGTTCCGGCGCGTTCAGCCATGAAGCGACGGAGAACCCCCGTGTGTACCCATCGTAAGTCCCTTTCTCTGCTTGCCGTTTCTCTTCTTTGTGTGCTTGCCGCATGTCACGACGACAGCGGTGAGACCGACCCTGTCGAGGCAGGCATCGCGGACGGCTGCGGGCACTTGAAAGGGGGGCCGTACAAGGCGTTCACGCTCGCCAAAGACGCGGCGTCCAAACCGCCTGACCTGACGCTCAAGCACCATCGCCACGACCTGAACTTCGTCGATGTCACCGGCGGCAAGGGCGGTGTCGGCACGTGGAAATTCTCCGAGAAGGCCGACTACGTTGTGCTGCTGTCCGACGACGTACCGCTGAAAGTGACCGGTGGCGACGGCAAGGAAGTCGCCAAAGAGAAGTCGCTCGTCAAGCCGTCGGGCTGCGCCGAGGCGGCGGTCGCACATGTTTACGAGTTGACCGTCGGTACCTACACATTCGAGTTCGGCCCGGCGACCGCGACCGGGGTCAAGCTCACCTTGACCGAGGCTGTCGCGGGCGAGCACGAAGATTGACGCTGCGAGGTGACGCATGAGCCGAAAGACCGACCAACGCGACGCGATAATGGCTGCGATCCGCGCGGCCCGACGCCCGCTACGGCCCGACGAGGTCCTGCTGCTCGCCCAGGAGCGCGTGCCGTCGATCGGGGTCGCCACGGTGTACCGCAACCTCAAGCGCCTGAGCGCCTCGGGAGAGCTGCGTGCCGTTGAGTTGCCTGGCCAGCGCACGACGCTGTACGAGATCGCGCACCTGCATCATCACCACCATTTCCATTGCGACGATTGCGACAAGGTCTACGACATCGACGTGTGTCCGGGCGATCTCGCGTCGATGGTGCCGAACGGATTCCAGGTCCAGCGGCACGACCTGGTGTTGTACGGAGCGTGCCCGGCGTGTGCGGCGTAGATGACCCGGCTGACACGATTGCTGATCGCCACAATCGTGGCGGTGCCGACCGCTGGGCTCGCTCATGAGCCGGACGAGCCGACACCGCCGCCCGGTGTATCCGCGGAGGAGATGAAGCTGCTCCGGGCGGGCGTGGCAGCGGACAACAAACCGTCCAATCGGCCTGCTCCGGCCAAACCTGTGGTCATCGGTGGCGGCGCTCGAAACCAAGGGAACGCGGCCGGACAACCGGGGAGCGCGGGTTTTTCAGGCTTCTCGGCCCAGCCGTTGATCGGCGCGATGAACCCCAACATCTCGCTGATTCTCGACACCGCCGCGGCGTGGTTTTCGTCCGACAAGCCGATGCAGACAGGCGCGCACGACCCCAACTCGACCGGTTTCAACCTGCAGCAGCTTGAGCTGCATATCGAAAGCGCGGTGGATCCGTATTTCGAGATGCAGACCAACATCGTCTTCGCGCAGTTCGGCGTCGAGGTTGAGGAGGCGTATGCGCGGTCCCTCTCGCTGCCAGGTCGCATGCAGATCCGGGCGGGTCAGTTCCTCGCACCGCTTGGGAGGCTGAATCCGACCCACCCGCACTCGTGGAAGTTCGCTGACCAGCCGTTGGTCAATGGCAAATTCCTCGGTTCCGAGGGGCTGCGTGGGTTGGGCATCGAAGCGTCTTGGTTGCTTCCGACGCCGTGGTACGCCGAGCTCACAAGCGCTGTGCAGATGGGTAGGGATGCGTGCTGCGCCCGGAGTTTTTGGGGCGGTGACGCGCTGCCGGTGAAATCGCCGCTCGACCTGGTAGCCATCGCGCGACTTGCCCAGTTCTTCCCGGTCGACAACGACTGGTCGGTCATGTGGGGGCTGTCCGCAGTGCTCGGCCCCAACTCCAGCGGCGTCGGCAACCGCACCGAGATCTACGGCAGCGATCTGTTCGTGCGCTTTCGACCCATCGCCGACCCCCAACGCAGGTCGCTCAGCTGGCACACCGAGTGGCTGTTTCGTGCCCGGCAGACACCCGGCGATTCGCTCCAGGACCAGGGATGGATGACGTCCCTGGTATGGCAGTATGCGCTGCGGTGGGAAGTCGGGGCGCGAGCCGAGCG
>Ga0114933_10004705_pt1 | contig 12640 bp, 11 predicted proteins | sample 4SBtaG_FD_89691 | JGI IMG/M metagenome (GOLD analysis project Ga0114933, IMG submission 89691) | Deep subsurface microbial communities from Kolumbo volcano to uncover new lineages of life (NeLLi) - 4SBTROV12_W25 metaG | ecosystem: Environmental > Aquatic > Marine > Volcanic | place: Kolumbo...
AAGGAAATTAACACCTGAATGGGATGCTTATGTTGCACAACTAAATTCATTAACAGACTCAGATGGTTTTTCAGTAACTGCTGGAACAACATTAGTTAGATATAATCTAGATAAATGGCAACAACCAATTGCTCAAAGCTGGCAATTTATTGTTAATGACCCTTATTCTTTTATTTCTACATTTGCAGATTTAATGAGTGTTTTTGGTGAAAAATCAGGTTATGTATCTATTGGTCAAACATCTCATGGAAATGAAAATGGAGAGAGCCATTATATATATGCAACCTATCCAAATCTTAACACTGCATTAGATTTTAGTCAAATGAATGAATCTTTAGGAGGTGTAACTGAATTTGGAAAACTTACAAGGACAATTACTAGAGTAATGATGCAATCTTGGGAATAATTTTTATTTAAATGGAAACAATTTTACTAGGAATATTTATTACAGGATATTTATTAATTACTTTAGAGCATTCTCTAAAAATTGATAAGCTGATTCCTGCTTTAGCAATGATGGCATTTTTATGGGCTGTTATTGCGATTTTTCATATTCCTGTTTTTGAAGTTGATACCCAGCTCCGGGAGTTAATTCCTACTAAGACAAAAAAGATTATGGCATATCATCTTGCCCATACTGCTGAAATATTGATATTTCTTCTAGGTGCGATGACTATTGTAGAAATAATTGATTTTTATAATGGATTTGAGAAGATTAAAGCCTTTATTAGAACAAAATCAAAGAAAAGACTTTTATGGATTTTTGCAATTTTAGCATTTATTCTTTCTGCAATTATTGATAATCTAACAGCTACAATTGTATTAGTAACAATTCTTCAAAAAGTTATTAAAGAAAAAAAATTAAGGCTATGGTTTGCTGGTCTTGTTGTTATAGCAGCAAATGCTGGAGGAGCCTGGTCTCCAATTGGAGACGTAACTACAACTATGTTGTGGATTGCAGAAAAAGTAACTGTACCAATGTTACTTTATTATGTCTTTATCCCTTCTGTTGTTTGTATGGTTGTCCCTATATATATTGCTACATTTTTAAAACCTTTCCAGGGTAACATAAAAAATATAGATAATGATGAAAGTAAGATAACTAAGGTTGGAACTACTATGTTATATCTTGGTTTAGTTTCTATTGTTTTTGTTCCAGTATTTAAAGTTTTAACTGGATTACAACCATATGTTGGTATGATGCTATCCTTGGCAGTTGTAGCTACTTTTGCAGAGATTTATAGTGGAACAAAATTTAGTATTACTGCTGTTGATGAAGATAATATTATGCATAGTCAAAGTCCTGTTCACTCAGCATTAACTAAAATTGAACTACCAAGTATACTTTTCTTCCTAGGAATTTTAATGGCAGTTGCTGCACTTGAATCTATTGGATATCTTTTTGAATTTGCTCAATATCTAGAAGAAGTTATACCGGATATTAGAATTGTAGCAGGACTATTGGGATTAGGATCAGCAGTAATTGATAATGTTCCACTAGTAGCTGCTTCAATAGGTATGTTCTCACAACCCATTGATGATTCTTTATGGCATCTTATTGCATTCGCAGCTGGAACAGGTGGAAGTGTTTTAATTATTGGATCTGCTGCCGGAGTTGTTGCTATGGGTATGGAAAAAATTGAATTCTTCTGGTATCTTAAAAAAATAGGTTGGCTTGCATTTATTGGTTTCCTTGCAGGAATGATCACCTTTGTTCTTATGGAGACTTATATACTTTAATATATATTATTGAATTATAAAGAAAGCATAGATTGGATTCTTGAAAAGTTGCCTTTCTATCAAGAGAAAGGAAATGAAGCATATAAGCCTGGTTTAGAGAGAATAAGTAGTTTTCTTGAAGTCCTAAATAATCCACACAAAAGTTTAAAATTTATTCATGTTGCTGGAACAAATGGTAAAGGGTCAACATGTCACTATATTTCCTCAATATTGCAAGAATCAGGATATTCTGTAGGTCTATTTACATCTCCACATTTTTTTGATTATAGAGAGAGGATTAGAACAAATAATAAAAAGATAACAAAGTCATATGTTAATGAATTTATTAGATCAAATAAAGAAATCGCCGAGGATCTATCTCTTTCTTTTTTTGAATTATCATTTGGACTTGCTGCAAAATATTTTCATGATAATAAAATAGATATAGGTATAATCGAGGTAGGATTAGGCGGGAGGTTAGATGCTACAAATGTAATTAATCCATTAATGTCTATAATTACAAATATTTCTTTAGATCACACAGATCTGCTAGGAGAGACGATTAAAGAGATTGCTCTAGAAAAATCAGGAATTATTAAGAGAGATTCAGTTGCAATAATTGGAGAAAAGAATAATTTAACTAATAAGATTTTTACAAAAATAGCTAAAGAAAAAAACTCAAAAATTTACTTTAATAATCAGTCTGATAAATCATATTCTGATATTTTATATCAAAACAAAAATATTTCAACTGCAATTTTTGCAATCAAAAATCTTATTGGTTTTAATATCTCAAAACGTAATATAGAAAACGGAATTAAAAATGTTATTGAAAACACTGGCTATTTTGGAAGATGGTTTAAGTTAAGCGAAGACCCTACTGTCTTAGTAGACGTAGCTCATAATATTTCAGGTTTTAAGTATCTAGCTTTACAAATTGAGAAATTAAACTATAATAATTTACATATAATCCTTGGTTTTGTTAAAGGAAAAAAAATTAAAGAGCTAATAGATTTTCTCCCTTCTAGAGCAAATCTTTATTTCACCAAACCTTCTATATATAGAGGTATGGATCAAGAAGAATTATCAAGAAATATTGGAAAAAACTTTAACTTTGATAAAAATCCTGGAAGTCAATTTTTAAAGGTAAAGAAGATTGCTTCAAAAGATGATTTAATAATAATTACTGGAAGTAATTTTTTAATTAACGATATAATTGATAATGAATAGGTCTTTTTTTTTACTGTCTCTTTTGTTTGCTAGTCTTCCAAACTTTTTACTTTCTCAAATTACTACCGATAGACCAGATCAAACAGAATCACCTACAACAATTACTTTAGGTCATATTCAGGTTGAATCAGGAATAGCTATTGAAAAGGAGCAATCAAATATTAACACACTGTTTAGATTTGGAATGTTTAATGGTGTTGAGCTTAGATTAAATTCAAACTACTTAATAAATGATCAGATATCAAGTTTAAGAAAGTCCTCTTTTACAGATTTTGAAGTAGGAGCTAAATTTAGAATTCAAGATAATGAAGCTAAAAAAACTAAAATGGGATTCCTTACCCATATTTCTATTCCAACATCTCCTGAAATATTCTCTAATAATGAATATGGTTTATTAAATAGATTTATTGTCTCCCATGACATAAGTGACTCAGATCAAATTGCCTATAATATTGGATATAATAAATTTAAAAATTACGATGGCGAGTTTGTCTATACACTTGTTTATTCAAAAGGGTTTAATTCATTTGGAATGTTTATAGAAATATTTGGAAATGAATCATCCAATTTGTCTATATTAAATTTTGATTCTGGAATTACATATCAGTTAGATAAAAATAAGCAACTTGACTTATCTTTTGCTAGGGGGTTAAATAATGAATTATTCTTTTTATCAATAGGATATAGTATAGCCTTTAATTAAATAACTTTATCTGTATGAGAACATTGACAAAAGAAATTATTATTTATGATGGACTATGTGTCTTATGTAATAACATCATTAGATGGGTAATAAAAAGAGATGAAAATGACTTGTTTCTATTTTCTAATCTTGATAGTGAATTTATCAAAGAAAAATTTCCAGATTTAAAAAAAAACAACTCAGTTGCAGTAATCCAAATAGATGGTAAAATTATCTACAAGAGTAATGCTGTAAGACATATACTTAATAGGTTGAAAAAATTTTTATTTTTTAGAATTATTTTAAATATCTGCCCTTTATTTTTATCAAATTTCTTTTATGATATAGTTGCAAAAACAAGATATATTCTATTTGGAAAGTACCAGTCCTGCCCCATAATAGAAATTAAAAAAGGCAAGTTCATTTACTAAAATACTCTCAAAACTTATATCGTTATTTTTTTATTAATAAATATGATATTCCCTTCTTATATTATGCTTAAAGCTATATTTTTTTGACTTTTAACGTTATTTTATATAATAGTTAGAGGTTAAATTTGCACCTGAAAAACTTTATATAAAATATTTGAGTTTAATAAAACATTATATAAAAATTAGTTCACGCCTTTTCTTAATAACATTTATATTATCAAGTTATTTAAGTTCAGCACAAGTCGTTAATGATTCAATTTCAACAAAATCATTAAAAGAAGTTATAGTAACAGGAACTAAAACTAAGCGTCAATTATCGTCACTTCCATTACCTGCTAAGCTAATTTCTAAAAATGAAATAGATGAAATAAATTCTAGTAGACTTAAAGATGTTTTAGATGAACAAACAGGTATTATTATAGTGCCTGATTTTGGAGGTGGAGAAGGAATCCAAATTCAAGGATTAGATTCTGAATACATATTAATTCTAATTGATGGCCTTCCTCTAATTGGCAGGCAATCTGGAACCTTAGATTTAAATAGAATTGCAATTGGAAATATTGAACAAATTGAGGTCATAAATGGAAGCTCTTCTAGTTTATATGGTTCAGAAGCACTAGGAGGAGTAGTTAATATTATTTCATCAGAAATAAAAGATTCTCTTCCATTAAACATTGATTATAAACTTGCTTCATACAATACAAATGATATAAATTTTTCAACTGGACTGATAACTAAAGATGGAAAAAAGTTTAATATATTCGTTAATTCCTATTCTACTGATGGCTATGACCTCGATAAAACAGATAACCTTAATACAGTAGATCCTTATAATAATTATACAGGTTTTATTAAATATTCTTTTTCAAAAAACAATTTTTCATTTTTTTCTTCTGCTAGAATTTTTGATGAAAAGCAAAGTTTTAAAGTAAATGAAAATTTATTTGGAGATAATAACACTTCAGAATGGAGTTCAAACTCTAAATTAGGTTTGAAAATTACTGATAATTTTAACATTGAGTCTGATATATATTTCACCTCATATAATGCTGAAGAAGATATTTCTTCTGGAGGTATTGAAGAAGAGGAAAGTTATTTTGATCAGTTCTTAATTAAATCTGAATTAAGGGGAATAGTTGATTTTGGAATTCAGAATAAGTTCATTTTAGGACTAGGATATTTAGACGAATCATTAAGTAGAAATAATTTTTATAAAAACAACATTACACAGTCTTCTGTCAATATATTTGCTCAATTTGAAGGTTTTACTGATAAGAATTCAAACTATATAATTGGAGCTAGATATGATAATTATAATAATTATAAATCTCAAATCAGCCCTAGGATAGCTTTCAGAACTAAAATATTTAAGGATGTCTCCTTAAAGTCATCAATAGGGAAAGGTTTTAAGGCACCTGATTTTAGACAGTTATTCTTTAATTTCACAAATTCTACAGTAGGGTATTCAGTGGTGGGACACAATGTTGTAATTGATGTTATTTCTAAATTAACTGAAAACAATCAAATTGCAAATTTGATTGTTCCTTTAAATGAATTTAATCAAAAACTAAAACCTGAAACTTCATTAAGCTTAAATCTAGGATTAAACTATAATCCTTCTAATCAATTAAAAATAGAAATTAACCTATTTAGAAATGATATTAATGATCTAATTGACTATAGGGTTATCGCTAATAAAATTAATGGACAAAATTTGTTTAGCTATTTTAACTTAAACAAAGTTTATACCCAAGGAGTTGAATCTACATTCAATTATAGACCAAATGAAAAATTAAATTTTATAATTGGCTACCAATATCTTGAGGCAAAAGACAAAGATATTGTAACCTCAATCAATAATGGGGAAGTTTTTGCAAGAAAATCTTCAAATTCTCCGTCTTTTGTATTACAACCTAAAGATTATTTTGGTCTTTACAACAGATCAAAGCACACCTTTAATTTAAAGATATTTCTTGAAGCAAAAAATGATCTAAAGTTTAATTTAAGATCAAAATATAGAAGTAAATATGGCTTATTTGACTCTAATGGAAATGATTTTCTTGACAATTATGATGATTTTGTTAAAGGATATATTGACCTAGATATAGCCGCTTCAAAGAAAATAAATAGATCAATAACAATAAATTTTGGTATAGACAACTTACTTGACTATACTGATCCTTCAAATATTTCAAATCTTCCCGGAAGGATTTTATATGGAAGATTTAATTTAAAACTATAAATAAATCAATTCAAAATTATGAAAACAACAACTACTTATAAACTTCTTATTTTAATGATGATTTTCTCATCATGTACCAAAGAGGATGATTCAATAACTTTACTAGATGTAGTATCAAATCAAGTTATTAATCTTCATGCTCCTCAGCAAGGAGGTTCAGGTGGTGGAGCACCTACTCCTATTTCAGGCGAATTTACTAAATTCGATTTTTCTTCTGGAAGCATAACTATTTCTGATACTGATTGGGATATTGGCTTTAGAGGTACCACAATTATAGTAAATGGAGGCGTTTCATTAGGAACTACTGATGAACCATCCAGAACAGGAGATGCTGCAGGTTATGTAGCAAGTGGAACTCTTTCTTCTGTATCACAAGTTGATACTACTCTTTTATCTCAAGACTCTTCAAATGGTTATGCAATTGCTAGCGGAAGTGGTAACGGATGGTATACATATAGCGGTCCTCCTACTCGCTTGATTACCCCAACACCAGGGAAAATACTTGTATTTAGAACTGCAGATGGAAAATATGCAAAAGTGGAAATACTAAGTTATTATAAAGATTCACCTCCAACACCTGATTATAGGTTTAGTCAAGGTAGATATTATACATTTAATTATATATATCAACCAAATGAGGGTGTGACAAGTTTCTAATAAGCTAACTGATAAATGGCATATAATTTATTTAATCTATATGCCATTTTTTATTTTCTCAATTAGAGTTTAAATATCTTTTGGGAGTAGTTCCGAATTTGCTTTTAAATGCAGTAATAAAATGACTTGCAGTACTATAACCCAAGTGATGGGCAACTTCATTAACATTATAGTTTTTAGATGAAAGTAGATGACTAGCAATATTCATTTTATAATCAAACAGGAAACCAAAAACAGTATTCCCATAGACTTGTTTAAATCCTTCTTTTAAATTATTTAATGATATCTCAACTTGACTAGCAAGCTCTTTTAGCGTAGGAGGATCGTCCATTCTACTAATTAAAATCTCTTTTACCTTTTTTATTTTTATTACATTTTTGTCATCAGATAAAAAAGGACATTGTTCTACGTCTAACTCATTAGAGATATCAAAATATAAACTTAATAATTCAAATATTTTACCTTTTAGGTAAAGTTTTCTAACATTTTCATTCATTTTTTCATTAATCATTTGAGTAAGAATTGTGATAATAAATGGAGAAAGCTTAGTCTCTTTGTAATACTTTTTATTAATATTCTCCTTTGATAAGAAAGGAATTGAATTAAAACTATCTGAAAAAAGACTATGAAACTTGTCTATACTAATTAATATGCTCAGTAATTTTGATTTTGGAGCTAGTGTGACGTTAACTGGTAAGTTAGTAGATGGATTAAAAAGTATAATTGAACTTTCCTCATTTAAGTTAAGAGAATATGCTCCATTATTATATGAAAAATTCAATGATCCATTTAAACAAAAATGAAATTGAATGAATTCAATATCCGTTTCATAAGAAACAAAAGCTTGCTTATTTTCAAGATTAATAAAATTATAATAGAAAAGATTTTTATCAATTAATAAGCTATTTCTTGCATTAAGTTCAATCTTATTCATTAAAATTTGAATTTTACCAGATAACTATTTGACAAATGTATCAATAATTGATTCAATAGTATTTTTATCATTATAATCATCAGTAAAAAGGTACATAAATAAAGGCTTATCATCAACTTGACTTTTTAAGGATAGCTGACTATTACGTGAAAAAACTTCATCCCATTTTAATCTAACTAATTCCCATTTTTCTTTGTTTTCTTCCCACCAATCAGAAGCTCCACTACATTTTTCATCTTCAACTCTTTTATAAGTATTGTATCCCTTCTCCATTGCAATTACTAGATCTTTATTTTCCGAACGAACTATTTTTTTATTATTTTGATCGTGTACCCAACCTATTTCCTTTATTTCATGCCTATTACCTCTATTTAATACATTATAGTCAGATCTTATTGTACGTTCTCTTCTTGGTAATGGAGCATCTGTATAATTTTCCCAATAACTTTTCCCATCAATATGAACCCAACTTGATGAACCCTCATAACGAGGACTATCATCAACTTGGAATACTTTTTGAGTCCACTGACCTTTAACATCTTGTTTAGGTAGTTTAACATACTTCCAATTATTATCTCCATCGTAATGATAAAATTCTTGATTTTGATATAACCAGTCTTGACGCCAATGTTTGACTATATATGGATCTGATGAGTCTCCAACTTGAAGTATATGTTGAATTGTTATTCTATCTTTTTCATCTACAACAAGTTGTGCCCACTCTAATCCTCTATCAGTTTTATTTTTTGATGGTTGATATAGAGAATCTTTAGAATAAATAAAAGTCTCTGAAAATTCAAAAGTAATCTCAAAACATCCACACATCTGTTTTATAGATGCAATATCTTTTTTAAGTTTAGACTGAGCATTTAAATTAATTGCAACTAATATAAATGCTGTTTTTAATAGGAATGATTTCATAATAATCTCTTAATGATATGCGAATTTAAATATTATTTTTATTTAGACTAAATATAAATAACCTTTTTTTACTAACACTTTTTCCTTACATTCGTCTGTCTAAATCATAAATCATGAAGAAATATTTACTTATAACTCTAACATTAATCTTATTTAGTTGTTCTCAAAATGAAAATTCTAATGAAATAAATATATATAGTCAAAGGCATTATAATGTTGATGAGCTTCAATATGCAAATTTTGAAAAGAAGACAGGTATTAAAGTAAATGTTGTTAAGGCAAATGCAGATGAATTAATTCAAAGAATGAAAAATGAGGCTGAAAATAGTCCTGCAGATTTGTTTATAACCGTTGATGTAGGGAAGCTTTGGCAAGCCTCTGAAATGGGTCTTTTGCAAAAATTTGAAGATAGAAATATAACAAAAAATATTAGCCCGGAATTGTTAGATAAAAATGGTTATTGGATCCCAGTAACATATAGATCAAGGATAATTGTATATAGTAAGGAAAGAGTAAATAAAGATGAGTTGAGTACATATGAAGATTTAGCAAATAAAAAATGGAAAGGAAGACTACTTGTTAGATCCTCATCTAATTCATATAACCAGGCCTTAATGTCTTCTATTGTAGCTAATCTGGGTTCTGATTTAACTACTCAGTGGTCAGATGCTGTTGTATCAAATTTTGCAAGAGACCCTAAGGGAAGTGATAGGGACCAAGTAAAAGCAATTGCTGCTGGTCAAGGAGATATAGCAATAGTTAACTCATATTATATAGGTCTTTTATTGTCTTCAGAAAAAGAGGAAGAGCTTAATGCAGGAAAATCAATTGGAGTATTTTTTCCTAATCAAGGAAATAATGAAAGGGGAGCTCATGTTAATGTTTCAGGAATTGCTATTGCAAAAAATTCTCCTAATAGAGATAATGCAATTGAATTAATTAAATATTTGACTAGTGATGAAGCCCAAAAAACTTACGTTGGTAATACTTATGAATATTCAGTGAATCCTAATATTATGCCAGATGAAATTGTCCAAGCCTGGGGTAAGTTTAAAAAAGATCCTCTAGATTTAAATATGCTTGGTATTAAAAGGGAAGAGGCAATTAGAATATTTGATAAAACAGGTTGGAAATAGCAAAAAATATTACAAATAATAGAGGTGTAAACATCTCTTCTTTCTTTCTATCCTTAGTTATAGTAATCCCATTATTTGCTCTTTTATTAAGTGTTTTTAAAATAGACTTAGATAATTTCTATTATTTATGGGACAATTTGTTAATTGATTACTCTTTAAATACAATTTATCTTGTTTTACTAACATGTTTTTTCTCTCTTATTTTTGGAATTTTTCCAGCCTGGTTTATAAGTACCTCAAAATTTAAAGGTAGAAACCTATATGATATTATACTTTATCTCCCTCTGGCAATTCCAACATATATAATGGCTTTTACATACAGTGATATACTTAGCTATACAGGACCTATTCAAAGTTTTGCAAGAAAACATATACCAGAAATTTCAAATATTCTAAATCAAGATTATTTACAAATTGAAGTTTTAGCTATAATTATGGGTTTAGCTCTATATCCATATATTTACACCGCATGCCGAATATCTTTTTCTTTAGTGGGTTCAAATTATATTGATTTATCTAGAAATCTAGGAATGTCCCAGATGAAGACATTTTTTAAGATAATCCTACCTATTTCAAGAGTTGCAATTTTCTCAGGTTTATTTCTAGTAATTATGGAGGTTTTAAATGAATATGGAGCGGTTAAATATTTTGGTGTAAATACTTTTACAAGTGGAATATTTAGATCATGGTATTCAATGCAAGATGTAGATACGGCATCTTTACTTGCTGTATCATTATTTGTTATAGTAGTATTTTTTTTCTTCTTGGAAAGGTATATCAATTCAAATTATCAATTTAATTATTCAGCTAATACTAATCAGGAGAGTAATTTTTCACTTTCGCATTCAAGAAGATTAGTTGTTCATCTGGTATGCTTAATACCAATAATTTTTGGTTTTCTAACACCTATACTTTTTATTATTGATAATGTAATTAATGAATTTGCAAGAATTAATTTCTCTAAATTAATTGATCTAATAGTCAATACACTATCAATATCATTGGTCTCTGCAATTATAATTGTATTGATTGCTGTATTATTTCAGTTTTTTAGAAAAGTTTCTAAAAGTAGAATAGTTATGATTTGTAGTGATATGATTTCCTTGACTTATGCTCTTCCAGGAGCAGTTGTTGGTTTATCACTAATAATTTTAGTTACTTCATTCCCTAACATTATTAATTCAAATATTTTTATTGGGTCCTTTTTTTTGTTAATCTATGCATATTCCATTAGACATATGGCAGTTGGTATTTCACCTTTAAAATCAAGTTTTGAAAAACATCCAAATTCTTATGATGATACAGGAATTAATCTTGGATTAACACCATTTAGATTATTTAAAAAAATTCATCTTCCAATAAATAGATCGGCTATTCTAATAGCGTTTTTATTATGTTTTATTGATATAATGAAAGAACTTCCAATTACTTTAATATTAAGACCTTTTAATTTTGATACTCTTGCAGTCCAAACATATCAATTTGCAATAGAGGAGATGATACCAAAATCAGCAGTATATTCATTAACAATTGTTATGATTGGTTCAATTTTGTTAATACTTTTGAAGAAAATTGTAAATAAACAAATCAATGTTTCTTAAAGTTGAAAACCTACAAAAGTTTTATAGTAAAAAACTTCCGTTGATTGAGAAGTTAAGCTTTTCTGTAAATAAGGGTGAAATAATCTCATTTATTGGAGAGAGTGGCTCAGGTAAGACAACATTTTTAAAGTGTTTAGCAGGTTTAGAAGGAATAAACTCTGGTGTTATTAGCTTAAATGGAGAAGTACTTAATAATGATAACACTTTTGTTAAGCCTCATCTAAGAAAAATAGGATTTGTTTTTCAAGATTATCCTCTTTTTCCGCATATTGATGTTATTCAAAATATAACTCTTAATCTAGAAGAAAAATTTCATAATAAAATTGATTATTTTATTGAATTGACAGGTTTAAAGAATCTGGAATCAAGATATCCACATGAATTATCTGGTGGAGAACAGCAAAGAGTTTGTTTAGCAAGAGCTCTTGTAAGAGAACCTGATCTTTTACTTTTAGATGAACCATTTAGTAATCTTGACTCAAATATTAAATCTTCTATTCAAGATGAAATCCATAGGATTATTAAAAAAACTCAGACCACCACAATACTTGTTACTCATGATATAAGAGATACTTTTAATATATCTGATAAAATTTTAATATTTAAGGCAGGGATTCTTCAGCAATATGATAAACCAATAGAGATGTATTGTAACCCCATAAACTGTTACTGTGCAAAAATTTTGGGTGATTTGAATCAAATAAACACAGATAATAAGACATATTATTTGAGACCTGAAAATATGAAGCTTTCAAATAATTCAAAATTTAAAGCAATAATTGAGAAATCGCTCTTTGTTGGGAAAGAATATAAAATAAGGGCAAAAGCAGACAATCAAATTTGGCATTTTTTTCATGATCAACCAATATCAGTTAATGAAAAAGTATATATAGATTTTGATAAAAAAGATTTATTGGAATTTGATTCTACGTGTAGTAACTATTTTACCATAAATAGTAAATAAGCTTATTATTTAAAATGCTTCTAAATTACTGTATATCAGCTAATTTAAATTCATTCTAAACTCAATTCATTTTATATTTACCAAAAATTAAGTTATGATAAAATCAGTAAATACATGTTTGAC
>Ga0114933_10004706_pt1 | contig 12637 bp, 9 predicted proteins | sample 4SBtaG_FD_89691 | JGI IMG/M metagenome (GOLD analysis project Ga0114933, IMG submission 89691) | Deep subsurface microbial communities from Kolumbo volcano to uncover new lineages of life (NeLLi) - 4SBTROV12_W25 metaG | ecosystem: Environmental > Aquatic > Marine > Volcanic | place: Kolumbo...
GGAATCACGACGAAGGCCTCGATTGGCCGCTTCTCGACGATCCAGTCCACGAGGGAGTCCGCCAATTCGTGGCGCAGCTGAATCGACTTTACCGCTCCTCGCCTGCGTTGCAGAATGATGGAGGCGATTCCTTTTTCTGGGTTGATATGTCCGATCTGGAAAACTCGGTGGCGAGTTATGTACGGCAGGTATTTGGCGAGCAGCTGATGTTTGTGTTCAACTTTACACCCGTGCCGAGGAAGGGCTACCGCCAGGGTGCGCCTCAAGACGTCACCTGGACAGTGCTCCTCAATTCAGATGAAGAACGGTTCGGAGGAAGCGGAACCGGAAGCACGGGTCGCGTCGAAGCCGCCCCCGGATTTGTTCACGGCCAACCTGCATTCGTGAACATCGATCTGCCTCCGCTGGGGCTTCTCATACTGCAGGCGGGCGAGCCTCGGCCGGCTGGGAAGAAGACATCGGCAACGCCATCCCGATAAGTCAGCGGCGTGGAGGCTCTACGGAATCCCGAGCAGTTTGTGGGTTTGCAGACTCAGCCGCCAGCGGGGATTTGAACGGCAATAGTCTATCGCTTCCCTCGTGAAACGATCTACATCATCTCCATCCATTGGCTGAAGGAAGAAGTGGGTAAACTTCCATGAATCGAAACGCTCCGGCGGAGCTTCAGTCTGATACCAGACAAGCTTCAGTTCGTCACCGTGTTGCTGAACGATGGGTGTGTCATTCTTCGGCGACACACAGATCCAGTCTATTCCATCCGGAGCTTCGATGGTTCCATTGGTTTCAATGGCGATGTAGCAGCCCATCGCGTGGAGCTCTTCAATCAGTTTTTGATCCAGCTGCAACAGGGGTTCGCCACCGGTACAGACCACAAATGGGGCCGAATTATCTTTGCCCGAAGCATCCTCCCACACCTGAACTATTTGCCTGGCCGCATCTTTGGCCGAAGAAAATTTGCCTCCGTTTGGACCATCGACGCCTACAAAATCCGTGTCGCAGAATGAACAGACGGCATCTTTTCGATCCTGCTCGCGTCCCGACCACAGGTTACACCCGGCGAACCGGACGAACACAGCCGCGCGACCGGTGTGGTATCCCTCGCCTTGAAGCGTAGTGTAAATCTCTTTGATTGCGTAGGACATCTCTAGGATTCGAACGAACGGGGGTGCGTTGGAAGGAGAGAGGGCGATTTCGTCAGCCCTTCAATTGAGTTCAGTGTAGTTTCTGAACGAACGCATTTCTCCTTCAAAATATCCATTGCAGATCATGCAGGTTCAAGGAAACACATTTATAGTCACCGGAGGCAGTTCCGGTCTGGGAGCAGGAACGGTAAAACGTCTCGTCGAACTGGGCGCAAACGTAGCTATCGCAGACGTGAACGCAGAGGCTGGAAACGCCATGGCAACTGAGATGGGCGAGAGCGCACTCTTCGTTCAGACGGATGTGACGAGCGAAGAAAGCGTACAGACCTTGATCCGAACGACGATTGATCGGTGGGGGGGACTCCACGGCGTGGTGAATTGCGCCGGAATCCTGGTGGCCAAGAAAACGGTTGGCCGCGGCGGCGCGCATGATCTGGAGAGCTTCGCGCGTGTCATAGGCGTCAATCTGATCGGGACTTTCAACGTGATCCGACTGGCCGCCGCGGCCATGTCTGAAAATGAACCAACGGCGGATGGTGAAAGAGGTGTGCTGATCAACACCGCTTCGGTAGCCGCGTATGACGGGCAGATGGGACAGGCAGCGTATTCTGCATCCAAAGGTGGAGTGGTTGGAATGACACTTCCCATCGCGCGTGACCTTTCAAGGAACGGCATCCGGTGTATGACCATCGCACCGGGCATATTTGAGACGCCCATGGTGGCCGGAATGCCCGACGAGGTACAGGAGTCGCTTATCTCCCAGATTCCGTTTCCAAAACGTCTGGGCAAGCCCTCAGATTATGCATTCCTCGCTCAGCACATCATCGAAAACGTGAAGTTGAACGGCGAAGTAATCCGATTGGACGGCGGCGTTCGCATGGGCCCCCGTTAGCGGAGTGCGTCGCCGGGAACGACCTCATGTGAACCAGCGGAATATGCGATTCAGTATCGGAGTATGGCTTCCGTAGGGCGGTTGGATAAGATGCAGGATCCAGGCACCCCAGCGTCGTCTGAGAATGACCTGCTCGTTTGAGAACGCCCTGAATCCGGCTTCACCATGTGAACGCCCGATCCCGGAATTACCCTCTCCGCCGAATGGGCCGAACGGCTGTACGAACTGGATGAGCGTGGTATTGGTGCACACCGCTCCGGTGCGGATCGCACGAGAGAAACGCTTGGCCACTCCTTTTTTGCGCGAAAAGACATAGGTAGATAACGGAGGTGGAAGAGAAAGAATCTTGTCGATCGCCTCTTCCTCAGATGAAACAGAGATGAGTGGCAAGATCGGTCCGAAGATCTCTTCATGCATCAGTTCCGAGTCAGCAGGGACGTTCGTCAGAACCGTCGGTGCTATCCGATGCCCATTCTCTTCCATTTCTCCTCCGTACTCTATCGAGGCACCTCCTTCGACAGCACCGTTGATCATTTCGCGCTGTCTCTCGAAATGCTTCCGGGAGACGATCCCGGCTACACCAGACGTACCTTTTCCGTACTGAAGCTCGAGTTCTTTTCGTAACTCAGTCAGAAAGCCTTCGATGACCGTCTGTTCGATGAGCACATAATCTGGAGCGATACATGTCTGTCCGGCATTTGAAAACTTGCCAAAACCGATGCCGCGCGCGGCAGATTTGAGATCAGCAGTAGAGTCCACATAGGTTGGTGATTTGCCGCCCAGCTCCAGCGTCACGGAGGCAAGATGCTTTGCGCCTGCCTCCATGACCATCTTGCCGACCTTGGTGCTGCCCGTGAAGTGGATATGTGAGAAGGGCAGGGAGAGAAGTTCTTGCGCTATCTCCGCATTCCCGGTGAACACCGCGGCTTCTTCGGGCGGATACACTGACTCGATGAGCTTCTTCAACAGATCCGCCGCCCGAGGCGTGTTCTCTGATGGTTTAACTACGAATGGACACCCCGCAGCCGTGGCGTGAACAACCGGCCCGAGTGTCAACAGAATGGCATAATTCCACGGGGCAACGATCAGGCTGGGCCCTTTCGGGTAATAGATAACTTCCGTGCCCGTTCCGATGAGGTAGATCGGCGTTTTTTTACGCTGCGGCTTCGTCCAGCGTTTGAGATGCCTGATGGCGTGGTCAATCTCTATCAGTGTCGCGGTTATTTCGGTCAACTGAACTTCGGGCGCGGGCTTTTGGAAATCTGCCCACAACGCTTCGCGTATCTCATTCTCCCGTTCCAGCAAGGCCTCTTTCAATTGCCCCAAACGAGTCAGTCGGCTCGTAACTTCCGGGCAGGGGTGTTCCCTGAATTGTTTTTGATGGAGGGCCAGGATGTCAGCCGGAGTTGGCATGAATACAGGTGTTGAAGGCGTTTAAATTCGAGCGATTCACTATGCGGGAGATCTCGGCTTCGACTCGACCTGCAAAGATACTTCTCATCCGGTAAGGATATTTCGTCAGCCGCATGTTTCGTGGGGCAGTTTTGTTAGTTTGGGTTCATGTTGAGCATCGATCTGATACATGAAGCCGCTGAATTTCTTTCAGGGCAAGTCCGCGAAACTCCCGTCGAGCATTCACCCGTCCTGAGCGACAGACTGGGTGTGCCGGTGTGGTTCAAACTGGAAAACCTGCAGGTGACCGGAAGCTTCAAGGCTCGAGGTGCCCTCTTCAGCTTGAGCCGAATCAAAGCCAACGGCATCCAGCATGTGGCAACCTGTTCGGCCGGAAATCACGGCAAAGGAGTAGCCTGGGCAGCGACCCAATTGGATATGCAAGCGAGTATATTCGTCCCCAAGGGAGTCGACCCCGTGAAATACGATGCCATGAAGCGCATGGGAGTCGATGTTCGAAGATCGGATTTCATCGGATACGACGACACAGAACGATGGGCGATCGCCGAAGCTGAGCGCCTGGGTTTACCATTCGTGAGCGCTTACGATGACGATGACGTGATGGCAGCCAATGGAGGCAGCGTGGCAATGGAAATTGAGCACCAGGTGCCCGATGCCAATACTTTTGTGATGCCTGTGGGCGGCGGAGGACACGCGGGGGGATTCGCTTTCTATATGAAGCATCGAAATCCGGAGTCCCGGATCATTGTGTGCCAGCACAAGGACTCACCGGGCTTTCTGAGGAGCGTTGAAGCGAATGAGCCCGTCACTGAATTGCCGGGCATTAAGACCCTCGCTTCAGGGCTTGAAGGGGGATTCGGAAGGAAGACTTGGGAGGTGCTCAAAAATCGATATGACGCTATTCGACTGGTATCCGAAGAGGAGTTGAAAGAGGCGATGAGATGGATGGTGGATGAACATCAGATTATCATGGAAGGCTCATCAGCAGCATCCGTTGCCGCTTGTCTGGATCCAGAATTTCCGATACCCGATGGCCCGGTCGTAATATTTATTTCAGGGCGGAATATTGCGCGAACGAGCCTGATTGACGTTCTCTCAGAGAACGGGTAGACGCAAAAGCGGTGGCGAGCCAAGATTGGAGGCGCCGTCCCGGTTTTCGAGAGTCAACCGAGATTGAAACAGACAACCCGCGTTTCACTCATTTCTTCGGCCGCGAATCGGACACCTTCGCGCCCAATCCCGCTGTTTTTGGTCCCGCCGAAGGGCATGGTGTCGAGCCTGTAGTCTGTCGAATCGTTTACGATGACACCGCCCACCTCGAGGTGCTCGATGACGTAGAAGGCATCGCGAAGCGACTCGGTAAAAACCGCTCCATGTAACCCTACATCAACATTGTTGGCCCGGCGAACAGCATCTTCGAGGGTCTCAAACGTATAGAGCGCAACTACGGGACCATAGATTTCCTCGCATGAAATCGAGGCTGACTCTTGAACGTTTTCCATCACGGTAGGCTCAATCACCGCGTCAATCTGATTTCCGCCTGCCAGAATTCTTGCTCCGGCCTCCGCGGCTGCATCGATGTGGAATTTGACACGATCTGCCTCTGATCGTCTGATCATCTGGCAGACATCGACAGAGGGATCCATCGAATGGCCCGCTTTAAGCGTGCCGACCTTGGCCACGAACGCATCGCGAAAGGACTCGTAGACGGACGCATGGACAAATACACGTTGCACACCGAGACAGTTCTGTCCGGCCTGAGCGAATGCACCATCCGAGATCGCCTGAACCGCTTGCTCCATTCGGGCATCGGGCATGACGATGACCGGCGAGTTCGAACCCATCTCCAGGGACAGACGCTTGATTCCAGACAGGGAGGATACTTTCTCACCCGTTTTTTGACCTCCCGTAAACGAAATCATCCGAACGTGCGGATGTTCGACGAGCGCCTGACCCGTTTCGGCCCCGCCGGTTACGACATTCAGTCGTCCAGCTGGAATACCACCGTCCAACATCACTTCGCATGCCTTGAGCACGGACAGCGAGGAGGCCGGGTCTGGTTTCATGACGACCGAATTTCCGGCGGCCAATGCAGGTCCTGCTTTGTGGGCCACGAGGGCAACGGGATCATTGAAGGGCAAAATACAGGCGATGACCCCGAGTGGGCGTCGAACATAATATCCGACGCGAGATTCTGATCCGGGCCTCGCATCAAAAGGCAGGGTCTGCCCGGACATGGTCCTGGCTACTTCGGCTGACATACGAAGAATCTCGGCTGCCCGAACCGGTTCGCGCCTGGCTTCGGTAATGGTCTTGCTACCCTCGCGCGCAAGCAAGACCGCGATTTCTTCTGCGTGCGCTTCGAGACGATCTGCTGCCGCATACAGCGCGGAAACTCGTTCGTGAGTTGGAAAGGGCTCACGCTGCGCAGCACCGGCAGCAATCACCGCCTCGGAGACGACCCCGGCATCAGCAACCGAGAGGGTTGCAATGTGCTCAAGGTCAAATGCGTTCCTGACCTCAATACGCTCCGTGGATTCGGGCCTGGATGTTCCGATGATATGGGTTGCGTTCATAGTGCTTCAGAGACTGCGGATATCAGGGCCCCAACCTACTAAAAGACGGAGTCATCTGTGCAAAGTCATAATCAACCGCGATCAGGAGGCGAAATGAGGATGCCGCGCCGCAGGCTCGTACGAGAACGCTGTTTTCGGTCGGGGGCGTCCCTGCAGCAGATAAACCGGTTCTGAAGTACATTCCCGACCGCCTCCCACACAGTATCGCTGTATCTGGGGGTTTGTTCGCTTGTACGACGTGATTCATTTCAACGGGCTTCCCATGTCTTTTTCCTCCCGATTTTCAAGTATTCTGGTCATAGCTGTCCTGCTGACGGCCGGTGATTCTCTTGCACAACGCGCCAATCAAGATCCTGTAATGGACAATCTGCACGAACCCACGTCGGCAGAAGCAAGAAGGGCAGCGCTTGAGCAGAGACAGGCTCTGTTTGCCGACTCGCCACTGGCCCTGATGCCGGCCGCGAATATCGGCCCGGCCATCATGAGTGGTCGTGTGGCCGATATCGATGCTCATTCGGCTGACCCATCACATTTCATGGTAGCCTATGCCTCCGGCGGACTCTGGGTCACCTGGAACAATGGACAGTCATTCGATCCTCTTTTTGACCATGAAGCAGTCATGACCATCGGCGACATTGCCGTGGATTGGGACAGCGGCACGATCTGGGTCGGGACGGGCGAGAATAATTCCAGCCGCTCCTCCTATTCGGGCGATGGCGTCTACAAAAGCACAGACTGGGGAAACACCTGGTCACACAAAGGATTGTCCGGCACGCATCGCACGGGTCGCATTCTCTTGCACCCCGATGACCCCAACACCGTCTGGGTCGCCTCTGTAGGCGCTCTTTATTCGACCAACGAAGATCGAGGAGTATTCAAATCGACGGATGGAGGGGATACATGGACCAAAACACTGTATGAGAATGAGCGCAGCGGGGCCATAGATCTGGTTATGGATCCCGGCAATGCCGACATACTGTACGCCGCGACCTGGGAACGCGAGCGGCGGGCGTGGAATTTCGTCGAGGGTGGAGTTGGATCGGGAATCTACAAAAGCACCGATGGCGGTGAGACCTGGGCCCGTATCGACGGAAACGGATTTCCGACAGGACCAGGGATCGGCCGAATCGGACTCGCGGTTTACCCGGGAAATTCCAACATCATATACGCCTCTGTCGACAATCAGAATCGCCGAGCGGGTGAAGAGGAAGAAGAGAGCGAAGGTCTGTCCAGGGACGACCTGAGAGAAATGACTTCCAGAGACTTCTTGCGCCTCGGTGACGAAGAGATCAAAGACTATCTTGAACGCGAGCGTTTCCCCCAACGCTATTCTGCGGAAGTGGTGAGAGAGATGGTCGAAAACGGAGAGCTGGAGCCCGTCGCTCTGGTTGAGTTTGTCGATGATGCCAACGCACAGCTGTTTAATACACCTGTCATCGGTTTGGAAGTCTATCGCAGCGATGATGCCGGTGCAACGTGGAATAAAACCCATGACGATTATCTGGATGGCGTCTACAATTCATATGGCTATTACTTCGGGGAGATTCGTGTCTCGCCGCAAGACGAAAATCAGATCTACGCCATGGGAGTGCCAATCATTCGCTCAGATGACGGCGGTGCGAACTGGACGTCGATTTCAGCCTCTCACGTTCATTCGGACCATCAGGCGCTCTGGATGAACCCCAATCGGGCAGGTCACATCATCAACGGCAACGATGGAGGACTGAACATGTCATACGACGCCGGAGAGACCTGGTCGAAGGTGAATATTCCTCCGGTCGGACAGTTCTATTATATCCAGGTCGACAATGCGGAGTCGTACAGGGTGTACGGAGGTTTGCAGGACAATGGCACCTGGATGGGACCATCGACCTATCAGGCTTCTTACAATTGGTTTGCGAATGGAGACTACCCCTACGACAGACTCGGAGGAGGGGACGGTATGCAGGTGCAAGTCGACACGCGCACCAATGATGTCGTCTATTATGGTTCTCAGTTCGGATTCTACAGCCGTTTCGACCGGGCAACGGGCGAGAGAATGTCCATCCGTCCGAGACATGAATTGGGTGAAAAACCGCTCAGATTCAACTGGCAAACGCCCATTTTGCTATCCCGTCACAATCAGGACATCCTGTATTATGGAGCCAATCGTCTATACCGCTCGATGGATCGGGGGGCAGACCTTCAGGCCATTTCACCGGATCTGACTCATGGTGGGCAGCCGGGTGACGTACCCTACGGTACGCTGGCCGCAATTGATGAGTCGCCGCTGACGTTTGGTTTGATTTACACGGGTTCGGATGATGGGATGATTCACGTAACCCGTGATGGCGGAGTGACCTGGACCCGCATTGACGAGGGTCTCCCTCAAAATCTGTGGGTGAGCCGCGTGGTGGCGTCCAGTCACGTTGAGTCCAGGGTGTATGCCACGCTCAACGGGTACAGATGGGATCATTTTGACTCGTACGTGTATCGCAGCGAAGACTTCGGACAGACCTGGACCCGGATAGGAGAGGACCTTCCTGCTGAGCCGGTCAACGTGATTGTCGAGGATCCGACCAACGCAGACCTGCTGTTCGTCGGCACGGATCATGCCGCATACGCGTCGCTGGACGGAGGTGAATCGTTTGTGGGAGTCGCGGTCGATATGGCAAACGCGCCGGTTCATGACCTCAAGATCCAGGCCCGTGAGAAACATCTTCTCGTCGGGACACATGGCCGATCGATCTATCGAATCGACATTTCGGACATCCAGAATCTGGATGCCGAGTTGATGTCTTCTGCGGTGCATGTGTTCGGAGCTCGTAACCTCAACTACAATCCCGGATGGGGTACCCGCCGAACGGCGTATTCAGCGTATTCGGAGCCGTCTACAACGATCCGGGTATGGTCTTCCCGCGGTGGATCGAGTTCGGTGAACATCGAAGACGAGGATGGAAATCTGATGACAGCTTACGAAGTGGATCTGGCTGTCGGGATGAACTTCGTCGAGTACGATCTCAATCTGTCGGACGATGGGGCGACTCACTTCGAAGATGAAATAGAAGTCAAAGCGAATGGCATCCGATACCTGCCAGCAGGCACATACACGGTCCGTGTTCAGAGCAGGGGAGGAGAATCAACGACGGAACTGCGCCTGATGACCAGAGGTGGTCAGGGGGGACGCATCCCGTCACCCTCGCCGGATTCGGCCTACGAGAGCAGGAAGTAGTTCAGTTCGCAGGTGTCAGGGAGTTGTGATCGCTGCTGGAGTTTCCAGGAGCCTCGCATACGTCATGTCCACCGTCGGATCGATCGGATTGGACAGCAGAACAAGGTAGTCGTCCCTGACCAGATCAAAATCGGATGCAAACTCGACCGGAACTGGTCCAACGGATGGGAATTTTTCCCGACGGTGGTCGACCTGTTGGCCATTTTTCCAGAAACGGTAGCACACGTGGTTGCCCGTCGCGAGACCGGTTGAGCCGACGTATCCGATCGTATCGCCCTGTTTAACCACTTTTCCTGGGCGCATACCCGCGCCGATCTTTGACATGTGCAGGTACTGCGTCGTATACGTTCCGTTGTGTCTGATCTTTACGTAATTGCCGTTGTACTGTCCGTATCGGGCTTCTGTGACAACACCGTCGCCGGTCGCCTGAATCGGAGTGCCCCTGTCTGCCGCGTAGTCCGTTCCCAGATGAGCCTTGTACCGTTTCTGAACGGGATGAAATCTGCTGCGAGAGAAACTGGATGAGATCCGCTTGAATTCAACCGGGGCCATTAAGAACGCTTTTCGAAGACTCTTTCCGTTTTCGTCGTAGTGTTCGTCGACGTCTCCATTTTTGTAATGGAATGCGTAGAAATCGCTGTCCTGGTGAACAAATCGTGCCGCCAGAATTTCGCCCATACCTACGCGCTCGTTGTCGACGTAGTCTTCCTCGAATATGATTCGAAACGCATCACCCTTCTGAATCCGGGTGAAATCAATTTGCCAGGCGAACACTTCTGACATCCGATTCGCCACCGTCGGGTGGATGCCCTGTTCGACGAGCGTCATGTACAGAGAGTTGTTGATCGTTCCCTGAACATCCTTCACGCGCACGCTCACGCGTCGTTCTCCGATTCGGGCGGTTGGCTCTTCACCCAAGTCAAATACCACGTAGCTGGTTCTGTCTTTTTCGTAGACCATGAACCGTGCCGTTCCAAGCGAATCAGAATAGATGTAATACGGACGGCCTGTCTTCAGGCGTCGAACATCGAAAACATCCTTCTGCTCACGGGCAAGATTGACGATGCGTTCATAATCGACGTCATGCGGTGTAAGCAGATCAGAGAAGGTCTGATTTCTTCTCACCACGGATTCAGAAACCTGATACTGAGCCTTGGACAGTCCGAACTGATCCAGCTGGATGGAAGCTGCAACAACGACATCGTCGCCAGCTTCGGTGACTTCACCGGGGCCGCGAACGATTATTACCACCAAAACGGCGGCAACAACAACAAGAAATGCTGCAAATAGAAAAGAGCGGTCTCGCATGAGTCAGGATAATTGTTTGATAGTTAATCCGGCCGAAAACGGCTCACGCGTGACTAGGGGCGCCACAATATACGTTATCGGCCGTTTGTCCGCGCTTCTTGATCGAAAAACGAAGGGGGGTACCGGGAAATTGCCCTTCACCCCGCGCGTTTCGTTCACTCGTTGGGCCCGATACATGCAATTAATCAGGCGTTGTCCTGTGATGGATGCCATGGTTGATCATCCTTGTCCAGGGCGTTATTGATCCATCTTCCGGCGACAAAAAGCGCATCAGAAAGCCGATTCAGGTACACAATGCACGATTTATTGATTTCCTTCGAGGCATCGAGCGAGATCACTCTTCGTTCAGCACGCCGACAAACGGTTCGGGCGATATGAAGGTGTGCAGCTACTGTACTTCCTCCGGGCAGGATGAACGATTTGAGTGGATCCAGAGTGGCTTCAAGAGCATCAATCTCGTCCTCAAGGCGATCGATGGCATCAGGTGCGATCCTGTGTACGCTGGTTTTCGCATCCATAGGTGTGGCCAGATCAGCGCCGAGCTCAAAAAGTTCGTTCTGCAATCTGTTCAGCCAACTGTCGAGTTCAGACAGAGCCTCCTCGGGTGAAATCGCACCATTTCTTGCTCCTTCACCCGTTTGCTGACTGTTGAAGCGCGCGCTTGTTCTCGCCTCGGCGAGGACTGCGCGCGCGAGACCGATGACGGAATTAAGCTCGTCTACCGTACCGTAGGCTTCAATTCGGTCGTCGTCCTTGGCAACTCGAGGTCCTCCGAAGAGACCCGTTTCGCCTTCGTCTCCGGTGCGCGTGTAGATTTTCATTCAATCAAACTCAAAGCAGTACTCAGGAATGGTGGCTGAAAACGCAGGGATAACACGGAAGGTTCTTTCATCGCGCCTCTTTTAGAACGATCGCTTTTAGAACGATCGCTTTTACAAGGATCTATCTTACAAGGATGATGGCGCCATGCTCAAGGCCATAACTAGAGTGGTTGATTGTAGGCAATCCGGACCGCGTCTGAATTGGCACTTTCCACGCTGGCACGCATTCTGAAGACTTCAGCAAGCAAATCCTCGTTCAATACATCGACTGGCGTACCGCTGGCCGCAACCCGGCCCTCTTTCAGGATCAACAGTTCGTCCGAGAATCGTGCCGCCAGTTCCAGATCATGGAAGGCTCCGATTACTGATTTTCCCATGTCCACCAGACCCCGGACATGCTGCATGAATTCGTACTGGTGGTGCACGTCGAGGTAGGTCGTTGGCTCGTCGAGGATCAGGACGTCTGCCTCCTGAGCCAGGGCCTGAGCCAGAAATACGCGCTGCTGCTCACCCCCACTGAGAGAATGAAAAAGACGATCGGTGAAACCATTCAGATCCACGCTTTCAAGGGCTGCCTTTACATGGGCGTCGTCCTGATCATTGTAGCTCGAGAGAACGGATTTGTGCGGTGATCGGCCGAGTAGGACAAGCTCACTGACTTTGAAATCGAAAGACATTGAGTGCGTCTGACGAACAAATGCGAGATGTCTGGCCATTTCTCTGGAAGACCACGAAGACACTGCCTGATCGAGCAAGCGAAGATCTCCTTCGTACTCGAGAAGACCCGACACGGCTCGCAGAAGGGTCGTTTTGCCACTGCCGTTGGGTCCGAGAATTCCTGTCCAGGAGCCCCCGGAAATTTCAAAATTCAAATCCTTCAGAATCCTTTTTCCTGAGAGCGAGACAGATACGTTGTTTGCAGACAGGACCGGCATTCGAGAGAGAAGGGAACGTGATGGAGCGGCGATGGTAGGCAGATCCAATTGTGGGAAAGGGGCGTGACCCACCCCACAAAAAACTGGATCGAAGAACGGAATGAGGATACGGTGAGAACGACACTTTCTCTACTACTGATCGCGGCCATCTTCGTGGGGGGATGTGACACCCAGGAACAGCAGGACGAGTTCGTGCAGTCTGCGAGTGAGACTCCACAGGGCTTTGCCAGAACAGATGAATCAGGCCTCATTCTTAATGACGACAAGGACGACTGGAGAATAGCGCCGGTATACGGCGGAAAAGTTCGTTTCGACCCTGCCTACCCGAATCCCGCATCC
>Ga0114933_10004707_pt1 | contig 12632 bp, 11 predicted proteins | sample 4SBtaG_FD_89691 | JGI IMG/M metagenome (GOLD analysis project Ga0114933, IMG submission 89691) | Deep subsurface microbial communities from Kolumbo volcano to uncover new lineages of life (NeLLi) - 4SBTROV12_W25 metaG | ecosystem: Environmental > Aquatic > Marine > Volcanic | place: Kolumbo...
CTGTATGTCAGTATTTGCATATGACTCGTTGTCGTAACAAAGGATGAGCAAGTTATATTCGTCATGCTGGAGTGCGGCCGATATGGCGGATAATCCCATATCAACTCCTCCGCCATCACCGCAGAAGGCGATAACGTTTATAGGCTCGTCCTTCATTTTGCCCTTCCGCATCTGTGAGGCTAACCCTGCGGCGGTACCAGTTGCTGCAGAGCCTGAGGACCCTAATTGAGTGTGCATCCATGGCACTACCCATGGTGTGCTGTAGTATGTGGTGTTAGCCACATACATGCAACCTGTACTACCAACAACAATTGTCCTCGGTCCGGCTGCTTTGATCATAAGCCGCATTACCAGAGCTGACTCGCAGCCCTGACAAGTCCGGTGTCCTGAAGTATATCCTTCACTGACCGGTATGTTTTTTACTCCATTAACTTGTGGTAAATCTTGTACAGAAGTCATAATTTTACTCCCTCACCGCGATCCATGTGGTTTCTTCTTCTATTTTACCGGTATCTATTGCCTTTTGCACCATATCTACGACGTGATTTACGTCTCGGACAAGTACTTCACGTCCGCCGAGACCCGCTATGAAGTTTAACATATGGGGTCTTTGGGGCATTGGATACATAGCAGCGCGCAATTCATTAAATAGTACGCCGCCGTAAGATGGGGACCCGTATGAGTAATCCCTATCTATTACTCCGATGGCTTTACATTTACTAAGAGCTTGTTGAATTTCTTCAGTGGCGAATGGCCTGAAGAATTTTATTCTCAGGAAGCCGACTTTCTTACCTTGTTCACGGAGACGCCTGACAGCTACTCTAACTGGCATTGCAAGCGTGCCCATCCCTACGAGAACTATATCTGCATCCTCAGTCATGTATTCTTCAATAAATGGGCTGGGGTCTCCTCTACCAAAGACTTCTTTGAATTCGTCATGTATTTCTTTTATGACACCCTGCGTTCGTCGCATTGCGTCATCGCTCTGACGCCTTATCTCCATCAGCCAGTCTTCATTAACCTGTGGTGCGATAGTAATTGGATTGTCTGGGTGTAATTGGAGACGTCCGCGATCGTAACTAGGAAGGAATTGGTCCACTTTGTCGGACGCTGGTACGTTTACAATTGCCTGTGAATGGGTGAGAAATGAACCATCACAACTTATGGCGAATGGTAGAAAAACCCGTGGATCCTCCGCTACCCTCCACGCCAGTAACGCAGTGTCGAGAGCTTCTTGAGCTGTAGCAGCCCAGTACAACATCCAGCCTAGATCTCTTACTGCCATTGCATCATTGTGCTCTACCCCAAAGGCTCCGGGGTCATCTAAGGCCCTATTACCAACCATCGCTACAACTGGTAGACGTAGCCCAGCTGTTACTGCGATAGCTTCGAATGCATAAAACCAGCCTACACCGCTGGATCCGCAGAATGTGCGAGCTCCTACGGCCGACGCGTGCTTTACTATTTCAAATTGTGAATGTTCGCTTTCCGCCACGATGAAATCACAATCAAACGCGCCGTCAGCTTTCAATTTAGATACGTATTGCATAACCGTGTCGTACGGCCTAATTGGATAGGCAGTGATGACATCGACGTCTGCTAATGCGCATGCTATTGCTATAGCTTCACTGCCGCTAATTAATTCTTCTTTTTCGGATTCGTATAGTTTAGGTTGTGTTGTTGCCATTAATCCTCCTCGGCCTGAGGGCCTTGTTCTGCGTATTCGCCTACGTGATGGAAGCCGTGTGTACGGGTTTCTAATTTGGCCTTGTCAACTAGGACGGTCATCCATTTCTGATAGCCATCTTTGTCTTTTGTCCAAGCTTCCCATTGGCTATTGTTATCATTGAATTCTGCTTCGTTGACCATAGTTATGCAATCTGGTACTGGGCATACCGCCTCACAGACTGCGCACCCGCAGCATGCCTCCATGTTCGCGTCATACAAACCATCTGGAGTCACATCGAAAACAGTGTCCGGACATTGGAGCCAGCACAGCGTACATTTTGTGCAGGTGTCAAAGTTTATAACTGGGCGCATGGATCTAGTGCTATATTTTTTAAAGACCTCACTCCGAGCCGGCTGGAAACCCTCGTCTCCGCCTCTAAATCCACCACCTTGAGGAACCGCCCTAATAACCAAGCCTTCTTCCATGGTTTTCCAACCAGGAAGATCAAAATTAAAGGGTGTATCCGTGCTACCTTCTCCAGGTTCAACTGGCCTCTGAGTACCACGGTCGTAAGCCTTTTCAGCAGATGAAGCTTTTAATTCGCTCCACCCTTGGTCTTTCATAGCTTCAAGCATTGAGGCTAAACTTACCAGATCAGGGCATACTTTGCAGAGAGTTCCCAGTATTCTGGCGTCTGTATGGTCATCTTTGTAGACCCATAACCCAGAGAAGCTAGGAACAGATGGGATAATCGACAAATTATAAGGCTCGTCTCTTTGGTGCATATCTTCAATTAAATCTTCCGCCTCTTGTCGAGAAGTCACGATTAGAGTTCCATTTGGCTTCGTGAGTTGGTTGATCGGTTGAAGTCCGTACCATGCCCATGATTCGATTCCCTTGGACATTGTGTCATCCACGTTTATGGTTACATCGACGTCATGTGCTTCGTAGACTGCGAGGTTCTCTTCTAATTCTTCGGCCGTATCCGCGACAATTGCAAATTGTTTTGCGGGTATACCATTCCGCTCCGGAGAATCACCGTAACGACCAAACGCCGTTCCGATTTTGCCTTCCTTGCGAGCTGCGAATACTATTGAACGGACTATATTGCGGGCTAATGTTTTTTGAAATATACCGCGATACACCACTTCCACAGCTATGGTGCTCATAAAATTCCTCCCTATTTTTTGCTTAAGCTAGGTAACTGGTCAAACGGGGACTCGGCTTTCCGTGACCGGTTAATCTGTCCTGAAGTGGTGCTTATACGAGTTTCAGTACACCTGCTTCAGGCACTTTAGCCTCTGGATTATTTTCCACCGTTTCTGGAACTGGTTCTACTACTGTTAGATGATGATTCATAGCTGCAATGGCCTGGTCGGAATCGTGGTCCTCAATCATATCGACTATTTGTGAATGCGAATGTAGTGAGCGTTGAGGTCGACCGGGCGCTTGCAACGATATGTCTCTGGATGTGCAAAGGATATCTGATATAGCGCTTACCATGTTTACTAGAGCCATGTTATGTGTAGATTTGGCCAGGGCAAAATGAAATTCTGTGTCGGATTCGACGCCTGTTTCACCGTTTTGCACCTGAATTTTCTGCTTCTGTAAAATGTTTCTCATTTCTTCGATGTCGGATTTACTGGCACGGCTAGCCGCTAACCCAGCAATGGCTGGCTCCAATAACCGTCTGATTTCGAATATGTCGCTTATTTGTTTCGACTTAGCTTTAATAGCACTTGATACTAAATCGCTAATTGAAGCATTCTTGTCGGACACGAATGTTCCAGAACCTGGTTTAATGCTTACGAGGCCTTGGAGTTCCATAGACCGTATGGCCTCTCTAACTGAGCTTCTACTGACGTTAAATTGGTTCGCGAGATCTCTTTCAGATGGTAGTCGCTGACCCGAGACTAATGCACCCGTATTAATCAAATTTTGAAACTGACTGACTAGATCTTCATGCAATCTTCTAGGGGTTATGTTCTGCAATTCTTGTTGCATATACTGTGTAAAACTCCGCGGGTGGTCTGACCAATTTATGATGAGTCATTATTGCGTTCTAGTAAGCTTATGTCAAGAGGGTAAGACATTCCTAATTAGGCCGAATACTCTGGTCTATAGTTGTGATAAACTGCTAAAGGATTTTTTAAGGTGCGTGTGCTCAGTTCATGCCACATGCCGAACGGTAGATATCTCTTTACTTAATGAGAATTGGCTAATGTGAAGGCATATTCAGGTGGTAACGTTTGCTGACAGAAGGTGACAGATGTCGGCATGGCAAAACCCTAGTAGGGACAAAATACCATCTGTTTGGGTGCTCTTAGAGAATCTTAATAACCTTGGATTGGGGGTTAGCATGGAAAATATGAAAGCGGGTCGAGCCGTAATTGAGTTATTAAGAGCCGAACAGGTTGACTATATATTTGGCGTTACTGGCTTGACTACAAACAGCATGGTGACGGAAACATATGGTAGAGAAGACATAAAATTCATTGATACCAGGCACGAAGAAGGCGCAGCCTTAATGGCGTATGGCTACTCGAAGGTTACTGGAAAGCCGTCGGTCTGCATGACCACTTCAGGAGCTGGGACGATCAATCTAGCAGGAGGTATTTCCTTAGCATATAAGGGAAGAGCCCCGGTAATTATTATCTCAGGTGATACCGCTCTCGAATATATCGGTAGAGACGGATCACAAGCCTTTGACTTGGTAAACGTATTAAAACCCTTAACAAAAAGCGCTGTCCAGGCGAATCAAACTACTAGAGTACCAGCGTTGCTTCGAGATTCTTTCAGAACTGCACTTTCTGGCAAACAGGGTCCCGTCATGCTAGATATACCTAGAGACCTACTAGATAAGGAGATGATATCTGATGAATTCGGGCAGCCAGCAACATATCGGCCTGTCCATAGAACTCAGGGAGATGAAGCATCAATCAAAGCCGCAGCTGAGATTCTCTTAAGATCTAAGAGACCATTACTGTTAGCCGGCGGGGGCGTGCTTGATTCTGGGGCTACAAGTGAAGCTGTAGCGTTGTCGGAACTGCTGGATATGGCTATCGTACCGTCGTATGGTCACCATGATGCGGTACCTAATAGTCATCCACATTATGTTGGACCTCCAGGTTCTCGGGGATCTGCCGAAGCCCATGAGGCTATGAGCAAAGCAGATGTAATTTTGGCGTTCGGGACTAGAATTAACCAGGCGTCAACTGCATGGGATTACAGTATTATCAATCCGGATACAAAAATCATCCAAGTAGATATTGACCCAATAGAAATAGGTAGAAATTATCCGGTTGTGGTCGGTATAGTAGGAGATGCAGCTGCTGTAGGTCAACAATTAATTAATGCGGTTACGTCTTTATCAGCAGAAGGTAACACACTACCGGACTGGAAAGAGACATTTATAAACTTAGCACAAGCGCGCCTATCGCGGCTCAAAGCTGAGGAGAATATTTCCGAAAGCCCAATGATGCCTCAGCAAGTATTTCCAGAGTTGAACAAGGTATTTCCTGAGGATGCGATGATTACTATCGACGCTGGAGTCGCTCCTGGTATGTCTTATGATAGGCTTAAATTTGAACATCCTAGAACAATGTTCAATTATGTTGGTCAAGGTGCTCTTGGAATGGGATATAGTGTGGGATTGGGAACTAAATTGGGACGTCCTAACAGAACAGCTATTTCTATGCATGGTGATGGAGGTTTCCTATATACCTGTGGCGAGATCAATACAGCTGTGAGGCACAACATACCTCTGATAAGCATAGTCCTCAACAATAACTGTATGGGAGCGGAAAAATCACAACAAAAGAACCTCCATGAGGAACACTATGTTGGTGTGAATCTGACTAATCCCCGGTTTGACAAGCTTGCCGAAGTTTTCGGGGCGAAAGGTTTTTACGTCGACCAACCTGACCAGATTGGTGACGCAGTGACCGAAGCTATTCGTTCAGGTATGCCCTCTGTTATAGAAATACCTGTTCAGGAATATTTCCCGCCCGCTGCTCCGACCGGATTATAATAGAACGTATTAACTAGATCTCCGAGGGTTACTGGAGCTTTGGTAATTCTTATCATCGCTATCAGCCAACGGATATCCATAAGGTATTGTAGATGGCATCTGAGGTAATTAAACCAATAGAAGTTCAAATTGATGGTGATCAGATCATTATTTTGTGGGATGATGGTCATCGTGGCATATATCCGCACCGTCTTCTTAGGTTGCGATGTCGCTGTGCTAATTGCGTAGAAGAGATGACAGGAAAGCAACGACTGGACCCTGATACAGTTCCAGCGGATGTACGGGCGATCGACACCATGATGATTGGTAGCTACGCTGTTCAGTTTTTATGGAGTGATGCCCACTATACAGGTATTTATCCATACGGTTTTCTCAGGCAGCAATGTACCTGTATAGCCTGCAATCAGCAGAGAGGTTAGCTTTTATTTGTGGAGTCGATGTTCTCAGATTCCTCATGAGCTCTTCTGGGTTTAGTAGCCGGTTTTAGCTTAGGGGCTGTAAAAGTATTCGATTTGAACGAGAATGTCGATAATAGTCGCTCACCCGGTTCGCTGCATGTTTTGCAATTGGCGGGCTCATCTGCCTGTGACAAGGACTTGAGTGCTTCAAACTCTTGCTTACAAGTACTACAATAATATTCATAAATTGGCATGGTTACCTCCGAGGGCTGTAAAAATTTATTGTACACGTAACATCTTGATAAACATATAGTCTCGGATGGAACTTGGGACACTGCCAGTATTGGTTGATTGAGGTGGATATGAACGATACTAGTGACATAGTGATAATCGGTGGTGGTGTGACTGGTTGTGCGGCAGCATACTACTTAAGTTCTCTTGGTGTATCTTCTACTATTATTGAATCTACAGATATTGCCTCCCAGGCGTCGGGTTATGCTGCCGGTGGATTGAATCCTCTTGAGGGGTATGAAATTCCGGGTTTGCTAAGTGACTTTGCTATGAACTCTTATCGGATGCATTTGAATCTGTGGAATCAACTGCAGGATTCGACAGGAATTGACTATCATGGGCGTGTGTTAAATTTGCTAAAAGTGTGTTACGACGATGTGAGTTTATCGGGTCTCGAAAAAACTAAGAGCGTCTTTGAAAATGCTAGTGAGTATGGGTTTAAAGTCGATTCATTATCTGCACCCGAGATAGTCAAGTTAGAGCCCAAGTTATCTGAAAGTGTTGTAGGCGGATTGCATATTTACGGGAATGCTGGCGTCGAAAGTTATGAATTCACTAGAGCTCTTCATCAATCCGCAACTCAAAACGGAACCCGAACAATTATCGGAACAGTGGAAGGCTTTGTAACGGTAGGTGATAGGGTTACTGGAGTACGAATCAATGATGATGTGTTGTATTGCGACACGGTTGTCATTGCTACGGGACCTTGGACAAAGAATATATCTGATCATCTGAATTTAGCTATTCCGGTCAACCCTTTAAAGGGGCAAATCTTGCGGTTGCGATTAAAAGACGGTTTCATCAACTGTGATCTTACCGATGGTGACGGTTCAATACACGCAAAACCGGACGGTCTGGCTTGGGTGGGGTCGACCGAAGAGTGGGCAGAATTTGATTTAGAGCTTACCGAGAAAGCTAGAAATGAACTGTGGGATAATGCTTCAAGGATGGTGCCTGAATTGGCTTTAGCCGATCTCGTGCTACACACAGCTTGTCTTAGGCCAGTAACTCCAGACTGGTTGCCCATTATGGGGCTTGCTCCAAACTGGCAAAATGTATTTCTGAATACCGGTGCTGGCAAAAAGGGGATCTTGTTTTCTCCTGCTATGGGGCAGGCTACGGCTGATCTGATAATGACAGGTAAAAGTAGCATAGATATATCGTTGTTTCATGCGGATCGGTTTTTAGCACAGTGACCAAGCTTTTGGATGTATTAGTAGAGATTAGGAGTTCCCCCGAATGACAAATATACGTATACAAGTGGATGATATAGAAGTTTATGGCACTTTAAGTGGTTCGGATACAGCAAAGTCAGTATTGAGTGTTTTGCCGCTCAGTTCATCGTTTAACACATGGGGGGATGAAATATACTTCCCTATACCAATAGAAATGGATATAACAGATGGTCAGGAGATAGTATCGGACGGAGATATCGCTTATTGGCCACCTGGGCACGCGCTGTGTATCTTTTATGGTCAAACGCCTGCGAGCAAAGAAGGAGAGATAAGGGCAGCCAGTGAAGTAAGCGTAATTGGGACGATTCAAGGAGACTCTCAAGTTCTGAAAGGGGCAAATAAGAGAGCTACTATTAGTGTGGAGATAACCGATTAGTCTTAAATGCAAACACACAGCACTCGTGGTAAACTTTCGATAATAGACATGTTGTTTGAGAGGGTAGGTTGCTAAAACTCTTCAATACTCTTAATAAGACCACTGAAGAGATCCGAACTTTGGACGAAGGTATAGTCCGCATGTATACGTGTGGGCCTACTGTTTATAGGTATGCTCATATCGGTAATCTTCGGACCTATATGATGGCGGATTGGATTCGTCGTATATTAGAGCTTGACGATCTTGAAGTAGTACACATCAAAAACATTACCGATGTAGGTCACATGCGCCAAGAATTAGTTGAGACTGGTGGCGATAAGATGATCTTAGCGGCTTTGGCAGAAGGAAAAACTATAGAACAGATAGCCCAGTTTTACGCTGATAGTTTTCACGAAGATGAGAAAAGAGTGAATATTCTGCCTGCACATGTGTATCCATGGGCTACCGACCATATTCCTGAAATGATATCAATCGTAGAAAAGCTTGTTGAGAATGATTACGCATACGAAGTCAATGGAAATTTATATTTCGACGTTGGTAAGTTTTCGACTTACGGTAAATTATCCCGAAATTTTGGGGGAGACTTACTAGAAGGCGTTAGGGTTGAGGCTGATCCTCTTAAAAAGGATCCCAGAGACTTCACATTATGGAAGTCTGCCGAGGAAGGTAGGGATGTGAAGTGGGATAGTCCGTGGGGAGAGGGTTTTCCAGGTTGGCATATTGAATGCTCTGCTATGGCCCATAAGTATCTCGGGGAAACATTTGATATACATACTGGTGGTGTGGACAATATATTCCCGCATCACGAAGACGAGATAGCCCAGAGCGAGGCAGCTTTCGGGTCACAACACGTCACATATTGGATACACGGACAACATCTCCTTGCAGATGGAGCCAAAATGTCTAAATCTGCAGGTAACGTATTTCTGCTTCAAGATCTAATAGACAGAGGGTTCGATCCTTTAGCGTTTAGGTATCTGTGTGGAACAGTTCGGTACAGACATCGAATGAATTTTACGTTCACCTCACTTAAGGGCGCAGAAAAAGCTCTGACGACTTTAAGGCGCAAAGCTCAAGAATGGGAAGATAATACCGGTGCTAGTAGAGATGTGTCTTCTGATGGTTTGGATTGGAAGGGTAAGTTCTGGGATAGTGTGAATAACGATCTTGGGATCCCTGAAGCAATCGCAATTTTGTGGGATATGACACGGTCTTCTCTTCCAAGTAACGAAAAACTTGAATTATTAAAGGATTTCGACAAAATACTGGGAGTAGATCTTACTTGTTTGGATTCAGGTCAACCGATTACGCACAATATCGGCACTTCTTTAGAAACGAGAGCCGGCATGCGGGTAGACAAGCAATATATCGAGGCAGATGCCGTGCGTGCGGCTATTATTTCCGAGGGTTTCGAAGTTCAGGATACCCATAATGCTACACAGGTCCGTCCCAAAACAAGATACGAACAGATTGAAGCAAAATGGCCATCGGTATCTGCGTCACGGGAAGTGCAATCACTGCTTGATCAGCCTGCCAACTGTGATTATAGCTTTATCCTGAACGCATATAACTATGTATCTGATGTAGAGAGATGTGTTAAAAGCATTATAAGAAACACTCTTGGGCATTCTATAGAAATCATTGTAATAGATAATGGTTCTACTGATGGAACAGGCGACTGGCTGGAAGGGTTCAGTGTGGAATGCTCTTCCTTGAAAGTATTCCACTGTGACCATGTAATTGGTGATGCAGCTGGCAAGAATATAGGGCTAAAGCAAGCTCGTGGTGAAAATATAATTATAATAGATGCTTCTACTGAGATTACGGGAGATCTACTGGCTTCGGTTACACAGTACCTCAAAGATGGTGAGATTGGCATGTTGGGGCCTTACGGGTTGAGTACCGACGATATGCAGCATTTTCATGAGGAAGTTGAAAAGGGTTATGCTGATGCTATACAAGCATATTGTATGGTTTTCAGGAGGGACACTCTTGTTTCAGTTGGCCTTATGAATGAAGGATATAGATTCTATCGAAACTTAGATATTGACTATAGTTTTCAATTCAAGGATAAAGGATATAGTGTTTTTGCAGATAGTACGTTGCCTCTTGTACGGCATGAACACCGCCAATGGACTGAACTGGATGATAACCAAAGAGATGAATTGAGCAGGAAAAATTTTGGAAGGTTTCTAAAGCGTTGGGGCCAAAGATCAGATTTATTGCTTAACGCAGACGGAAAGGCTTTTGAAACTGGATTTCGGCACTGATCCGTTTCAAATCTAGTCCTGAGAGTAATAACTCAATTTGAGAGATTGGCTGTAATTTATGTTAGGAGCTCTTTGATGACCTCATTCTGGAACTACTCTACTATTAATAGATTATGAAATGGGTAGGGAACCGCTGGGTAAACTACCTCTAACTCATAGGCAGATTTCACGGATGATCACCACTATTGAGCGTGGCGGTATGGGTGCTGCTGCAATCATGTCTGATGTAGATTTGCTTACTGGTAAGGCGTATGTCGTGGGTGTCACTGGTCCTCCCGGCGCAGGGAAAAGTACTCTTGTATCCGAATTGACCACGTTCCTAAGAGATCAAGACATAAGTGTAGGAATAATAGCTGTGGACCCCAGTAGTCCGTTTAGTGGGGGAGCTTTGCTCGGCGATAGGATCCGTATGCAAAAACATTATTCTGACGAAGGGGTTTTCATTCGTAGTGTGGCTACTCGTGGTAATCTTGGAGGCATACCCCGAATTGTAAAAGGTGTTGCCAGGTTATTAGACGGAATTGGGAAAGATGTAGTCTTAATAGAAACGGTCGGTGTGGGGCAGACCGAACTCGGCATAATGGACGTAGCTGACAGTGTAGTTGTCACCGTAATGCCTGAATCAGGAGATACGGTTCAGACTCTTAAGGCGGGTATCATGGAGATCGCGGACATATACGTGGTCAATAAATGTGATTTGAGTGGTGCTTCAAAAATGGCTGCAGCTATCCGTTCAACATTGAGCTTAGCTCCCTGCACTAATGATCGTATACCTCCCGTCATAATGACTGAAGCCCTTTCTGGTAAAGGTATAGACAGCCTATGGGATGGTATCCAGGAGCACAAACGACACTTAGTGCAAAAAGGTCTTCTAGAACAAAAGCGTTCCGAGAGGCGTAGAATTGAATTTCTTGAGATTTTACGAGAGCAGTTGAACGAACTTTTGGAGTCTGGATTGTATAACAAAACGGGACTTGAGACAGTAATGCAATCGGTGATGAATAGAACTAGTGAACCATACCACCAAGCGGGCTTATTACTGGATAGAATACAGTTCACACTTGCTCTTCAAGAAGACTCGAAATAGATATAAATCATATTGTAGTAAACTCGACTCGTAATAATCTTAGTGGGGACTGGTTGGGTCAGGGTGAGGGGAAATATGACGGTTCTAGGTATAGATTTACGAAGTTCACCGCAGCATGACAGTTCGGTTGCAATTCTATCTGAGTCAGATAAGGCTTTACAAACACTTACTTCATTCAAAACTGATGAGGAACTGTCAGGAATAGTCTTCGACCAAACTCCCGATCAGATTGCAATCGGAACCCCTTTAACACTACCCAGTGGTATGTGTTGTCTCGAACAGGCGTGCCAGTGTGTATCAGATAATCACAATCAAAAGGGAAGATTGTGTGAGATAGAACTGGCTCAAATGGGGATAAGCTGTTTCTTCACTAGCAAAGGCTCGATTATCACCAAGTTAATTTATAGAGCAATGACTATCCGGAAAATGTTAGAAACTATGGGCTTTCCGGTGATAGAAGTCTACCCGCATGCCAGTAAGGTGTTATTATTTGGTGATAGTGTGCCACCAAAGAACAACCCCGGCAGCTTGGATTATCTGGTCTCTAAGCTTAATCCCCTAATAAGCGGAGTGAGTGTATATTCCGTATCTTTAGATATACATGCGTCTGACGCGATATTGAACGCTTATACGGGCGTTTTATATAGTGAAGGAACTACAGAGAATTTGGGATCTATTACTGAAGGCATATTGGCAGTACCTAAGTTAATTTCATCCCAATAAGTAGCCTCAGGTTTGTTGAATATCTGTTTGATGAGCTAATTTAGCAAATATCGGATTGATAAGTCTAAGTACGTTATGTATACCCGGGTAATTGATCATCCTTCCGATCAGCTTGCTATGCCAATCAAAGGAAACCTCCTCAGAATATATGATTTGATCTGCGAAGGTTTTGGTTTTTGCTTGCCGCATTATAGAATCGATTTGGCGATCGCTGAGGTATTCATAAAGCCTTCTCGCCGAATAGCCGCTTTCTAGTTCAATGGATAATAATTGTTTCCACTGTCTTTGGTATGTACTCAGTGCTTTCGATGATACATCATGGTTTTGCAATGCCATACTGAGAACTTCTGAAGCGATAGAACTAGCCATTAAAGCGTAATAGATTCCGCCCCCTGTTGTTGGCTTTACTTGGCCGGCAGCATCTCCAATGACTAGAACTCTATCAGAGTAAGTTTGTTTTAAAGGACGCAGAGGGATGCCCCAAGTGACGGGACTTCCGATAACATTTGTCACTATGTTTTGACTCTGGAGAGATTCTACAAAAGATTGTAAG
>Ga0114933_10004708_pt1 | contig 12631 bp, 10 predicted proteins | sample 4SBtaG_FD_89691 | JGI IMG/M metagenome (GOLD analysis project Ga0114933, IMG submission 89691) | Deep subsurface microbial communities from Kolumbo volcano to uncover new lineages of life (NeLLi) - 4SBTROV12_W25 metaG | ecosystem: Environmental > Aquatic > Marine > Volcanic | place: Kolumbo...
CCGAGCTCACCGAGCTCACCATCACGGCCGTGACCGAGCGGGACGGCATGTTGGAGCGCTCGGAGCCGGTGACTGTGGCAACCGGCGCCCTGCCGGACGGCCTCGATCTCGATCCGGGGAGCGGCAACGAGCAGGCGACCGTCAACGAGCGCGCCTTGTTGACCACCTGGGACGCCGGCAGCCCGCGCACCGCCCTGCTCAACCCGGCCGGCGAGATCGTCTGGTACCGGATCGGGAACGAGGGCCGCACCACGATGGCCGCGCGGCTGATGGAGAGCGGCGAAGGGATCGTGCTGAGCGACTTCGCCCTGGACCGCACGGGCGACGAGCTCGAGTCCATGGACGCTAATCAGGTCGTCTACGTGGACTGGGGAGGTGCGATGACCCGCTCGCTGGCGACCCCCGGCGGCCACCACTTCTTCGACCTCCAGCCGAGCGACAGCGTCGTCTGGCTGCAGGCGGCGCCCACCAGCGTGTCCGGGGTGGAGGGGACCGTCGTCTTCGACGCGCTCGTCGACTCCGACCGGGGCGAGCTCTTCCACACCGACGCGGTGGACTTCTACGAAGGCCACTGCGGGGGGAGCATCGGCTACTACGGCGCCGCGTGCGACGCCCACCACACCAACTCGGTGGACTGCGACCTCGACGCCGGCCGCTGCATCGCCTCGCTGCACGCCACGAACCAGGTCGTCGAGATCGACGCCACCACCGGCGAGCTGCTCCACGACTTCTCGACCTGGACCCACGAGCTCCCCGACAGCCTCGACACCGCCTTCAACGGCGCCCACGACGTGCAGTACGTCGACGGCGGCAACGCGCTCCTGGTGTTCAACACCGCCGAGGGCCGCGGCTCCTGGGCCGCACGCTACGAGATCGATCGGCAGTCGAAGGCCCTGACGGCCAGCTGGACCCACGGTGACGAGGCCTGCCTGTATGCGGGCGCCGCGGGCGGGGTGCAGCCCTTGCCCAACGGTCACTACCTCGTGAACTACGGCTCCCCGTCGGGCATCCTCCAGGAGGTCGCTGCCGACGGCGAGGTGGTGTGGAGCGCGAGCGGCTCCGGCTGGACCGAAGACGAGGCCTGCATGATCACCTACGACGTGAACGAGCAGTGGACCCTGGGCGAGACCCGCAGCTACAGCCTCGGGGCGCTGGCCGGTGTGCTGGTCCTGTAGGTCGGAGCGTTACGGCCCGTAGGTGACCTCGGCCCGCCACCGCTCGAGCTCCGCGCGCAGCTCGTCGTAGGCAGCGGCCGCGGCCGGGTCCGTGTCGACGGACGACGCGACGTTCTCGCCCTCCGCGTACCCCTCCGTGTCGTAGCGGTAGAGCTCCACGGCCCCGCTCTCGGGATCGATGAGCTTCCAGCCCGCGTTGCGCACCGTGTAGCCGCGGCTGACGGGCTCCGGACCGTTGGGCTCGAAGCGCTCGACATGGAGGTAGTCCCGCTCCCCCGCGGCGGCCTCGGTGACGACCGGGAGCCAGGAACGCCCATCCAGGGTCACCGCCTCGCCGGCGTGGTCGCCCGCCGTCCGCAACAGGGCGGACGCGTCCACCTCCGCAAGCTCGGCCACGGTGGCGAAGATGTCCACCACGTGCACGAGCGCTTCGCTCCGGCGACCAGGGTCGGCGACCCCCGGTCCCGCCACGATCAGCGGCACGTTCACCCCGCCGTCGTTGAGCGACTCCTTGGCGCGGTCCGCGTACGCCGGCGCGGTCACCGCAGCCCCCGGGGTGCCGTTGTCGCCCATGACCACCACCCAGGTGCGCGCTCTGCGCTCGGGATCGAGACCGTCCAGCACCCGTCCGAGCTCGGTGTCGACCGCCTCCAGCATCGCGTCGTAGAGCGCGGCGTTGCCGTCGCCCTTGCCCACCTCCTGGGTGGTGAGCTCGTCGGGTGGCGCGTGGAAGGGTTCGTGGGGCGCCGAGAACGCTGCGAGCAGGAACCAGGGTTCCGGGAGCTCTTCGCACAGCGCGAGCACGTCGTCGGCCTGCTCCGAGGTGACGTAGCGCTCGCTGAACGACAGCACCCCGTCGGTGTTCTTCTCCCAGTAGTCGTAGCCGAGGAGCGCCTCGGGCTCGTTCAGGGACTGGCCCAGGTTGCCGAGGGTTCCGCGTACGGCATCGAAGCCCTGCCGTGAGGCGTGGTCCGCCGGAGCCGGGTGGTCCCAGCCGACCAGGTGCCACTTGCCGACCAGCCCGCTGCTGTACCCGTGAGGGGACTCCCGCAACATCTCGGGCAGGGTGATCTCGGGCTCGAACAGCCAGTGCACGTCGTCCGGCGGGTTCAGCACGTCACCCAACCCCGTGCGCGTGGCGTGGCGCCCGGTGAGCAGCGCCGCTCGGGTGGGCGTGCAGCTGGGGTAGGTCCAGGCGTTCTCGAACAACACGCCCTCCGCCGCGAGCGCGTCGATCGTCGGGGTGGGCGGTGGCTGGTCGTGCACACCGTAGGCCCCGATCTTGTCGACGCCCACGTCGTCGAGCAGCACGAAGAGCACGTTGGGAGGTGGCACCACCCCGGTGTCCGCGCTGTCGTGCGGTGTGGCGCTGTCCTCGGGCCCGGATCCCGCGTCGGTGTCGCTCGTCACGAGCACCGAGGGAGCGCTGTCGCCGCCCGACCCCGACGGGTTCGCCACACAAGCCAGGAGGAAGACCACCACGGATGCAGTCTAGCCCCACATCGTCGCCGCGCACACCGGCTCACCGGCCAACCGTCAATGGATCGGCACGGACGTGGTGGAGCAGGCCCCCGGTCAAGGCCCGGCTGGGCCACCGGAGAAGAGCATCACCTCGCCGTCCCATCCCGCCGCGCCGTACGCGCCCACCGCCAGGTCCACCCACCCGTCGCCGTCGAGGTCGCCCGGCACCGCCAGCGCGGTCCCAAACCGGTCGGAGGTCGCGCCACCCATCAGGAGGCCATCAGGCGCGTCCAGCCCACGGGAACCGGTCAGCGGTCCGAACAGGACGTAGGCCGCGCCGCTGGTGAGCTCGACGCCATCGGCCTCCTTCGCCCCCACGACGACGTCCACGAGGTCATCTCCATCCAGATCGCCGGCCGCGACCGCCCAGCCCGCGCGGTCCTCGGCGGCCACGCCGTCGAAGGTCGCCACGCTGGAGTCGTCGACGTCGGTCAGCCCGACGAAGGGGCCGTGGACGAGGTGAACGGCACCTCGGTTCTTGGCACCCTCGTCGAACAGGAACGCTCCGAGGAGGAGGTCTCGGTAGCCGTCACCGTTGACATCCCCAGGTGCCGCCAGCGAGGAGCCTGCGGAGCCCCCTCCCTGGAAGCTGGCCGACTCCACGTCCGACACGTCCGTATAGGCGCCGCTCGTGAGCTCGGCGAGGTGCTCGCCGCCATACACCACCCAGGCGTAGCCGGAGCCCTCTCCACCGACCCCGAGATCGGTGAAGCCATCGCCATCGACATCGCCTAGCAAGACAGCCGCACTGCCGAGCTGTTGGTTCTTCGCGAGCCCCGAGATGGCCCGAACCTCGCTCAAGAGAACCGGCCCCTTCGGTCGCCCCAGAGCACCGCCGATCAGGAAGATGGCACCCTGGTTCTCCCCACGGGCATCCGGCGCACCCACCACGAGATCGTCGAGCCCATCGCCGTCGAGATCACCGCCACCTGCCACCGCGGTGCCGGCACGCGAGGCGGTGGTGCCCTCCAGGAGCAGCCCGACCTTCGACATCTCCACGGTGCCCTCGCTGGCTCCCCAAACGACGTAGGCCTCGCCGCCCCCCGAGGCAGCCGGGGCGCCCACCACCAGGTCCGGCACACCATCGGCGTCGAGATCCCCCGCAGCGTCGACGGCCGATCCCCCGGCCGCCAGGTGTTGGTCGCCGAGCAGGATCGCGTCGGCCTCGCCGACCTCGAAGGTCCCGTCGAGCAGACCGTGGAACACCATGACCGCCCCGGTCTCGTTCTCCGTGTCGCGCATGAACTCGGGCGCTCCGACGCCGAGATCCGGCACACCATCCTGGTTCAGGTCGCCGACAGCCGCCAGGGCTTGCCCCGCGTGGTCGGAGCCTCCCTGTCCGCTGATGATCGCGTAGGCGTGCTCGCGGAGCGTCGTCCCCGCAAGCGACGCGTCGCGCGTGGCGGTGTCGTGAACGGCCCCCTGCACTCGAAAGCTGACGTCGACCGTGGTGAGGACCGCCCCGTGGGTGCCGCCTTCGGGCGCCGCCGCCGTGTCCATCCCACCGGTCTCGACCGCGCGATCGGGCAGGACCGGATCGCAGGCCAGGAAGGTAGACAAGAGGAGCTTCAAGGGACACCGGGTACGCCCCCTCTTCGGCTCGCACGCGCACACCTCGAGGCCCAATCTCTCCGTGGCGGACGAACACGCGCCGATGCAGAGCGCACGTCGTCGAGGCGCATCAGCCCGCTCACGCACTATGAGCAGAGGGTGAACACCCTCGATCAGCCCGCCGTCCGCACCGTGCTCGCGCGCCTCCACGAGGCCGCTCGCAGCGACCCCGCCCGCTGGGAAGAACGCCGGCGTCAGCAGGCCCTGTCCCCGCCCGCCCCCGGACCCGATCCCCTCGTCCGGATGGGCAACCTGTACCTGGCCGTGGGCGAAGACGACGGCCGCCTGCTCCACGTGCTGGCCCGGGCCGCGCGCGCCCGCCGGATCGTGGAGTTCGGAGCTTCCTTCGGCGTGAGCACCCTCTACCTGGCCGCCGCCGCGGAACACACCGACGGGCAGGTGATCACCACGGAGGCCCACCCACAGAAGTGCGCAGCCCTCCGATCCAACCTGGCCGACGCCGGCCTCGCCCACCGCGTGGAGCTCCTGGAAGGCGACGCGAGGGAGACCCTCCGATCGGTGAAGGGCCCGATCGACCTGCTCGTGCTCGACGGCTGGAAGAGCCAGTACCTGCCGGTGTTCGAGCTCCTCCGTCCTGCCCTGCGGCCCGGAGCGCTCGTCGCTGCCGACAACATCAACCACCCGGCAGCGGCGGCCTACGCCGATCGGGTCGACACCGGACCGGGCCTGATCACCCAGCGCGTCGGGGAGCTGGCCCTGACCGTGGTGGCCTGAAGGGGTGATCGCGTGCGCTGATTCTTCACCTGCCAGGGCGGATTCCTGTGCGAAAGCCCGTGGTGCCGCGCCCGACGCGTTACACGGCCGCGTCAATCCGCAGGTCGTGATGGCCTGCACCCGAAACGGTACTGCTCTCACGAGCGGACCAATGAGAACGAGTAGCATGAGCAAGAAGTTGTTTGTCGGCGGACTGTCCTGGAACACGGACGACGCCGGCCTTCGCCAGGCCTTTGAGGCCCACGGCACCGTTACCGAGGCCAAGGTCATCAACGATCGCGACACCGGCCGCTCCCGCGGCTTCGGCTTCGTGACCATGGCGGACGGTGGCGACGACGCCATCGCGGCCATGGACGGAACCCAGCTGGATGGCCGCGCCATTCGCGTCAACGAGGCGCAGGAGCGCAGTCGTGGCGGCGGTCGCGGCGGTCGCGGCGGCGGCGGTGGCGGCTACGGCGGCAACCGCGGCGGCGGTGGCGGCTACGGCGGCGGCGGCGGCGGCTACGGCGGCGGTGGCAACCGCGGCGGTGGTGGCGGCGGCTACGGCGGCGGTGGCGGCGGCGGCGGTCGCTGGTAGGTCGTCCACGTGGGTTCGCTCTCGAGCGAACCCACGAACACGCTCACCCCAGGTCACGTCGTCGAACCGGCGGGGCCTGGGGTGCGCGCGTTCCTTGACAGCGTGCCTGAAGCGGTAGCCTCCCCGCGTGGCCACCCGCGTGCTCGTGCTGCTGTTCGTCGTCGAGGTCCTGGCCTGCGCAGCCGATCTTGCGCTGGGGCCCTACGCACGGCTGCACTGGGAGGAGGTCTACAACGTCCGCGAGGGCCTGCAGATCGCCTGCGACCACGCCGAGGCCGCCTACGCCATGCAGTACCGGGCCTTCTGCGGTGGCTGCACCGCCGAGGCCTGGATGGCCGTGCCCGTCTTCGCGGTGCTGGGGCCGAGCGTGCTCGCCTGGAAGCTCGTGCCGCTCACCTTCCACCTCGCGATCGTCGCCGCGGGAGCGCTCTTCCTCCGACGGCACAGCGACCGCGCCGCAGCCGCCTGGCTGCTCCTGATGATCGGCGCCCCGGGCGCCTACCGAGACCTTGCCTGGACCGGCTGGGGCAACCACGCCGAGTCCACCGCCTTCGTGCTGATCGCGGGCGCGCTGCTGCTGAGCCCGCGCCCAGGGTGGGCACGGCACCTCGCCGCCGGCGGGATCGCCGGCCTCGGCGTGTGGTTCTGCTACACCAGCCTGCACGGCCTCCCAGCAGTCCTCGTCGTCGCCCAGCCTGCGCTCCTCCCCGTGCTGGCGCTCGGCGTGGCCGGCGGGTTCGCCCCCCGGTGGTGGTTCCACCAGGCACGCCCGCAGTCGGCCGAGCTCGAGGCCGACAAGTGGCTCGGTGTCGAGCTCGCGCCCCCCGAGCGGCTGTGGGAGTGGTTCGCCGGCGACTACCTCCGCACCTCGCTCTGGGACCCGCTCGAGTACTGGGATCTCGGCTCGTGGCCGACGGTCTGGTGGGCGGGCCTGGTGGTCGCGACGGTCTGGGGGCTCCTCCGCGTCCGCGGCCAGCGCGTCGGGCGCTTCGCCGCCGCAGCGTTGTTCGCTCTGGTCGCAGCCTACGCCCTCCGCCACGACCTCTGGTACCGGAACCCCGACCTCGACATGACGAGGACCTTCAACCTCCGCTACCGAGCGCCGCTCGTTCCGCTGCTGATGCTCGGCGCCGCCTGGGGACCCCGAGGCCTGGTGGTCCCCATCGCGCTCTTCGGCCTGGTCCAGCGCGCCAGCCTCTGGGACGCGGACCGCGGGGATCAGCTCGACCGTGTGGTCTACACCCGCGATGCAACGGTCGACAAGACCGTGCCGACCGGCGACCCGCCGCAGCGCCGAGCTCGGATGCAGGGACGGCCCCAGGACGTCGCTGCCGCCCTCGAAGCGCTCGCCGGGCACGACGACCTGTACCCGAGCTGCCGGCAGCACCACGTCTACGAGCTGGGTCGTCGCGTCGGCATCGGGCTCTCCGAAGGCTGGATCGGCGGCACGGTGGCCAGCGATGCCCGGGCGATCGCACGAGGTGCCGAAGAGCGGATCGCGTTCGACGAAGGCGCCGGTCGCCGGCTGGTCAGCACCGACGGAGAGCTGGCCGTGACCGACGTGCCGGACGCGTTGCTTCCAGCGGTCGGGCGCCGAGCCCACGACGACCTGCCCGCCAGCCACCCGGGTGTCTGCGAGGCCCGCGGGGAGGCCTGGGTCGCCGGCGAGACCGATCTCGGCGCCTGGCGACCCTCGACCAAGCGGCCCACGCCGGGGGCCTGCGACGCCGAGAGCTTCGCCGACGGAGTCGGCCGCGGGTGGGCCTGGTACGTCGGCTGCAGCGACGGCGATCGCGTGCTGCTGATCGACCGGAGCCCGGCGGCCATCCCCGCCTGGGAGCAGGCCTGTGAGGACCTCCGGGTGCCCTGGTAGCTGCAACGCCGTTGCAGCTGGCGCACCCAGGCGATACCCGCCGGGCCGTGCTCGTGTCCCTCGCCTGTGCCCTGCCTCCTGTGCTGCTCGGCAGCGCGGCGGTCTTGGTGCCCCAGGGTGCGGGCGCGGTCCGCGCGGGCAAGGTGCTGCGCTGGGTGGCGCTGGCCGCCGCGGTCGCGGTCATCGTGCTCGATCTGCTGCCCGAAGCCTTCGAGGCGGGCGGTCCGACCGTCGCGCCCGTGTTCCTCGCGGGCGCAGCGCTGCCCTGGGTCGCAGGCCGGGTGACGCGTCAGATCGAGATCGGCGTCGAGCTCGCGTTCCTCGCGCTCGTCGCCCACCAGCTGATCGACGGGCTGCAGATCGCGGCAGCCTGCGCCCTGGGTGCGAGCCTCGCGGTCGCGCTCGCGGTCGCGGCCCACGCCGCGCCCATCGTGATCGCGGCGCTGTTGGGCTACGCCGAGCACGACGGCCGCACGGTCGCGCTGAGGCGTGCCGTGTGGTTGGGGGTCGGCACCGTCGCCGGGGTCGCCATCGGCGCCCAGGCGGGCAACGGCTGGATGGAACCCATCGCGCCCTGGCTCACCGCCGGGCTCGCCGGCCTGCTGCTCTACGTCGTCGGCCACGGCTTCCGCGGCCACCACCACGAGCATGCGCCGTGATCCGCGAGCGTCTCCGGCAAGCCGGGCTCCGAGCCACCCCCGCGCGCATCGAGGTGCTGCGCACCCTGGTGGCGAGCGCCACCCCGCTCAGCCACCCCGAGCTCGCAGCCCGACTCCCGGAGCTGGACCGCGCCACGGTGTACCGGAACCTCGTGGCGCTGGCGGACGCGGGGGTGCTGCGGCGCTTCGACGCCGGTGACCACGCCTGGCGCTTCGAGCCGGTGCGCGACCGCGACCACCCGCACTTCGTGTGCGGCGACTGTGGCGACGTCCGCTGCCTGCCCGAGCTCGACCTCGCCCTCCCCAAGGCCCTGCGCCAGCGCACCGACGAGGTGCAGCTCGTCGGCCGCTGCGACGCCTGCGCGTGATGAGGCACAACCCGCTCCTCGACCGCCTGCCGCGCTACCCGATCGCCGAGCTCCAGGACCGTCGCCAGGCCCTGGAAGCCACCGGCCAGACGGTCGTCGACCTCTCCACCGGCGACCCCAACGAAGCGACGGCCCCGGCGATCCGAGAAGCCTTCGCAGCGGCGGTCCCCGCGGTGTCGGACTACCCCTCCATCGCTGGCACACCCGCCTTCCGAAGCGCGGTGGCCCGCTACCTCGAGCGGCGCTTCGGCGTGGCGATCGACCCCGACACCCAGGTCCTGCCCACCTCAGGCAGCAAGGAGGCGGTCTTCCACCTGCCGCTCGCGGCGATCGACCCGAGCGCCACCGACCGGGCCGTGGTCTACCCGTCCCCCGGCTACCCGGCGTGGGGGCGCGGCGCGGCCTTCGCCGGCGGCGAGCCGGTACCGATCCCACTCGACGATCGCGGGACCTGGGCGCCCTGGGCGCTGCCCGACGATCTGCTCGCGCGCACGCGGATGCTCTACGTCTGCAGTCCCCACAACCCGAGCGGTGCCGTGCTCACCGCCGACCAGCTCGCAGCGGCCTGGCGCCGTTGCCGCGCCCATGATGTGCTGCTCGTCAGCGACGAGTGCTACGTCGACCTCTACGAGGGCGAGCCCCCGGCCTCGCTGTTGCAGGTCGCCGACGAAGGGCACCTGGTGGTGCACAGCCTGTCGAAGCGCTCCGGCATGACCGGCTACCGATCCGGCTTCCTCGCGGGTGACCCCGCGGTGGTGGCGCGGGTGCGGAGGCTGCGCGAGAACCTCGGCGTGGCGCCGAGCGCGATGACGCTGGCGGCGGCCACCGCGGCCTGGTCCGACGACGACCACGTGGCCGAGCGGCGCGCCCTCTTCACCGCCAAGCGCAGGCTCCTGGGCGCGGTGATCGACCGGCTGGGCCTCCGAACGACCGGCCGCTCGGCCGGGCTCTACCTCTGGATCCGCCTCCCCGAGGGCTGGGACGACGTCCGCTACGTCGAACACCTGTTGAGCCACGGGGTGCTCCTGAACCCCGGCTCCTTCCTCGGCGAGCACGGTCGAGGCTGGGTGCGGGCGGCCCTCGTGCCGCCCGTCGACGCGCTCCCCGATGTGGCGGCGACCTGGGAGCGAGCCCATCGGAGCTTCGCGGGCTGACGCCTGCGACCGACCCAGCGCTCGTGGGCCCCCGCGGGCGTTATGCCCCACCCAGGGAGGCGACCGTGGAGCTCCGAGCGAGGATCGAGGCCGCATGGACCGGCAACCTGGCCGACGACCCGGCCCGCGCCGCCGTGCAGGAAGCCGTCGGTGAGCTGGACGCCGGGCGGCTCCGCGTGGCCGAGAAGATCGACGGCACATGGGTCGTGCACGAGTGGCTGAAGCAGGCCGTGGTGCTCTTCTTCCGCTACGCGCAGATGGAGACCTGGACCGCCGGGCCCTTCGAGTTCTACGACAAGGTCCCCCTGAAGCATGGCCTGGCCGACCAGGGGGTGCGGGTCGTGCCCCCTGGCACCGTGCGTCACGGTGCCCACATCGAGCCCGGCACCGTGGTCATGCCGGGGTACGTCAACATCGGCGCGTGGGTCGGCTCCGGGTCCATGGTCGACACCTGGGCCACCGTCGGGAGCTGCGCCCAGATCGGCCGCGGCGTGCACCTCTCCGGCGGGGTCGGCATCGGCGGCGTGCTGGAACCGCTCTCCGCCCGGCCGGTCATCATCGAGGACGGTTGCTTCATCGGCTCACGCGCCATCGTGGTCGAGGGCGTGCTCGTCGAGCAGGAAGCGGTGCTCGGGGCCAACGTGGTGCTCACCAGCTCCACCCAGATCATCGACGTCACCGGCCCCGAAGAGCTCGTCTACAAGGGCCGCGTGCCCGCCCGCTCGGTGGTCGTGCCCGGCACGCGCACCAAGTCCTTCCCCGCCGGCGACTACGGCGTCGCCTGCGCCCTCATCATCGGCCGACGCAAGGCCAGCACCGACAAGAAGACCTCGCTCAACGATGTCCTCCGCGAGTTCGCCGTCTCCGTCTGAGGGCCTCGCGGCCCTCACCCTGGAGCTGTGCCGCTTCCCCTCGGTCATCCGAGAGGAGGCCGCGCTCTGCGACTGGACCGAGGCCAGGTTGCGCGCTCTCGGAACGGTCGACGTGTTCCGGGTCGGCAACTCGGTGGTCGCCCGTGGCCCGCGACGAAGCCGACCCTTCCTCGGGCTCTTCGGCCACCTCGACACGGTCCCCGCCCACCCCGGCGACCCCGAGCCCTTCCGCGACGGCGACCGCATCGTGGGGCTCGGCTCGAGCGACATGAAGTCGGGCGTCGCCATCAAGCTCGCGCTGCTCGACGAGCTCGACCTCGAGGCCCTCCCCTACGACGTCGCCATGGTCTTCTACGACCAGGAGGAAGGCCCCTTCGCAGCCAACGGCCTGGGACCGGTGCTCGATCAGCTGCCGTGGCTCGCCGAGCTCGACCTCGGCTTCTGCCTCGAGCCCAGCGACAACGTGGTGCAGGTCGGGGCGGTCGGCACCCTGCACGCCAACATCGTGTTCCAGGGCAGGGCCTGCCACTCGGCGCGCCCGTGGCAGGGCGAGAACGCCGTGCACAAGGCCGGCGCCCTGCTCGCCGAGCTGCACAACCGGGCGCCGAACGAGGTCGAGTGCGGAGGCTTCCGCTTCCGCGAGGTGATGAGCGCCACCCTGGCCAGCGGCGGGCGAGCGCGCAACATCATCCCCGAGCACTTCGAGCTCAACGTGAACTACCGCTTCGCGCCGAACCGGAGCGTGGAGAGCGCCCGCGAGGAGCTCCTGGGCACCGTCGCCGGACGAGCCGAGGTGGAGTTCGTGGACCTGTGCCCCGCCGGGCGGGTGGTCACCGACAACCCCCACCTGAAGCACTTCCTCGCGCTCACGGGAGCCTCGATCACCGCGAAGCAGGCGTGGACCGATGTCGCCCGCCTCACCGCCGCGGGCATCGACGCGGTGAACCTGGGGCCCGGGCTGTCGTCCCAGGCCCACCAGGCCGGCGAGTACTGCTCCGTGAAGCTGCTCGAGGAGGGCTACGCCATGTTCCGCGCGCTCCTCACTGCTCCGGTCGCTTGAGCCGACGCCGCGAGGTCCGCACGCCGCCCGCGGCCCTGTGGCTGCCGCCGGCGCTGTTGCTGCTGGCGCTGCCCTTCGCGGGCGACCTGCCCGTGCTCGACGAGGAGAGCTACCTCTTCATCGCCGAGTCCGTGATCGAGAGTCCCGGGCGCCCCTACGACTGGTGGCGACCCTGGCAGCCGTGGGGCATGCAGGAAGCCGCGGACAGCTTCCTCTTCGCCCACCCGCCGCTGCACCTGTGGTGGGTGGCCTTCTGGAAGGCACTGACCGGCACCGGCTGGGGCTTCCGGCTCGGGGTCACGTTGCTCCCCGCGGCGCTGCTCGCGGCGTCGGTCGGCCGGCTCGCACACCACGTGTCGCGTCGCCCGTCCACCGCTGTCCTGCCCTGGCTCTTCAGCCCGGTCGTCGTGATGGCCGTGTGCGCAGGGGGCCTGCCCGACCTCGCGGTCACGGCGCTGGGGACCGCGGCCGTGGCGGCCTGGCGCGAGGCGCAGACCGACCGGAAGCGCGTGGATCCGCGCTTCATGGCGGCCGCGGGGGTGCTGCTGGGGCTCGCGGCCTGCTGGAAGTACCCCGCCCTGGTGCTGGTCCCCGTGCTCACGCTCCACGCCTGGCGACGCGGCATCCTGCGCCAGGCACTTCCCGCCGCCCTCGGCTTCGCCGTCGTCTGGGGCGCGATGGAGCTCTGGCTCGCCACGGTCTACGGGCGTGTGCACCTCCTCGAGGTCCTGCGAACGGCCCCGGAGATCGCGCGCGGCAGCTTCCTCGGACGCGGCTTCGGCGTGCTCACGCGCCTGGGTCTCGCGCTCTCCCCGCTCCTGCTGGTCGTCGCAGCGCTGTGGTGGCGACTCGCCGTCGCCGGCCTCGTCGGGTCCGTGGCCCTCGCGCTCTTGTGGATCGGCCCCTCGGAGCTCAGCCCGCTGGGCGTGTTCCTCCTGGGCGTGTTCGGTGCTTCTGGCACCGTCTGGGTGGCCCGAGCGGTGATCGCCGTGCTCCCGGCCGACAAGGCACGCCGCCGGAAGAACG
>Ga0114933_10004710_pt1 | contig 12629 bp, 10 predicted proteins | sample 4SBtaG_FD_89691 | JGI IMG/M metagenome (GOLD analysis project Ga0114933, IMG submission 89691) | Deep subsurface microbial communities from Kolumbo volcano to uncover new lineages of life (NeLLi) - 4SBTROV12_W25 metaG | ecosystem: Environmental > Aquatic > Marine > Volcanic | place: Kolumbo...
GTCGGTATCCGCACTGAATTGCGGGACGTTCAACATGCGTTGCGCAAAGATATAGAGCGCCTCGAAAGCTGGATGAAGTTTTTTAATATTGCGGCGGTTCCCCTCTTGCTCGGCATTGCCACGCTGATATTTACTGTCGTTGGCCGTATGCGGAGGCGCTCTCGGATTATGGCAAACCGTCTCGCATCCGAGACACAGGTGCCCTGATGAGCGTTCGGACGATCTTGATTTTGGCACTGCTTTCGGCAGTCGCTGTTATTTCGGCGGCGATCGCGCTTGGCACCGACCGGAGTGCCGCTCTCGACCCGCGTATCGGAACGTTGGTCTTTCCGGGCCTGAACGATCGGGCGAACGACGTCGCAACCCTCAAGGTCGAGAGCAGCTACGGAGTACTTACCTTGCAGCGGGCAGAGGGTAACTGGACGCTGAAGGAAAGCGATGGCTATCCGGTCATCCCGGTGAAGGCCAACGGGTCAATTCTTGATCTTGCAACTTTGCGCTTCTACGAACCGAAGACGGCACGTTCCGAGAAATACGCTAAGCTCAACTTGCTCGAATTTGATTTGCCGGGATCCGGATCCATGCGCGTGACCGTCAAGGACAACGAAGGGGCAATGCTGGCCGAAATGCTCGTTGGCAATAGCAAGTTCAATTTGCCCGGCACGAAAATGGGTGGAATCTATCTGCGGCTGCCTGGCGATCAGCAGGCTTGGCTGGCGGCCGGCGGGTTGAACATAAGTGGCGTCCCAGGAAAATGGCTGGAACCTCTCGTGATGCATATCGCTGGTGAGCGCATCAAGCGTGTAGAAATTAGCCAACCGCAAGGGCCGCCCATCGTCATCACCAAGCGCAACCCACAGACACTTGTCTATAGCCTGCATGGCGTACCCGCTGGCTATAAGGTGCGATATGACGAGGAACCAAAGTTGATCGCCACCAACCTCGAAGCCTTTGAGCTTGAAGATGTGCGTCGCGCCGGTGCGATCAAATTTTATCCGATGCGTACGGTCAGCACCTTGTTCGAAACCTTCGACGGGTTACAGGTCACCGTAGAATCGACGGTGATCGACGGCAAGTACTGGGCCCGTTTCCAGGTGACAACGGCAGATGGCAGTCAAGCGAACGGTGAGGCGAAGGCAATCGCCGAAAGCACAAAGGGGTGGGTTTATCGGGTCGCAAACTATCGTGGCGAACGTCTGACCAAGCGCTTTGAGAGCATGCTCGCCCCTACCAACTAAACCAAATTGGGATCAGCCTATTTCTAAGTAGCTGATTATTGTCAATTCCCCCTTCTTAGCGCAGGAGGATCAGCGGGTAGTATGCGTCTGACGCGAGCTATTTATCGAACCACTTCTGCATCAGTGCCTGGGTACTGACTCGATATTGATCATTCGGCTGCTTTGCGCGCCTCGATTACTATGTTCGCTTCACGGCCCGCAAGCTCATTAAGATGATCGAACTCCCATTCGAAGGTGCCGACACCCTGCGACAGCGAACGGAGCTCGATAATTAGATCGTGTAACTCCGATTGCGGCATGAACGCACCGACCTCGTCCCATCCGTCCCAACCCTCCTTGGGGCTGAAACCCAAAATCTGGCCACGTCGTTTGGTGATGATACCCTGCGCATTTGCGGTAAATTCACTCGGCACCGACAGGGTAACCTTGCAGATTGGTTCGAGTAGAACTGGCGCACATTGCGGCAGCCCGTCTTTCATTGCCAGGATGCCGGCCCGGCGGAATGCCATATCGGAGCTGTCGACCGCGTGGTGCTGGCCATCGAATAAGTTGACTGAAAGATCAACCACCGGGAAGCCCAGCGGCCCCTCGGTGAGGTATTCTTTCACACCGGCTTCGACCGCGGGGATGTAGTTCTTCGGAACGGATCCACCATGAATGGTCTCATCAAATTGGAAACCAGAGCCGCGCGGCATTGGCTTAATCTCGACGTGGACATCGCCGAATTCGCCATGCCCTCCGCTCTGTTTCTTGTGGCGCGCATGCTGTTTGATTGGCTTCCGGATGGTTTCCTTGTAGGGCACTTCCGGCCGCTCGGTCATAACGGCTACATTATAACGTTCCTTCAGCTTGTCTGCCGCGACCTGCAGGTGGATGTCGCCCTGGCCCCAAAGCAACATCTGATGAGTGTCATTTTCGTGCGAAATTTTGAGCGATTCATCTTCGTCGATCATTTTGGAGATCGCCGCTGACAGCTTGACTTCGTCTTCCCTTTTCTCGGAACGGATCGCTGCAGAATACAGGGGCGTTAGTGTCTCCGGCCATGGCATTGCTTTTGGGTTTACCCCGTTGGGGGTCAGGACGTCGCCAGTATTGACACCTTCCATCCGGCCCATCGCGACAACGTCGCCGACTTTGGCCTCATTAATCTTCTCTTGTTCGTATCCCATGAGGCGGTAGAGACCGCTGACCCGGTGTTCACCAAAGCTCATGCCGTCTTTCACGGTGCCGCTCCAAATCCGCGCGACCGAAAGTTTGCCGGACCGGGGTATGTGAAAGGTCTTGAAGACTTCAGCGGCCGGATCGCCATTGATTCCGCCGAGCCGCTCCAGTGTTACGACCGGTTCTGGGGTCTCATGCCGCAGTGCTTTCATCAACCGCAAGACGCCCGATACCTGTTCGGCCGCACCGATAAAAACAGGCACCACAGTATTTTCCTGTAAATCCTTAGATAGGTATCCGTAGATATCCTCTTTTGGCGGGACTGCATCTTCCAGCAGCATCTCCAAAAGAACGTCGTCGTTGTTGGATAATTCCTCCAACAATTCCTGACGGGCTATGTCGTTTTGATTTTTCATATCCTCGGGCACCTCGATCAACGCGGAAATTTCTCCCGGCTGATAGGCGTAGGCCCGCTCTGATACTAAATCGATATAGCCGCTGATATTTTCGCCATCGCGGATTGGTACGTGACGTAGGATCAGTGACTGCGTGGAAACCGACTGCAGAGCTTCCATGACGTCGGCAATCGGGACATGGGGATGATCCACCTTGTTGATGAAGATCATGTGTGGGATCCCGGTTTCCCTCAGGTAGTGCAAGGTTGGCCCGACGACGAGCGCCTTGTCCGGCTCCGGGTCGACGACGACAATAGCGACATCTGCTACCATCAAGGCATTGCGCGCGTCCTGCAGGAATTCGATCGAGCCGGGACAGTCAAGAAAATGCCAGCGTTCGCCAAGAAATTCGCCCGACGCGATGGAGAGCTCCGTGCTCATATTTCGCTTGCGGGCTTCAGGTGAGGCATCACCGATCGTGTTTCCTTCTTTGGCCGTTCCTCGCCGTTGTATCGAATTGCAGGTGCTCAAAAGTGCTTCGAGCAACGTTGTCTTGCCACTTAAATAGGGGCCAACAAGGGCGACACAACGGGGTGCGGAAACCGATTTTGCAGGCATGTTCGACTCCTTTGCGGATTTTCGTAACTTTTTCGACGCCCCCTTTTTGGCGAGGCGCCGCTCCCTCGACAGAACTCAACTGAATTTTTTAGAGCTACGTGCAATGACGCAAGCAAAATCGTCGTTCGGCTCTTAGGTCCCTTCAATATGCGGCTTCAGTGCGTCGTAGCAAAAAGCCTGGGTGGGGGTCGGCACGCCCACTTCTGCGCCTAGCCGGACTGCCGCACCGCCTAGTCGTTCTAGCTCTAACCGCTTTCCGGCGTTAAGGTCATGCAACATTGAGGCGACCATCGGGGCGGGTAGCCCGTCGAGCCGGGCTATGCACTGTTCGACTGCATCGGCCGGCAGCGCTACGTCACGCGCACGGCCGACCGCGACCGCTTCAGCCACACAGCGTTGCAGCATTGCCCTCGTTTCCAGCGTGTCGCGTAAGCAGCCGATTGGCAGGCGTGTGATACAGGTCATGTTGCTCAGGGCTGACAACATTACGAACTTCATCCAGATATCGACGTCGACATCGTCCGACAAGGTTGCGGTTGTCCCTGCCTCGTTGCAGGCCTTGACGAGTGCTATCCCGCGCGCGGATCGTGTTCCGTCCTGTTCACCGACGGTGATAAAATTAAACGTGCCGGTTTGGGTGATCACTCCGGGTTCGCTGATCACAGAGGCGACCCCAACCGTTCCGCCCATGACGTGATCGTGGCCGAAGATCCCGTTTAAGATATCGACGGCCTCGACCCCGTTCTGCAGAGACACGACGGTCGTTTCGGGCCCTATGATTGCCTTACAAATTTCCGCCACCGCTTCTGTGTCGAACAGCTTGACGGCAAAGAACAGATAGTCCGGCGGGCCGATCGTGGCGACATCGTTGGTGGCGGTTGCTGGATTGACGGTTATTTCTCCTTCGGGCGACCGGATGGTGAGCCCCTTTGTGCGGATTGCCTCTAGGTGCACACCCCGCGCAACGAAGGTGACATCGACCCCGGAGAGCGCAAGCTTGGCTCCAAAATAGCCACCGACCCCGCCGGCTCCGAAAATGACAATTCGCATCTTTGGTGTTTCCGTCAAGTCAGAGCGGCGCAAGCCCGTTGAATACGCTGGCAGGCGTCTTCCAGCACGTCCGTCGACAGGGCGTAGGAAATCCGGAAAAAGGGCGAAAGGCCAAACGCTTTGCCATGCACCGCCGCGACCCCCTCGGTTTCTAACAAATAGATTACGAAATCCTCATCGTTCTTGATTACCGCGCCATCTGGCGTCTTCTTTCCTATCACACCGGAGCACGACGGGTAGACGTAGAACGCGCCGATTGGCGTGTTGCAGGCTAGTCCGTTTGCCTGGTTGAGCATGGATACGACCAGGTCGCGGCGTTCCTTGAAGACTTCGTTGTTGCTGGCGATGTGGCTCTGGTCGCCGTTCAGAGCTTCGACAGCCGCCCACTGGCTGATCGTCGACGTGCTGGTGATGCTTTGCGATTGCAGCATGTTCATAGCCTTGATCAGCTCGACCGGGCCGCCGGCATAGCCAACTCTCCAGCCGGTCATGCAGAAACTCTTGGACATGCCATTGAGGGTCAAGGTGCGGTCGTATAGCTGCGGCTCAATTTGGGCGATGGTTGCGAACTGGGCGCCGTCATAGAGTAGGTGTTCGTAGATATCGTCGCACAGGATCCAAACATGCGGATGGCGTAACAGAACTTCTGAAAGCGCTTTAAGCTCAACCGGCGAATAGGCCGATCCTGTCGGGTTACATGGGCTGTTCAGCACCAACCACTTAGTCTTTCGAGTGATGGCTTCTTCCAGCTGCTCAGGTGTAATCTTAAAGTCCATCCCAACTGTGGAATCGACGATCACCGGTGTGCCGCCATTCAACAGTGCCAGATCCGGATACGTCACCCAATATGGCGCAGGTACGATTACCTCATCGCCTTCGTCCACGGTTGCTGTGAAGGCGTTGTAAATAATCTGCTTACCGCCGGCGCACACTGCAATCTGGTCGATGTTATAATTGAGCCCGTTCTCGCGCTTGAATTTGTCGCTGATTGCCTGACGCAGTTCCGGAATGCCGGCCGGCGCGGCATAGCGGGTCTTACCTTCCCGCATCGCCTTAATCGCCGCTTCCTGGATGTGGCTCGGCGTGTTGAAATCTGGCTCGCCTACGGCAAGCCCGATGATGTCTTTACCCTCCGCTTTCATTTCCTGTGACTTGGTGTTGATAGAAACTGTGGCAGAAGGGTTAATCCGGGAGAGACGTGAGGCAAAGAACGCCATGATATTGTCTTTCGTTTCGTGAAAGGGCGGCGGTACGCGACCACTGAAATTATCCGGACATTACGCTGAAGGCGGGTTCGGTTCAACGCTCACTATCCGCCCTTTTACGTCGACCATTTGGACCGAATGCAGTTGCGCATTTTGATCGTTTTGTCTGCGTCTTCGACAGTGTTTGGTTGGATCAAAAAGGCGAATGTTACGTTCAGCCCGCTTCATTCTGGTGCCATGCGTTTGACGGCCCCGCGGACGCAAACGGATAATCGCGCCATAACGACTTCTCTCTACGAAACGGCCCAAAAGCATTATAGGGAATACGGTTATTACTTTCCGATACGCGCGCCGAGTGCAGCGAAGGCATACGATAACCATGCTAGGCTGGAAACCTTCGAGATGAGCCTAATTGGCAGGATTGTAGGCCGGATGTGGGCGAAGCTACATTTATTGCTCACCTGGATGGACAACCTGGTGCGTAGCAAGGCGATCCTTGATGCGGTCAAATTTGTGCTGGGTCCCAATATCCTATACTGGCAGATAAGCCTCTTCATCAAGAACGCTTATGACCCAGGCTTCTTATTCTGGCACCAGGGTTTGACCTGTTGGGGTTTGAGCGAACCTGATGTGTGCACCGCCTGGGTTGTCCTGTCGCTGGCAACTTTGGGGAGTGGTGCGATACGCGTTCTGCCGTCTACCCATGAATGGCGTCAGGTCACGCACACGGGCAGTTTTGATACGGATAATCTTCTGACCTGGAGTCAAGTCGTCGATGCGGAGATAGACGAGGAACAGGCCGTCAATCTGGTTTTTGCGCCTAGCAAAATTTCACTACATCATGTCCGTCTCGTGCACGCATCCAAACCGAACCATGCCGAGGACCGCAGCATTGGCCTGGCAATCCGTTACGTTTTGCAGAATGTGCGCCAGGTCATCGGTGTGTCAGATAGAGCTTTGTTGGCGGGTGGCGAAAACCGCTATGGTTATTTCGATGAGGAGCGATCGCTGGTTGCTGATTCGACCCCGGATGTAGTTGCCCGTCACACGCGAATTACCGAAACGTGTGAGGGCTTCATCTACTCTGGGATGGATAACCGGTGGGATAACTGACTTAACGGGAGATTCAGAAATGGACAGGCCGCCAGGCGTTGAATTTCACACTTTCACCATCGTTGGCCGGTGCGAGCGCACCGGCATGTTCGGTATTGCGACTGCAACCCGATCACTTGCCGTCGGCGCGCGGGTGCCGCATGTAAAGTCCCAGACTGGCGCGGTTGCAATTATGGCGATCGCGGACCCGCGACTGGGGGCGGCTGCACTACAATTTCTTGAACAAGGCTATAAAGCCCCCACTGTCATCGACCAGTTGGTCGCAATGGACCCCTATGCGGAATATCGCCAGCTCGGCGTTATCGATGATGACGGTTTCGCTGCTGCCCGCACTGGTAAGATGAACCGCGACTATGCCGGCCATCATGTCGGCGACAGTTACATAGCCCTGGGAAACGTGCTTGTCGGCGAACGCGTACTGGATGCGATTGAGGAAGGTTTTCTGGCCGATCCCAACGACGATCTAGAGGGTCGGCTAATGTGTGCCTTAGAATCTGGACGCGATGCGGGTGGTCAGCATGGTGGGCAACAGTCTGCGGCGCTGCTCGTCTACGACAATAAGTCTTTCCCGCGCGTCGATCTGCGTGTCGACGTGCACGCGGAACCGGTTGGAGAACTGCGAAAGGTATTCGATGTCTTCCGCCCGGCCATACCGTACTACAATCTCCGCCTTGTCGACGCCCGGGTGCCACCCCTTGACAAGTGGCTTGAGGAAAACACCAACGAATAGGCCGGTAAGGTTCTATTTGGAATCGATAGACCGGCGAGGGTTTCGGGCGGCTCGGTTGCTTTCTGTCTTGGAAAAATCCACGCTAAAAATTTCCCCTAGCTGCAATTCGTTCGGCTCGAGAGATCAGGCGTTCGGCGCGGATGACAATTGGGATGTCGATCATTTTGCCGTCCATTTCGAACGAGCCGCGGCCCTCCGCCGCCATCGCCTTGTCTGCTTCGATCACTTTGCGGGCGTAGGCGACGTCCTCTTCCCTCGGGCTAAACTCCTCGTTCAAGATAGGGACATTTGCGGGGTGGATGCAGGATGCGCCTTCGAAGCCGAAGCGGGCCGAGTTGCGCACCACTCCGCGAAACCCGTCGAGGTCGCTGTAGTCGGCTACGGTGCCAATTAGCCCCATCGGGGTTAGGCCGGCAGCGCGGGCTGCGAAGATCGATTGCTGCTTGGGGTACTGGTATACGGCGGGGTCGGGCACGAAGCCGCAATCGAGCGCGAAATCCTCACCACCAAGCAGAACCGTGTAGACCCTAGGGTGTGCCTTGGCGATTGCATCAATTGAAAAGAACGCGTCTGCCGTCTCGACCATCGGTAGCAGCCAAGTCGCGCCGACTGTCATTCCGCGGGCGGTTTCGAGCTCATCGACTAGCTCGGCGATTATCTTTACATGGTCGGCGCTCTGGATCTTTGGCAGCTTCAGCGCGGTGACTTTCGGCGACACCGCCGCCTCGATATCGCGAATTGCCAACTCGATGGGCCGGTTGATACGGACCAACACGTCGGCGCCATTACGCGATACCTTGTCCGCGGCCACATTGATCAGGGTACGAGCGTGTGCCTTTTCCGCCGGTGGTACGCTGTCCTCCAGGTCGAGTATCACACCGTCCGCGCCACGCGTGTGTGCCTTGTCGACATAGCGGTCGACATTCACCGGGACATATAGAAGGGACCGCCACACCGGCCGATTATTCACCGCATTGCTCATCTTCGTTTCTCCTTAGATAACGCCATTGTCTTTAAGTTTCGCCAAATCACCCGCGTTTATTCCGATGCGGCCGAGCACCTCCGCATTATGTTGGCCGAGCGCTGGGGCAGGCCGCGTGAAGCCGCCGGGTGTTCCTGACATTCGCGGCGTAATGTTGTGCATTGCCACCGCGCCCATCTCCTCATCCGGCAGGTCGACGATGACCTCGCGTTTGCGAAAATGTGGGTCGTTCATGATCTGCTCAATATCGAAGACCGGCGCCACGGTCACGCTCTCGCGCTCAAATATTTCCATGCACTCTTCCAGCGTCCGTGCACTGATCCAGCTGCCTACGGCCTCATCCACTTCGAGTCGCCTTTCTACCCGGTCGGCGTTGGTGAGAAATTTTGGGTCGTCTATCATGTCGGCGCGACCGATGACCCTAAAGATGCGCTCAGCCATCGATTGCATGGAGCCGGACATAGCGAGCCACTTGCCGTCTCTGGTCGCGTAAACATTGCGTGGCGAGGCGGTGGTTGAGCCACTGCCAACGCGGGCGCGGGTCTTGCCGGTGATCTGATGCCAGGCCGGCTCGGCGCCCAGGATGGAAAATATGGGCTCCAACAAGGACAAGTCGATGACCTGTCCGTCGCCACCCTTCACCTCTCGCTCGCGCAAGGCAATCAGCACCGACATAGCGCCCGACAGTCCTGCGATCATGTCGGCCATTGCTAGCGGCGGTAGCACTGGTTCGCGATCGGCGAAGCCGTTGCGATAGGCAAAGCCGGACATTGCCTCGACCAGGGTGCCGAAGCCCGGTCGGTGCTTATAGGGGCCCGTCTGGCCAAAGCCGGAGACGCGAACCAAGACTAGGCCCGGATTGTGCGCGTGTAGCACGTCGGGGCCGAGGCCCATCTTCTCTAGTGTGCCCGGCCGGTAGTTCTCGATCATCACGTCGGCCCGTTCGACCAGACGCAGTAGGATGTCCTTAGCGTCGTCCTGTCGCAGGTCAAGCGAGACGCTCTTCTTATTGCGGCTATAGACTTTCCAGCTGAGGGAAAGGCCTTCAGTCACCCAATGGCGCAGCGGGTCACCCTTCGCCACCGGTTCAATTTTGATCACTTCAGCGCCATAGTCGGCGAGCTGCAGGCTGACCATGTTACCGGCCACCAGGCGTGAAAGGTCGAGAACCGTTATGCCCGCCAGAGGTCCTTCAAATGTTTCGTCGAATTGCGGCAAGTTAACTCCCCTATAGGTCCCAGTTTCCTGATCACGAACATCAAGAATTTAAATTAACGTGTATCAGCACACTAATCATAAGTTTCCAGTATGATTGAGCTTTTAAATTTCGTTCCGTTCAATGAGACGAACTTAAATTCATTAGACTAGCGTCACCCCAATCAAATGTGCTCGGCTCAGGGTGCCGCAAGAAAAAATTTTGAAACGTCTACACTTATTGCAGCCGGCCGTTCGCTTCAGGGCAGGCGAGATGGTAGCGGGAGCAGCTCAAAGCGCTTACTGGAAAGGGTGTGGTGAGGCGGCCGGTGCATAGCTCGTCTTGACTGTGTGCGCCGGCGCGATAGCGATCCCTGGACCCTGGGTCGTCGCTTCGATGGCTAGATTCACATCGTCGGACACGGGCCACCGGGTGTCGGGGCTGCCGGTAAAGCCGGCTGCCGCGAACCAATTTATCCAGGCGTCTGGATAGGCGGTCAGGTGCAAAAGGGTGCTTTTCACCAGCGCTGCATAGCTATTCGGTATCACACCAGCCTGGCTGCAGACCGGGGTCAGTTTTTCGTGCAGGATCTCCGGGAACTCGACGCTAGGCTCTGTCGCTGACTGGTCCAGCACGGCGATGTCGATGCCTTGTAGTTCGATGGCTGCAGTGATGTCATGCAGATGCAGAGACAAGGACCGGTGTGCGAGCTGGAAATCGGCCAGCCCACCGATTAGCCGGCGGCTTACTGCTGCCGTGGCCCCGACGATTAGCACCTATTCGTCTGAACGATGCATGATGCGGGTCGAGCCGAGCCAGCGCCTCACGCACATCCGAGGCGTAGCGCTCACCGAACGTAGGTCAGCGCAATGCCACGGCTGACACGGCGGAACAAGTGTTGGCCTATGTTAGATTCCAAGATGGCAATCTGCCGGTTCACCGCCCCTTGGGTCACGCTCAGCTCCGCCGCGGCGCGTGTATAGCTTGGTAGACGCGCTGCGCATTCGAAGGTGCGCTCCGCGTTCAACGGAGTGCGGAAAGGCTATCCTGACATGTTATTTCAATTCATAAGGTTTTCTCATATAAAAATCTTTAATTGATCGTTTGTCGATGCATCGTCTTTTCCAGGCCACTGGAATCGTGTCAAACGAGAGGAACGTTATGAGCCAGAGCAATTCGAAACCCAACGTTACCCCGCTTCCGTCAGGTATAGGGATCAGCCGTATTGCCTTTGTTCAGGCAAATTGGCACAAGGAAATCGTTGATCAGGGACGTGAGGCTTTCCTCGATACTTTCGAAGCCGAGGGTGGCTCCAAAGATAGGGTCGATGTATTTGACGTGCCCGGCAGCTACGAGATCCCATTACAGGCGAAACTTCTGGCGAAGAAGGGTGAATACACTGCTATCGTCGCCGCCGGTTTCGTCGTGGATGGTGGGATCTACCGCCATGAGTTTGTCGCCCGCGCCGTGCTCAACGGGTTGATGAAGGTGCAGCTAGAGACTGAAGTGCCGATCATCTCCATGGTACTGACGCCGCAACAATTTCACGGTCACAGCGAACACGTCCGCTTCTTTCAGGAGCACTTCAAAATTAAGGGCACCGAAGCTGCCGACGCGCTGGTCAACGTGCTGAAAGGTCCGGTCTGCGCCAAGGCGCTATAGAGAGAGCCCTCGAATTGTCACAGTGTTGCCTGTGAAACAGCGCGATGGCGACCTAGTTGCACATTCTTTGCCTGTTCTTCTGTCCTCCAAATTGGTTTGTGAGAAGCGCCATGTGACTGATTGCATTTATAATCGCGATGTTGTTAGGCATCTAAGCGCACTGGACATCGCGAAACGCAATTCCAGGTCTCACGTAACCTAATTGCCGGAGTACCGCCTGCGGTTCGCCACTTGCAACGGCAGTACCGCCAAAAACGTAGTATGTTCGCATCATATGATGATAAGGACCCTGCGCGGCTTAATTTGGATCAGCTTAGTCTGGCACCGGTCACTTTTTTCTTTCGATGCAATCACTACGCGTGGGTTGCTGCGCTACGTGGTTATAGTGGAACGGCTTGAACCGGCCAACAGAATACCGACGAGGACTGCAGCGGCGCCCGCCAAGTGATGGAAGTGTAGGCTTTCGTCCAAGAAGATGACGGCGAGGATGGCCGCGAACAACGGTAGCATATGGGCTGTGAGCGCTGCACGGTTGGGTCCGATAAGTTCGATGCTGCGGTTATAACAGAGGTAGGCGATGATTGATGCGAACAGGGCAACATAGCCGATGATACATGCGGTGTTCCAATCGATTGGCATAGTGCGGATTGCGAGAGTTTCCCATAGATAAAATGGCAAGATCATCAAAAGGCCCCAGCCCATCATGCCAGCAAGCATCGTATTCGGGTGCAAATCCGCGGGCCGTCGCTTTACCAGCACGGAATACAGACTCCATCCGATTACGGCGGCGATCATCCATAAATCGCCGGTGGCAAATTGCAGTGCTCGCATTGCATCCAAGTCTGCCCGTGTGACAATTATTGCTATGCCGAAGGATGAGAGCAGTATCCCGCCCACCTGAAGTCCGCCGATTCGGCTGCCCAGCACTAGTCGCGCTAGCAAGGGGACCAGCGCCGGTGTGGCGGCGTAGATCACCGACACGTTGATCGCTGTTGTAGTGTTGACCGCAATGTAGAGGAACGTGTGGAAGACAGCGACGCCGAGCAGGCCGAGTACAACGAGCAACCGCCACTCGCGGCGCGCTACCGGCCATTGTTGGCGTATCAGCGGCAGGACGAAGGGCAGAAAGAACGCGAAAGCGATCGCCCAGCGCCAAAAAGATAGGCCAATCGGCGGTACCGAAACGCTCGCCGCGCGGCCAAGCACTATATTACCGGCCCAGAGTAGGGCGGCACAGGCCATAAGGGAGTAGGCTAGGGGCTTAGCAGACCGCATGGGCA
>Ga0114933_10004711_pt1 | contig 12627 bp, 10 predicted proteins | sample 4SBtaG_FD_89691 | JGI IMG/M metagenome (GOLD analysis project Ga0114933, IMG submission 89691) | Deep subsurface microbial communities from Kolumbo volcano to uncover new lineages of life (NeLLi) - 4SBTROV12_W25 metaG | ecosystem: Environmental > Aquatic > Marine > Volcanic | place: Kolumbo...
CCGATCCCCCGGAGAGCATGAAGGAAAAGTCTTTTGGTTTTCTTTTATGCTTTCTCATTTCTGCCAACAGACCAAGCCAAATTGTAGGCACTCCCCACGCTGCTTTTACTTTTTCTTTATCCATGAGTGAGAAAAGGCTTGCACCATCAAGCGCTGGACCTGGAAAAACTAATTTTGCTCCAACCAAAGGAACTGCAAAAGGCAGTCCCCAGGCATTTGCATGAAATAATGGAACAACGGGCAGAACAGTTGATGTCGGTGTAAGCCCCACATCCGCTGCAAAAGTGAGCATGCCGAAAGTATGTAGCAATATTGACCGGTGGGAGTAGAGCACACCCTTTGGATTTCCTGTTGTCCCGGATGTGTAACATAGAGACGATGCGGCTCTTTCGTCTAATGACGGCCATGTTATACTTGAATTTTCCGGAGAAATAAGCTCTTCAAAGCATAAAGCCTTAGGCAAGGACGTGTCAGGCATATCGTCCTGGTTGCATAGAATAACGTACATCAATTCACTTGGGAGACGATCGATCAGTTTTTCGATTATTGGAACAAATGTTTTATCAATAAATATTATTCGGTCTTTTGCGTGGTTTATTACGTAAATAATTTGATCTGCGAACAGACGAGGATTTATTGTATGGCAAACGGCCCCAATGCCAGTAATGGCATAGTATAACTCAAAATGTCGGTATCCATTCCATGCCAAAGTAGCAACCCTGTCACCTTCGCCTATCCCTAGCTTTTTAAGCGCATTGGCCAACTGACATGTTCGTCGATGTGAGTCACCATAAGTATACCGATGTAAATGTCCTTCAACAGTTTGCGAAACTATCTCGGAAGAACCTCTGACGTCCGCAGCATAATCGATTATACTCGAAATTAATAATGGCATATCCATCATACGACCATTAAGCATTTAGATCTCCCTTGTATAAACTACCTTCCACCATTCTTTGATCATTAAGGAAAATGGGTATTTTGACCATTAAAAAATGGGTTTTTGCCTGCTGAAAATAAAAAGAAACAAACTAAAATTTAACAACAGATCTTTAAAAATGGTATTTAAAAATTTTATGAGCAATAGCTGAACTTGCTACTTAGCGAACAAAGAAGACAGCTCCTTTGTGATACCTTGGTCCGTTATATTTCTTGTTAAAAAGGTTACTGAAACACGGTTACTTCTTAAAACGGAAATATCTTCATCATTATCTGGCTGTCCGTGATCTTTAGATAGATAAAGCCACATATATTCCTGATGGCGAAGATCTGTACGTTTTTCGATCAAAGGGCTGACTCTTGTGGTCTGACCTTGTTGAGAGACAGTTATACCCTCAACCTCCCCTGAGGATACAGCGGGAACGTTTATATTTGGAACGAACCCCCATGGCCAATTCCGGTTTTCAATTAACATTTTCAGAATTTGAGGAAGCCACTTCTGTGATGTTTCCCAAGGTATATTATCTCTCTCTTTCCAGGCCTGACTTAGTGCTATGCCTGGTAATCCCACTACGTTTGCTGTCATTGCCGCGCCAACTGTACCACTAAAACCAACGTCGCCGCCTATATTAACGCCAGCATTAACTCCAGACACCACTAAATCAATTTTTTTATCTTTTAACACCTCGCCAACCCCAACCATCACACAGTCAGCCGGTGAACCGGTAACTGAATATCTGTATTTCCCGTGCCTGATTATCCGCAGCGGTTTATGAAGATTAATTTGTCGAGACCCCCCACTACAATCTGAATGCGGCGCTACCGTCCACACCTCGTTTGCTATACATCCAGCAACTTCTTCTGCAATACTGAGTCCAGGCGCGTCTATGCCGTCGTCATTTGTGACCAAAACACGTTCAAGAAGCTTGAATTCAGTACTGGGCATTTTGTGAATCCTTTATTTATTGAAAGTTAAAAAAGAGAAGAAAGTTTTTGTTAATCATGGAAGTCGTTTTTTAAAGTAAACATCTTGTGTTAGATAGACAAAGAGAAAATTTTGGATGGTTTGTATGGATAGATTAACCGATAAAGTCGGACTAATAACGGGTGCCGCATCCGGAATCGGTCTAGCAACGTGTGAACTATTACTAAAGAATGGCGCTACCGTCATAATGTCAGACTTGTCCGATAGTGACGGTCAAAAAAAAGCCAATAAGCTAGGCAACAGAGCAGTCTTTGAAACTCTTGATGTTACATTGGAGGAAGACTGGATAACCATCAGTAATAAATTACTAAAAATATATTCCGGATTAGATTTCATCGTCAATAACGCAGGTGTAGGCACCCCGGGATCTATAGAGGAAACGACCCTCGATCAATGGAGGCAAATTCACGCCGTTAATTCGGAGGGCCCATTTTTGGGATGCAAGTATGGTTTGGAGCTTATCAAGAAGAATGGGCGTGGAGGCTCAATTGTAAATATCTCAAGCGTTGCCGGTATTATCGGCGCGCCAAATCTTACAGCTTACTGTTCATCAAAAGCATCTGTAAGGCTTCTTACTAAATCAGTAGCATTGCACTGCGCGAGAAAAGGATATGGGATTAGATGTAACTCCGTACATCCCTCCTATACCGATACACCAATGGTTGATGAGATGGTCGCGGAGCACCGAAGTCCGGAAAAATATAAAATAGCGCTTGAGACTGCCTCGCCAATGGGACGTTTGGGAACGCCCCATGATGTTGCAGGGGCAGTTCTGTATTTAATTAGTGATGAATCTAAATTTGTAACTGGAAGCGAAATTGTTGTAGACGGCGGTTTAACAGCAACTTAACTTCGAAATAAACACAGAAGTTATAGAGATAGGAATTTATTGATGTTTGATTTAAATGGGAAAGTCGCGGTGGTAACGGGGTCAACTAAGGGCATTGGTAAATCAATTGCCCACAGTATGGCGTCCCTAGGGGCAAAAGTTGTAATATCTAGCCGTAAAGCTGACGCGTGCGAGCATGTCACAAAGGAGCTTACAGACCAGGGCTTTGAAGCGAAGTCAATACCATGTCACATCGGCCGAAAAGAAGATTTGGAAAGACTTGTTTCAGAGACCTGCAAGGAATTCGGCAAAATAGATATTTTAGTCTGTAATGCCGCTACTAATCCCGTTTTTGGACCTATGCAGAAAGCAAGTGATGACGCCTATGACAAAATCATGGATACAAACGTAAAAAGTGTTTTTCAATTATGCAAACTAGTTTGTCCCGACATGGCTGAACGGAAAGACGGCGTTGTTATAATTATATCCAGCATAGGTGGTTTTAAGGGCAGTAAAAACCTCGGGCTTTATTCGTTATCCAAAGCAGCAGAACAACAATTAGTTCGAAATCTTGCTGTAGAATGGGGACCTAATAATATCCGGGTTAATGCTATAGCTCCTGGGTTGATAAAAACCGATTTTGCTCGTGAGCTTTGGGAAGACCCTAAAAAAACAGAGGCTGTCGAGCGTATAACGCCCCTGGGAAGACTGGGCGATCCAGATGATATAGGACTTTTAACGGCAAGTTTAGCGACACGAGCGGGCAATTATCTTACTGGACAAACAATTACGATAGACGGTGGCCGGATGATCACCGACCCATCCTAGGGAAATTACAATGACAAAGCTTATTCCTGTGAGCGAAGTGCATAAATTTGACGAAAACCGCTTAGCGCAATACTTAACTTCAGTTGGTTTGAATGAGTTTGAAAATGGTCTTGAAGCCAAACAGTTTCAAGGGGGACAGTCTAATCCAACATTTACTATTGACGGAAAGAAAGGTCGCTACGTCCTTAGGAAAAAACCCCCCGGCAAATTGTTACCCTCTGCTCATTTAGTGGAACGTGAATACCGTATTATGAAGGCGCTTTCACAAACTGATGTACCAGTTCCAAAAATGTATCACCTTTGCGAAGACACAGCCATTATTGGCACAGCCTTTTTTATAATGGATTTTTTAGAAGGCAGGGTTATCGACGACACTTCGCTGCCTGGTGATTTTTCTGCCTCTGAACGGATTGCAATTTTTGACTCTATGAATAAAGCACTTGCCGCTCTCCATACGGTAGACTTCAAGAAAATAGGGCTCGAAGATTATGGAAAACCAGAAAATTATATTGGCAGGCAAATAGATCGGTGGACAAAGCAATTTGAAGCTGCAAAAACGGATCCTATCCCCGCAATGGATTCACTAATTGAATGGCTTCCGAAAAACCGTCCGCACAAGGACGAGGTTTCTATTGCACACGGCGATTTTAGGATGGGAAATCTAGTTTTACATCCAACGAAACCAGAAGTAGTTGCAGTGCTTGACTGGGAACTTTCTACACTAGGACACCCATTAGCTGACTTAGCATATAACTGTATGCCCTACAGTCTTCCCTGCGACGGCACATCTTTGAATGGGCTCATCGGACTGAACTTTAAAGATCACGGCATCCCTGAACTCAGCGATTACGTTAGCACCTACGCAAAGAGAACGGGTAAAGACTCCATACCAGACTTCAACTTTTTTCTGGCTTTTTCATGCTTTCGATTAGCCTCTATATGCCAAGGCGTTTATGCCCGCGGCCTTCAAGGCAATGCCAGTTCTGAAAACGCTATTGAAGTTGGAGCAAAAGCTCCGCGGCTTGCAAAGATTGGATGGGAGATAGCACAAAGCAAGTGACTGCATAATCAGTCATTTTTTCTAAATTCCGCTTTAGCTATTGCCTCCAGATGGACTTCATCCGGTCCGTCAGCAAGGCGGAGCGTTCTATTAGAACCGTAGGCATAGGCAAGTTTAAATTCTTGGCTCACACCCCCACCCCCATGGACTTGGATAGCCTCGTCGATAATTTCACAAGCCATTCTTGGAGCAGCAACTTTAATCATCGCTATCTCTTTTCGTGCAGCCTTATTACCGACCGTATCCATTTTGTGGGCAGCGTATAAAACCATTAAGCGTGTCTGATCGATCTTAATTCTCGCCTCGGCCACTTTATGTCTAAGCGCACCTTTCTCAGACAACTTAGTTCCAAAAGCCACGCGTGAGTTTGCTCTAGTTTTCATAGCTTCCAGTGCCCTCTCGGCTTGGCCTATGCATCTCATGCAATGGTGAATACGGCCAGGCCCAAGACGTCCCTGAGCTATCTCAAAGCCACGCCCCTCACCGAGAAGCATATTGCTTGCTGGAACCCGAACATTTTCAAATGTCACATCACCGTGACCATGAGGCGCATGGTCATAACCAAAAACCGTTAGAGCTCTATTTACGGTAATACCCTTAGTCTCGACAGGCACAAGAATCATTGACTGTTGCTTATGTTTTTCAGCCGTCGGATCGGTTTTTCCCATGAAAATTAGGATTTTACACCTTCTGTCTAATATACCAGATGTCCACCATTTTCTTCCATTTATAACATATTCATCGCCATCTCTTACAATGCTTGACTCGATATTCGTGGCATCTGATGAAGCTACCGCTGGTTCGGTCATAGCAAACGCAGAGCGAATTTCACCGTCTAAAAGCGGTTTAAGCCAGCGCTCTTTATTTTCCTCGGTAGCGTACCGTTCCAATACTTCCATATTGCCCGTATCAGGAGCGGAACAGTTAAATACCTCAGATCCAAAATGAACACGTCCCATTACTTCACTAATTGGGGCGTACTCTAAATTATTAAGCCCTGCTCCCTTGTCTGATTCCGGCAGGAATAAATTCCATAATCCGGCCGCTTTTGCTTTTGTTTTCAATTCATTAAGAATTGGCGGACAATCCCAACGGTCGTCCGCCTCTTCTATCTGTTGATAATACAATGCCTCATTCGGCATAATGTGCTCATCCATAAATTCCTGAACCCGCGCGCGCAGTTTAGTGGAACGCTCAGACATTTCGGGTATCATTTAAATCTCCTTTTAAAATTCACTATTATATTATTTGTGCAAAACGTTTTCTGTGGAAGTCAACATTACCGAAGATGGCATCTATCATTGTGAGTCGTTTAAAAAAATGACCTATAGGCATATCATCCGTCATGCCCATCCCTCCGTGAAGCTGTATCCCCTCTTGACCAATGAGTTTTCCGCTCCGTCCCATCTCCACTTTTGCCGCAGATACCGCTCGAGCTCTTTCCGATGAATTGGATTGATCCATCGCTCCGGCAGCTCTGTAAGTCAATGCCCTGGAAAAGTCTTTTGCGCCGAGCATTTCAACCGCCCGGTGCTGTAATACTTGAAATGATCCAATAGCTTGTCCAAACTGCTCACGATTTTTTATATAATCAACTGTTAGTTTTACAGCAGTATCCATCGCTCCCGCCGCCTCCGCACACAAAAGAACACAAGCCCTATCAACAACCTGTTGTATAGCCGGCATGGCCTGATGCAACGGACCTAGAATATCTTTTTGGTCAACCTTAACTGCGTTAAGCGTTAGCTCAGATGCCCGCAAACCGTCAATGGTAGGATAAGATCTCAGTTTAATGCCTTCACTATTGCTTGGTATTACAAATAACGTAATTCCAGCTTGATCACTCACGTCACCCTCTGTTCGTGCAGATACGATGAAAAAATCTGCTGTTTCTGCATTATAAACAATCGCTTTTTCACCATTAACAACGTAGCAATCGCCCTCTTTAGAGGCTTTCGTTTTGATATGAGATAAATTGAAGCGTGATGTAGGTTCAATATGAGCAAACGACAAGAGTGTTTTACCCTCCGCCACAGATGGTAGATATTGTTTTTTTTGTTCTTCTTTTCCGGTGATTTGCAGCAACTCAGCACCTAAAACAATCGAACTCTGATATGGCTCGACAACTAGTCCACGCCCAAGCGCCTCAAGCAAAACTGCTGTATCCACAGTTGAGCCGCCCAATCCTCCGTATTCTTCCGCTATCGGGAGTGCCAGCCATCCTAATTCGGCAAACTTTGACCAATTTTTTTTATCAAAGCCGCCATCCTGGTTCAGGATTTTTCGACGCGTCTCAAAGTCATACTCATCAAGAACAAATCTATCGGCACTATCTGACAACAACTTTTGATCTTCGGTAAACGTAAAACTCATATTCGAGCTAATCCCTTCAAGTGTTTGCTGAATCTACTTAGGAAATCTCAATCTTTAAAAACCGAGAACCGCCTTCGCGATGATATTTTTTTGGATCTCGTTAGACCCGCCGTATATAGACGCCTTTCTCCAATTGAAGTAGTGAGGCGCAATGGAAGCGGCGTACTCTGGCCCGATTGGTTCTTCGTTCCATCCTTTTTCCATGCTCTCCGGAATGAATGGGTGCGCGTAATTACCAATAGCTTCTATTAACAATTCTGTTATACCCTGCTGCACTTCAGTGCCCTTGATTTTTAAGAAAGAAGCTTCCGGACCAGGTCCCTTCCCGGCACTTTCCTCCGAGAGAATCCGAAGAACAAGGGATTCAAGAGCTAACAAATCAATTTCAATATCTGCTATTTTCTCTCTAAAAACTTGATCGTTGATCAATGCGCTGCCATCGTGTTCCTCGGCGCTAGCTATTGTTTTCAATCTTCTAAGTTGGGCTTTCGATCTGCCTACAGCCGCGATACTTGTTCTCTCGTGCCCAAGCAAATATTTAGCGTACGTCCAGCCCTTATTCTCTTCGCCCACACGATTTTCAATCGGAACCTTAACGTCTTCAAGAAAAACATTATTTACTTCAGTACTTCCATCTATCGTTTTAATCGGCTGCACCGTAACGCCAGGCTGGTTCATATCAACTAGAAGAAAACTTATTCCCTCCTGCCGTTTACCTTCATCGGAAGTCCGGACAAGACAAAACATAAGATTTGCGTGTTGGGCCAGCGACGTCCAGGTTTTCTGCCCGTTAACTATATAATTATCTCCATCCAATACAGCTCTAGTTCTCAATGAAGCGAGATCAGAACCTGATCCGGGTTCGGAATATCCCTGACACCACCAATCCTCAGATTTTAAAATACGGGGTAAATAATATTCTTTTTGGTGATCACTCCCAAATGCCATGATGACCGGCGCAACCATCGTCACACCAAAAGCAATCACGGGAGGCGCGCCACCAGAGGCGCATTCCTCTTCAAAAATATGTTTTTGCATTGGGCTCCAACCGGTTCCACCGTATTCGACTGGCCATCCCGGCGCTATCCAGCCTTTCTCGTAAAGTTTCTTTTGCCACGACTCATGGTCCTCCTTATCCAAACGAAAACCAGTCATTGTTTTTTTTCTTATATCGTCGGTTATATTTTTAGAGACAAACGCCCTTACCTCGTCTCTGAATTTCTCCTCTTCAGGAGTTAAAATCAAATCCATAATTTTACTTTCTTTCAAATCACCTCAAATAGCCCAGCGACACCCATTCCGCCGCCAACACACATAGTAACAACAACATGTTTGGCACCACGTCGCTTTCCTTCTATCAAAGCATGCCCTGTCATTCTAGCGCCACTCATTCCGTATGGGTGCCCTATTGCGATTGAACCACCATTAACATTAAGTTTATCGTCAGGAATACCAAGCTTATCCCGGCAGTAAATAACTTGAACCGCAAATGCTTCGTTTAATTCCCAAAGGTCGATATCATCAATCTTGAGACCGAAACGCTTTAAAAGTCTCGGGACTGCGAAAACTGGACCAATTCCCATTTCGTCGGGCTCACAACCCGCAACGGCCAACCCCTTGTAAATTCCCAGCGGATCTATGTTCCTCTGCTCTGCTAATTTAGAATCCATGACAACACATGCAGACGCACCATCAGATAATTGGCTAGCGTTGCCTGCGGTTATAAAGTGTTCATCACCTCTTACCGGCTTTAGATCAGACAGACCGTCTAGCGTGGTCGAAGGACGATTACCCTCATCTTTCTTCAAAGTTACTTTGGAAGCGGAAACTTCGCCTGATTCCTTATCGGTAACAAGCATCTCGGTTTCAAGGGGAACAATTTCATCATCAAACAGACCTCCGTTTTGAGCTAAATCCGTTCTCCGCTGACTTTCACAAGCATAGATATCCTGGCTGTCTCTTGAAACGCCATACCTGTGTCCAACGTTATCCGCGGTTTCGATCATTGGCATCCAAAGTTCAGGTTTTTGCTTTAACAAACCGTCTTCTTTATAATTATTGGTGTTCATATTGGGCTGTATTAAGCTTATAGACTCGAGACCTCCAGCTACCATTACAGGCACCTGGTCCATTACAACTCGCTGCGCAGCCATCGAAATAGCTTGGAGACCGGAACTGCAGAATCTATTCACCGTGGTGCCACCCGCACTAACGGGAAGTCCGCCTTTTAAAGCGCATTGCCTGGCTACGTTATGCCCTGTTGCACCCTCCGGAAAACCGCAACCGAAAATTACGTCTTCAACCTCTTCTCCGTCAACACCTGAACGCTTGACCGCGTGCTCGACAACATGACCCCCAAGCGCTGCTCCGTGAGTGTTGTTGAAAGCTCCTCTAAAGGCCTTTCCAATTGGTGTTCTGGCAGTTGACACAATAACAGCCTCTCGCATTATATTCTCCCAAAGAACAATGATATGTCGAGTTTTTGATAAACCTTTGACTAAGTTGCCATCACCCTAATGATACCTTTCCCGGCCACAATATTGGCGGCATCGGCTTCATCTATCATTTGAGTTAAACCAAAGAACCCATGCAATACACCAGGGTATTCAATAAACTCAACAGATACCCCGGATGATATTAGTTTTGATGCGTAATGACGTGCTTCATCACGAAGCACATCGCATCCGGCCGCAATTATGAGAGCGGGAGGCAGTCCAGCATGGGACTTTGCCAATAAAGGAGAGGCCCGCCAGTCGCTGTGTCGTTTTTGATCTTTACCAAGATAATGGTTTTGGAACCACTTCATGGTTTCAGCTTCCAAAATACCATATCCTTTACCAAATTTTTTATAACTTTCGCCCTCGCATCGATAATCAACAAGAGGATAAATTAGAACCTGATAACAAATTCTTGGTCCTTTTTTGTCTCTCGCCATAAGCGAGACAACAGCCGCTAAGTTACCCCCTGCACTGTCACCTCCAACAGCTATTTTTTTCGGATCGCAGCCAAGCTTTTTAGCATTTTCATGTGCCCAAAGAAGAGCTTGATAGCTATCATCAACCGAAGCTGGGAAAACGTCCTCAGGCGCCATGCGATAATCAATCGAAAGCACTGCGCAGCCGCCATGATAACAAAGACCTCTAGCACTTGCGTCATGGCTGAAAAGACTTCCAATAACATGACCCCCGCCATGGTAATAAACCAATAAACCAGGAGGCTTGGCACTAGCATCTCTTGGTAAATAAAGACGGGCAGGCATTAGACCAGCTGGACCAGGAATCCTAAGTTCTTTAGTCTCTGCGATAGGCAGAGGAGCTACATCTCTTGCAGCAACCCCTCGTTCCATCTGTTCTCTTGCCTGATTGGGCGTTAACTTTACAACCGGAGGCAGATTTAGTGAGGCCAATTTCTTAAGGAACTCACCAGTTTGTTTGGTAACACCTTTTGGCGGTATATATTTTTTTCTCATTAATAAATTTCCTAAAAACTTAATCTCTCTATAAAAATCTAAGATTGCCTCGGATGCAACCCGCGGATTGACAAAACAAAAAAAAACAAAGACCTGATTAGATCCTTATGAAAACATAAACTGACGCGGTATCGAAAGTTTTATTTTGATTAAATCGCCAGAAATTATAGACTATGATTTCACGGTCTCTTTTACCGTGCTGCGAAAACTAAGAAAAATTTAAACTGTCAGGAAACATAATGCCGATTTACAATAGAATTGCTGATTTTCACGAAGATTTAGTCATCACTCGGAGGGATATACATGCACATCCTGAATTGGGTTTTGAGGAACACCGAACATCTGATTTAGTGGCGCAGCAATTGGAGTCATGGGGAATAGAGGTACATCGCAATATAGCAACTACTGGTGTCGTAGGTGTTTTAAGAGGAACTGGAGATAGTGAACGGTCTATCGGTTTGAGGGCCGATATGGACGCGCTCCCCATGGAGGAAGAAGGTACGCCTGAACATCGGTCAAAAAATAGCGGTAAAATGCACGCGTGCGGTCATGACGGACATACGACAATGCTGCTCGGTGCAGCGAGATACCTAGCCGAAACTAAAAACTTTGACGGTACAGTACACTTTATTTTTCAACCAGCCGAGGAAGGCGGCGGCGGCGGCCGCGTAATGGTTGAAGAAGGTTTATTTGATAAATTCAAATGCGATACCGTCTGGGGAATGCATAATTCTCCTAACCTCCCTGCTGGGACGTTGGCCATACGTCCGGGCCCTTTGATGGCAGCGGTAGACATGGCAACAATAACGATCAATGCTAAGGGCTGCCACGCAGCTCAACCGCATATGGGAAAAGACCCAATAGCCGTTGCGGTTCAGCTGTACACAGCTATCCAAACCATTGTGTCGAGAAACGTTGATCCAATCAAATCTGCCGTAGTGAGTATTACAATGTTTCATGCGGGCAGCGCCCACAACGTCATCGCGCAATCAGCCGAAATGTGCGCTACAATACGTACGTTTGATCCTGATGTGAGGGTTTTAGTTGAAGAACGGATAAAAGATCTCTGCTCAGGGATGGAAACAATGCATGGGGTAGAGATTGAACTGGATTATGAGAACGGCTATCCTGCAACTGTTAATCATGAAAAAGAAACCTTGAAAGCAATGGAGATTGCCAAAGAAGTTGTGGATCCATCCATGATAGATGGAGATATTCCTCCAACGATGGGAGGCGAAGACTTCTCTTATATGCTGCAGGAACGTCCTGGTGCGTTTATTTGGATAGGAGGGGGAAAAACTGACAGTGATCCGGCACTTCATCATCCCCAATATGACTTTAATGATGATGTACTGCCTTTAGGCGCATCGTATTGGTCTAAACTCGTCGAGACTGAATTATCCAAAGTTTAAGAAAAAGAATATTGCTAAACACGCACGGGTGCGACAAGCAGGTCACTGTCCAATTGCTAAATTTGCTCTTAGACTGATCATAAATGAGGTAGGTGGCAACACGTGCGCTTGTAGACGCATAGGACGGCTTATTCTTGGTCAAAAAGATTTGTCATTAGTTTAAATAAAATTATATAATAGAAAACATTGTTACGACTTGTATGCTTTATGGTCGGTTTATCCAAACAACGGGAAACTTTCCGGGCCCAAAAGTAATTAAGCCCAAGGGGGAAAAAATAAAAATGGAAGCAATCCAATTTCAAAAGCCTGAAACCGTAGATGAAGCAGTTAAGTTGCTTCAAAACGCCGACGGTGACGCAAGAATTTTAGCTGGGGGAACAGATCTACTTGTGCAGCTGCGGGCCCACATGATTGACCCAGGCGTTATAATAGATATCAAGAGCATTGAAGAAACACGTACTTTGACGAAGAACGGTGACGGCAGCTATACAATTGGATCAGCAGTTGCTGGGGCGGAAGCCCACGAGCGCGATGATATCACAGCAGATTGGCCAGGAGTTGTTGAAGCCTGGGATCTGATAGGATCAACACAAATTCAAGGCCGAGCCTCGTTAGGCGGAAATTTGTGTAACGCATCACCAGCCGGCGACAGTGTCCCGGCAATGGTTGCGGCCGGAATGACGGCAAATATTGCAGGGCCTGATGGCCGGCGGTCAATTCCTGTCGAAGAAG
>Ga0114933_10004713_pt1 | contig 12626 bp, 14 predicted proteins | sample 4SBtaG_FD_89691 | JGI IMG/M metagenome (GOLD analysis project Ga0114933, IMG submission 89691) | Deep subsurface microbial communities from Kolumbo volcano to uncover new lineages of life (NeLLi) - 4SBTROV12_W25 metaG | ecosystem: Environmental > Aquatic > Marine > Volcanic | place: Kolumbo...
CAGCTGTCGAACGAAGACGCCGTGAAGAAGATCGAAGTCGCCAACCAGGTCCTGCGCGGGCTCACGCTCGCCTTCGACGCCCAGGACGGCAAGGGCGCTGGCGTGGCCAAGATCCAGCTGCTCCTCGACGGCGCTCCCAGCGAGTTCGCCTCGATCTACGTCTCGGTCACCGCAGACAACGAGGGCAACGCGCCCCCCGGCGCGCTGATGAAGAACCTCCGCAAGCGCCCGGCGACCGAGCACCGCCGCTTCCTCAATCGGGCTCTCGCCGACTTGATCGAGCGCGCGATGAACCTGGGAGCCGAGAACCTCGACGACGACCACGTGGACGCCTTCCTGGAGGGCTGCGTGGGCTACCAGTCGAGGCTGGGGCTCTGACGCTGCTCTTGCTGCTCCTGGGCGCGCGCCCGGGACCGGACGACTTCGAAGCCATCGCCCTCACCCCCGAGGCGGTGATCGAGCGCGCCGAGTCGGTCCGGCACCTGCCCCTGCCCGAGCGCCTCGAGGCCATCACCGAGCCCTGGGTCGGCCTGCCCTACCTGCTCGGAGGGCTGGGCGAGGGCGGCGGCCCCGATCCCCAGCCGGTCACGCGCTACGACAGCTTCGACTGCCTGACCTTCATCGAGGAGGCCGTCGCGCTGGCGATCTCGCCGATGCCGGAGCGCGCCCACGAGGTGCGGATGGCGCTGCGCTACCGCGACGGTGAGCCCTGGACCTACGAGAACCGACGTCACTTCATGCTGGCGGAGTGGATCCCGGGCACGGTGGCCGAGGGGTGGATGCGGGACATCACCGCGGACCTGACCGGCGCGGAGCCGCGGACCAAGACGGTGACGGCGCAGACCTGGGCCGGTTGGTCACGCCGCGGCTTGTTCCCAGCGCTGTCGGACGAGCGCCTTCCGGTCGGCACCCTCGACTTCCACGTGCTCCCGATCGACCAGGCCGAGGCAGCTCTGGACGAGATCCCGGCAGGCGCCCTGGTCTTCACCGTCCGCGCGCTCTGGGACCACCTACCCATCGCGATCAGCCATGTCGGCCTGACCATCTCCGAGGGCCGGATGCGGCACGCCTCGGCGATGGGCGACAAGGTCGTCCGCGACGACGACCTGGGCTGGTACGTGCGGCACGTCCAGACCTACTCGAACTGGCCGACCGAGGGCCTGATCGTCCTGGTCCCCAGAGAGTACGGCCCCACCCCGGGTCACCTCGCCAGCGTCAGCCCCGCAGCCGAGAGCGCAGGCTCGACCAGTCCGTAGGCGTCCTTTCCGAAGCGCTCCAGCTCGCCGTCGAGCCAGGGGAAGACGGCGTCTCCACGGGCTTGTCGGGCGCGGATCGCGTCCACGAGCGCCGGGAGCTCGAGCTTCCTCTCCATGGGAAGGAGGCCGGAAGCCTTCAACGCCCAGCGCGGGCAGTCCGTACCGAGCCGCTCGAGCATCAGCAGGACGAAGTCCTCGGCCATCTCCTGGCAGGCCGCATCGACCTCGGCGGGGTCCTGGCCGGGGCGCCCGCAGAGCTCGGCGTAGACCTTGTTCTTGGGCTCGGTGCCGCTGGGCCTGAGGATCAAGCGGGCGTCCGGCCCGAGCTCGAAGACCAGGACGTCCCGGGCATTGCGGTCGGTGCCGCTCACCAGCGGACCGAAGGGTCCGGCCTCGTCGCGCCGGTCGTAGAAGGCGGTCACGGCCCGGGAGCCGATCCGGTTCGGAGGCTCCCGACGGAAGGACTCCTGGATGGCGACGATGCGGGCCCTCCCGGTGGCGCCGCGCATGACCGTGGACAAGAGCGTGTTCGAGACGAAGCCGACCTCGGCCCAGCAGTCCTCGAGCAGATCGACGAGGCTGCGACCCCGTGCCTTCTCCAGGCTCGCCGCCTCGGCGAGAAGCAGCGCGGCGCCAGCTGCGTCCTTGTCCCGGATGTGGGGTGTGACCAGCAGCCCGTGGGACTCCTCCACCCCTACGAGGAAGCGGCCATCCTGCCCCTGGAAGGTCCCCTCCTCCTCCAGGCGACGAATGCCATCCCCGATGTACTTGAAGCCGACCAGCAGGTGTCCGACGACGCGGGCGCCGCGTGCCTCGGCGATGCGCTGGATGAGCGAGCTGGTGACCTCGGTCTTGATGACCACCGGATTATCGAAGCGGACGTAGTCCAACGCGACCCGGACGACCAGCGCGCCCAGCTCGTTCCCGCTCAGGAAGCGCCAGCTGCCCCTGTGCCTCGCGACGACGCCGAGACGATCGGCGTCGGGATCGCAGGCCATCACCAGGTCCGCGCCGAGCTCCTCGGCGAGAGCGACGGCCCGATCCATCGACTGCGGCACCTCCGGGTTCGGCGTGCCGAAGGGCACCTCGGGGAAGGCGCCGTCGTGGGGACTCTGTGTGGGCTCGAGGTCGACGCGAAAGCCGGCCCGGTCGAGCAGCGCAGCGACTGTGCCGTCGCCGGTCCCGTGCAAGGGCGTGAACACGACGTGCGCCGAGCGCGCCTCTGGAGCCACGCTGCAGGCCAGGTTGACGCCGAGATAGGCCTCGGACAGGTCGGGGCCGATCTCCTGGATGCGGCCGGCCTCGAGGGCCTCGGCATAGGGCCTTCGGCGGACCTCGGTGACCTCGGCGACGACGCGGACGAGGGCCTCGTCGTGGGGAGGGATCTCCTGGCCACCCAGGTGATTGTAGACCTTGGCCCCGTTGTCGTCGGGCGGGTTGTGCGAGGCCGACACGTTCAGTCCGCCGTGGGCTCCATAGTAGCGAATGGCGAAGGACAGCTCCGGCGTGGAGACGAAGGCCTTGGAGCCGCGAGGCAGGATGTGCACGGTCACGTCGTTGGCGGCGTAGACCTCGGCTGCGAGCTCGGCGAAGTCACGCGAGGTCATTCCGAGCATCGGGTTCGGCACGTCGCGCGGGTAGTGGCCCAGGGCGTCGCGGTAGCAGCGAACGTCGTAGGCGACGACCACGGAGAGGTCGACCTCGGGGTGCCGCTCGCGCAGGTAGCGGGCGTGGCCTTGGATGCTGGAGGCGATCGTGAAGGGGTTGATGCGGTTCGGTCCGACGCCCACCGGGCCGCGCCGGCCCCCGGTGCCGAAGGGGATGACCTGGTAGAAGCTGTCGAGCAGCAGATCCCAGGCGCCGTCGCGGACCAGGGCCTCGATCATCGGGACCTGGTCGGCCACGCGAGGGTCCGCCAACCACGAGCCGAGGTTGTCGAGGGCTGCGGTCCGGACTTCCGGGGCGACCGCCAGGGTCGCGAAGCCGCTCCGGGCGGCGTCGAGCGTGGCCATGAAGGGCGCTAACCGCCCGTCTTGTACTCTTCGAGCAGGCCGGTGCTGAGCGCTGTCGACTCCAGCGTCGCGCTGTCGAGCGCGCCATCGACGAGCGCGCTCTGGAAGGTGCCTTCGACGGTTTCGACCGCCGTCACGCGCCAGATCGTCCGCCCAACGCTCATCGAGGGGCCCTCGTCGGGCAGTGCGCCGGGGGAGGCGCCCCCCGCGAGCCACAGGTCCCGGCTGCCGCCGGAGAAGCCCAGGACGTGCACGCGGACCAGGTGGTGCCCGGGATCCGTGGTGATCTCGATGGAACGGCTCGAGCCTTCCCAGCTGTCGATCGAGGGCGGCTCGAGCCAGGGGGCGAGCGCGACGACGCTGTCCTCGGGGAGGTACTGGAGCAGCCTCGAGCCGCCGGTGCCGACGCCCCCGACCTCGGCGTAGGCGAGCACGTGGGAGCCGAATCCGGCGAGGTTCGCCCGCGACACGGACTGGGTCGCCTGGCCGGCGGCGACGCCGACGAGCGCGTAGCCCTCCTCGACCTCTTCGAGGCTGAGCAGCAGCACGTCCTCGCTGCCGTAGAAGGCCTCGGGCATGGCGGTGGGGAGATCCACGACGAAGGTGTCCGTGAGCGGATCGGCGGGCTCGAGCAGCTGCTCGATGGGCGTCTCCGAGGCCGCGACCAGGCCGGGGACCCAGGCGTGGCGCATGTCCTCGGTGCGCTCGCTGAGCAGCTGGATGGCCTCGGTGACCGTGGCGATGCCGCTCGATGCGTCCGCGATCTTGACCGGTACGGCGAAGCACCAGGCCCCTACGGAGCCGTCATAGGCCGTCGAGGTCCAGGTGGTGTCGATGTCCTCGACCGAGACGTTGCCCGGGAGGTCCACGTCGGCGCCGTAGAAGTCGACGGTGCGGTCCTCTCCGATGAGGTCGTCGCCTTCGAAGAAGAGCGGGTGCCCCTGCAGGCTCGGACCGCTCATGGCGACCACCAGCTCGTCCCAGTCGGCCTCGACGGCGCCGCTGAGCTCGACCTCGCCGCCCAGGACCGCTGCGGGAGGCGCCTCCTCGCTCGTGGCTCGCAGCGGCAGCGTGATCTCGCGCACGACAGCGCCGTACACGACCGCCGGGATCCAGCCGTCTGCGGCGGTGTAGGCCGTGAAGGTCACCGGACCTCCGTCGGCGACCGGCACGGTGACGATGCCGTCGTCGCCGACGTACTTGACGCCCTCGACCTGGACCCGGGCGTCGGGGAGCAGCGCTCCGGAGGGGTCGACAAGCGACACCGTGAGCGTGTTGGCGGCCTCGACCGTGTAGGTGGCGGTGACCTCGAGGCCCTCGGCCAGCACGGTGATGACCCCGACGCCCTCGGCCAGGGCCGTGACGACGCTGCCCTCGACGGAGAGGACCCCGTCCGCAGGGGTCCCCTCGAACTCCACATCCCAGCGCGCGCCGGTGCTGTCTTCGGCGACGACGCGCAGGTCCAGCTGTCCGCCGATGCCCAGCACCGCGGTCGAGGGGTAGACCGCCAGGCTCAGGTCCCCCGTGGGGTCGCCCGTCTCGCCGGTCTCCCCCGTCTCGCCGCTGTCCAGACCGGTCTCGAGGAAGGGGGACGACTCCCGGATGATCTCGGGATCCGAGTCCTCGACCACCGGAGCGTCGGTCTTGTTCGTGCAAGCCAGCAGGAGCGCGATCATCGAACCTGGAACTCGGCGTCGTAGCCCCGAAGAGGACGACCGTTGACGTCGCGGCAGGCCGCGTCCCCGGTCCGAACGACGAAGGCGTAGGAGTAGCCGGCCACGAAGGGCTCCTCGTGGTTCAGCCCGGCCTTGTTGCCGCCGTCCATCAGCTCGACCGTCACCGGGAGCTCGAAGGCGACGGTGCCGTCGTCGTTCACGGCGACCAGGCCCAGGCTGTCCGAAGTGCAGGTCTCCTCGTCGGCTTCGTCGCTCAAGCGGAGCTCCGGCGTCTGGGACTCGACCACGTCGTCGCTTCCGTCCGTCGGCAGGGAGCTGACCACGTGGAAGCCCGTGTCCTCCTGGTCGAAGCTGGTCCCGGCGCAGGCGACCAGCCCGACCAGGATCAGCGGAAGCGCACGGCGAGAACCCATGTCTCTCCTCCCGCGGGCGCGAAGTTGTCGGCCTCGGAGCACACCTCGCAGCCCTCGCACTGTCGGGACTCGAGCTCCGCGTAGCCGTCGAGGTCCGCCGCTTCCGCCCGGGCCAGCACCGCCGCGTCCGCGTCGAGCAGGTCGATGGTCACGTCCACGGGCTCGTTGGCGTACAGCCCGGTCACGGCGAAGCGCCCGTCGATGCGAGCGCCGAAGGACTGCTCGCCGACGTCGGCCACGCACACGCGGACCTGCTCGGCGTCCTCGGGCACCTCACCGAGCAGGTCCAGCTGCAGATCGGCGTCCCGGTATTCGACCGCGGAGCAGGCCACGGCCAGCACCAGGGTCACTCCTCCGGAGACCACTCGGCGCGGGCCAGGACCCACTTGGAGCTGTCACCGGCGAACTGGAACCAGGACATGCCGTACCGAGGAGCGATCCAGTAGCGGCCGCCGACCTTGGCGCCGCTGTCCAGGTCGCCGTCCCCGTCATCGAGCTCGATGTAGAGGCAGCTCCAGGTGTTCTCGCCCGCGATCCAGTTGTTGGGGCACTCCTCCTGGTACTTGAACTCCGAGGTCCAGGTCCCGCCAGAGGTCGTGGTCTCGACCGTGTCGCCGGGCGCCATCTTCGCGTCGGCCAGGACGAGGGGCGGGTCAAACTCGACCAGCTCGGCCGGACCGAAGCCCGTAGTGCCGGTGTCGCCGCCGCTGCCCGTGTCGTCGCCGGGGTTGGCGGTGTCCCACTCGACGGGGTCGGAGATGACCTCGTAGCCGTGGATCTGGACGCCGTCGTAGGTGTCCGAGCTGAAGCTCGCCGTCATCAAGAGCGTGGCCTTCTGGCCCAGGGAGTCGGACTGCCAGTACTCGAAGGTGCGCACGGTCGTGTCCTCGACCTGGACCTTGTCGTCGGTCATCTCGACGATGAGCTTCCACTCCACGTCGTCGTTGGTGTAGGTCCAGGACCGCTCCCCGTCCAAGGGGAAGTGGTCGACCATGTCGTAGCCCGCGTAGCCGTACTGTCCGCCGTCGTCGCAGCCTAGGGTCAGGATGAGAGCGGTGAGCATGTGTCTCCTCCGGTGCCGGGTGGCCCCTGCCAGCATTCAGGGATAGCACCGCCGAGCGTGAACGTCGATCGCAGCCAGTTCGACGCCGTCACCTTCGATGTGGACGGCACGCTCTACCCGGTGGGTCCGCAGAAGGCCTTCCTCCTGCCCTACCTCCTCCGGCATCCGCTGCTCTTGTCGAAGTACTCCGAGGTCGTCGAGCAGGTCCGCGCCGAGCGGGTCGTGCACGAGGACCTGCGCGGCGAGGTGGCTCGTCGCCTGGGCGAGCGCGTCGGCGCGAACCCGGACCGGGCGCGCCAGGTCATCAACCAGGTCATCCACGGCGCCTGGCCCGCGACCTTCTCCCCCCGCGTGGTCTTCTCCGGGGTGACCGAGGTCCTCGCGCGCCTGGACGAGGCCGGCATCCCGCGAGCCGTGGTCTCGGACTACCCGGCCGAGCGCAAGCTCACGAACATGGGCCTCGAGGGTTGGGCGGCGGTCATCGCCTGCGAGTCCGAGGGCGCCTACAAGCCCCACCCCGCCGGGTTGGAGGCCGCGTCCAAGGCCCTGGGCGTGCCCTGCGAGCGCATCCTGCACATCGGCGACCGCGAGGACACGGACGCCGAGATGGCCGCCGAGGCAGGCGCCGCCTGCCTGATCCTGGGTCGGGACTTCAAGTCCTGGGGCAAGCTGGTCCTGTGAGTGACCCCCTGCGAAACCTGCGCGCCCTGCGCCATAAGGTCGATGAGCACGGCACCCGGGTCACCGCGGCCTACCCCGCGGAGTTCGCCTGCCGGCGAGGCTGCGACGGCTGCTGCATGACCGAGCGCACGGTCACCGACGTGGAGTTCCGGGCCCTGGAGGTCGCGGTCGCGAACCTCGACGAGGACCTGGGCGAGCGCATCGCCGGGCAGCGGGACGCCGATCACTGCACGCTCCTGGTCGACGGGGCGTGCGCGGTCTACGCCGAGCGACCGCTGATCTGTCGCAGCCATGGCCTGCCCTTGACGATGGAGGGGCAGCTCGACGTCTGCCCGCTGAACTTCGAGGAGACGCGGCTGGAGAGCCTGCCGCTGTCCAATGTGCTCAACGTGGACTCGGTCACCGCCGTGCTGGTCGCCGTAAACGCCCTGTTCTGCCAGGAGCAGGAGGGCGACGCCGAGCGACGACGCCCGGTCGGGGATCTTTTTCTTTAAACCCCTCGCAGAGCGATCCGAGGAGTTTGTCGGAGGAGCGCCCCGGCGCCAAAACCGTATGTCTTCGCATCCCCCGTTGATCCGGGGGGTGAGGAGGCATACGGTTTCTCTGCTCTGGATTTCTACAAATGCTTGAAATCACGTAGTTTTAAGGTTGGCACGCATCTTGGAATGTCCTTCGGCGAAACCTGGAGGATTCCCTGATGCGAAAGTTGATTCCCGCCCTCGCCCTCGTCCCTGTCCTCACCGCCTGTGGTGAGGTCGAGCTCCCCTTCCTGGCCCCCGTGACGATCAAGGTCCCGGCCCTCGAAGAGAAGCCGGACGGCACCATCAGCTACGTCGACGCGTCCGAGATGGGCACCGTGGACGACCTGCTCGCCGAGTCCCCGGTCGAGCTGACCGGCCTCGAGGAGTTCGAGCTGACCGCGCTGACGATCAGCGACCCCGAGTTCGACACCATCAGCGACCCCGAGTTCGACACCATCAGCGACCCCGAGTTCGACACCATCAGCGACCCCGAGTTCGACACCTACTCGCTGGGTGACTTCGCCACCGCCGTCCGCGTCTTCATCAGCGCAGACCAGGAGCTGTCCGACGACGACATGCTGATCGCCACCATCAACGACTTCCCCGCCGACCAGACCGACTACGAGGCTGAAGTGACGAACCACGCGGTGCTGAGCAAGTACGCCGACGGTGAGTTCGCCCTGGTCGTCGAAGCCCACTTCCACTCCGCCCCTCCGGCCGAGATGGAGATCCCCCTCACCCTGTACGGCGTGGCCACGATGGCTCCGCTCGAGATGGTCACCCAGTGACCACCTGATTCGCGTTCCTCCTCCAGAGAGCCCGGGCATTTCGTCCGGGCTCTCGCACTCTGACTACGCAACCCCGGCCTTCGTGAATACTAGGGACGCCTGGAGAGCTTCATGTCCGAGAACCCCATCGTCACGATCAGCCCCAACGCCCTGGAGAACGTGCGCGAGCTCCTCGCCGAGCACGAGATGGAGGGCTGGGGCCTGTACATCGGCATCCGCGGCGGCGGCTGCAGCGGCTACAGCTACCAGCTCGAGTTCATCGAGGAGCCCAACGAAGAGGACCTCGTCTACCAGTACGAGGGCGTCAATGTCTTCGTCGGCCCGCTCAAGCGCGACTACCTCTCCGGCACCGTCATCGACTACAAAGACAGCCTGATGGAGGCCGGGTTCAAGATCCTGAACCCCAACGCCAAGCGCGCCTGCGGCTGCGGTGAGTCCTTCGACATCGACGACGACAACATCCCGGGCGCCTCCGCCTTCTAGGACTCTCCCGGGTCGAGCACGAGCACCACGTCCTCGGCGACGGCGGCCTGGCACCCCAGGCGCTGATCCGCACGCTCCAGGAAGGGGTCCTCGATCTCCTCCTTCTCGGAGAGTCGGCCTCGCACGACGCGGACGCGGCAGGTGTTGCAGGCCGCGAAGCCTCCGCAGGCCGCCTCCATGTCGATGTCCTCGTCCAGGCACAGGTCCAGCAGGAGGGTGCCGACCGGGGCCACCAGCTTGCGTCCGAGGTCCTGGAACACGACACGGGGCATCGACGCGGGATAACTGCCGCCGCCATGGTGAGCCTCGACGACTTCCTGGCGGCGACCGGCGGACCGGACCCGGTCGCTGTCCCGATCTTCAAGGAGATCCTGGGCGATCTGGACACGCCGGTGAGCGCCTTCCTCAAGGTCAGCCAGGGCGCCTACAGCTTCCTGCTCGAGTCGGTCGAGGGCGGCGAGCGCTGGGGCCGCTACAGCGTCATCGGCCTGGACCCCGCCTTCGTGGTGCGCGCCACGGGGCGGGTCTGCGAGGTGGTCAAGGACGGCTTCGTCAGCCACCGCGAGGAGCGCGACGACCCGCTGGCCTTTCTGAAGGAGCAGCTGGGCCGGTACCGCTCGGTCGAGGTCGAGGGCCTGCCCCGCTTCGCCGGAGGGGCCGTCGGGTGGCTCGGCTACGACGCGGTGCGATGGTGGGAGCGGCTGCCCTCAGAGCACCGCGCCGGCGCCGATCCGGGCCCCACGATGTGCTTCGCGGTCCCTCGCAGCCTGGTCATCTTCGACAACCTGCGGCACCGCATCCTGGTCGTCCAGGTGGTGCTGAGCACGCCGGGTGTCGACCAGCGCGTGGCCTACGAGGGCGCGCTGAACCGCATCGACCGGACCATCGAGCTCCTGCGCGGCCCGCTGCCCGCCCGGCCCTCGAAGACACCGGTGGCCTCGCCCCTGGAGTCCAACTTCGAGCAGGCCGACTTCGAGCGCGCGGTCGAGGACATCAAGGAGTACATCCGGGCCGGCGACTGCATCCAGGTCGTGCTCTCCCAGCGCTTCCGCTTCCGCTACGACGGCAACGACCTGGACCTCTACCGGGCGCTGCGGGCGGTGAACCCCTCGCCCTACATGTTCTGCCTCCGCTTTCCGGAGCAGCTCGTCATCGGCGCGAGCCCCGAGGTCATGGTCCGAGTCGAGGACGGCGAAGTCCTGGTCGCTCCGATCGCCGGCACCCGCCACCGGGGGGCGAGCGAGGAGGAGGACCGGGCGCTGGCCGAGGAGCTCCTCGCCGATCCCAAGGAGCGTGCCGAGCACGTGATGCTCGTCGACCTGGGACGCAACGACGTGGGACGAGTCGCCGAACGCGGCACCGTCGAGGTCGAGGACCTGATGCACATCGAGCGCTTCAGCCACGTCATGCACATCGTGTCGACGGTCAAGGCGCGCCTGGCCGAGGGAAAGGATGCCCTCGACGCGGTGCGGGCGACCTTCCCGGCCGGCACGCTGAGCGGTGCGCCCAAGGTCCGGGCGATGGAGATCATCGACGAGTACGAGCCCTGCGCGCGGGGCCTCTACGGCGGCGCCGTGGGCTACCTCGGCTTCGACGGGACGCTCGACACCTGCATCGCCATCCGCACCGTGTGGCGCCACGAGGGCGTGTGGAACCTCCAGGTCGGCGCGGGCATCGTGGCCGACTCCGACCCCGCCTCGGAGTTCCAGGAGACGCTGAACAAGGCCGCCGGCGTCCTGCGGGCCCTCGAAGTCGCGAAGGAGGGGCTGTGAAGGTCCTCGTCGTCGACAACTACGACAGCTTCACCTGGAACATCGTCCAGTACCTGCAGGTGCTCGGGGCCGAGGTCCCGGTCTACCGGAACGACCGCATCAGCCTCGACGGCATCGGCGAGGAGGCTCCGGACCGGTTGCTCATCTCGCCAGGGCCTTGCGATCCGGACAAGGCCGGCATCTCCATGGCCGCGATCGAACGCTTCGCGGGCGAGATCCCCATCCTGGGCGTGTGCCTCGGCCACCAGTCGATCGGCCAGGTCTTCGGCGCCCGCGTCGTGCGAGCCCGGCAGCTGATGCACGGAAAGACCTCGCCCGTACACCACGCGGACTCGGGGGTCTTTCGCGGCCTCCCCTCCCCCTTCACGGCCACCCGCTACCACTCCCTGGTCGTCGAGGATCTGCCCGACTGCCTGGAGCGCACCGCGTGGACCGAGGACGGCACTCTGATGGGCCTTCGGCATCGCGAGATGGCGGTCGAGGGCGTGCAGTTCCACCCCGAGTCCATCCTCACCGAGCACGGCATGGACCTGCTCGGCAACTGGCTGGAGACACCCCGCCCGTGAACATTTCCTCGCTGCTCGACCAGGCGCTCGCCGGTCGCGACCTCTCCGCAGACCAGGTGGACGCCGCCTTCGAGGCCATGCTCGAGGGCGAGCTGGCCCCCGAGGCCATCGCCGGTCTGCTCATCGCCCTGCGCGCCAAGGGCGAGACCGTCACCGAGATCGCAGCCGCCGCTCGCGTGATGCGGCGCCACGCCGTAGGAATCCCCGTGGCCGAGGGCCGAACGCTCGTCGACACCTGCGGCACCGGCGGGGACAAGAGCGGGACCTTCAACCTTTCGACCGCCGCGGCGATCGTCGCGGCTGCGGGCGGGGCCAGCGTGGCCAAGCACGGCAACCGCTCGGTCAGCTCCAAAGCCGGCAGCGCGGATGTGCTCGAGGCCCTCGGGGTGAACCTCTCGAAGACGCCCGAGGAGCTCGGGAGAATCCTCGAGGAGGTCGGCATCGCCTTCCTCTTCGCCCCCGCCCACCACGGCGCGACCCGGCACGCGGTCGGTCCGCGCAAGGCGCTGGGCGTGCGTACCTTGTTCAACGTCCTCGGCCCGCTCACGAACCCCGCAGGTGCGCAGCGCCAGGTCCTCGGTGTCTTCGCCGAGTCGCTGGTCGAGCCGATCGGCGCCGTCCTGGCCGAGCTCGGGACCGAGCATGCGCTCGTCGTGCACGGCCACGGGGGCCTCGACGAGCTCAGCATCTCCGGACCTTCGTTGGTCTGCGAGGTCGCGGCCGGCGAGCTGCGGACCTACCGCCTGGCGCCCGCCGATGTGGGTCTCGAGACCGCGGACCTCATCACCTTGCGCGGCGGCGACGCCTCCGAGAACGCCGCGATCCTGACGGCCATCTTCGAGGGCGAGCGCTCCCCCCGCGCCGACGCGGTGGCCTACTCCGCCGGAGCGGCGCTCTACGTCGCAGGCCTGGCCGAGGACCTCCGGGACGGAGTGGACAAGGCGACGCGGACCCTCGCCGACGGCGACGCCGCCCTGACGCTCTACAAGCTCGTCGAGGCCACCAACGCATGAGCTTCCTGGACCGCATCCGCCCGGCGAAGCAGGACGAGGTGTCCGCGCTGACCGACGCACCGCCCGCGGTCGAGATCGCGCCCGACGTGCGCAGCCTGCACGCCGCCCTGAAGGGGCGCCGAAAGCTCTCCTTCATCGCGGAGGTCAAGCGCGCCTCGCCGACACGCGGGGCGATCCGTCCGGGAGCGGACCCGGTCGCCATCGCGCGCACCTACGAGGCCGCCGGGGCCTCGGCCATCTCGGTCCTGACCGACGGACCCCACTTCGGCGGGAGCCTGGCCGACCTGGCCCGCGTCCGAGCGGCTGTCGGCATCCCGGTGCTGCGCAAGGACTTCATCCTGGACGAGGTCCAGCTCGACGAGGCCCGCGCCGCCGGGGCAGA
>Ga0114933_10004715_pt1 | contig 12624 bp, 10 predicted proteins | sample 4SBtaG_FD_89691 | JGI IMG/M metagenome (GOLD analysis project Ga0114933, IMG submission 89691) | Deep subsurface microbial communities from Kolumbo volcano to uncover new lineages of life (NeLLi) - 4SBTROV12_W25 metaG | ecosystem: Environmental > Aquatic > Marine > Volcanic | place: Kolumbo...
CGCCATGTTACCAAATGGACCGGGTTGTCTCGGCTTGCCGCTGTGTTTGGGTTCACGCCCGCTGAAGTGTGCGCTGTGGGAGACGAACTGAATGATCTTGCGATGATAGAGGGCGCTGGTGTGTCGGTCGCCATGGGTAACGCCCACCCCCAGGTTAAGGCCCGAGCAACCTGGGTGACTGATTCAAACGATGACGATGGTGTGGTGACCGTGATCGAACGTCTGCTAACCGATATGAGTTAACGAATATCAGGTCGATTGTCGCAGGCGATTAATGGTGCGCGTAGCCGTGGGTTTGATGTCCAGAACATCAAGGCTGACATCGATCGCCGTCACACTATGAGTCAGATCGCCGACCGAAATGATGTCCACGCCGGTTTCCGCAACGGATACGATGGTGTGTTCATTGATTCCACCCGAAGCTTCGGTAATTGCCCGGCCGTTTACAATTTTCATTCCTTGGCGAACTTCGTCCAGATCCAGGTTATCGAACATAATGATCTCGGCGTTCGCCGCGAGGGCTTCTTCAACCATTTCCATTGATTCGCATTCCACTTCAATTTTGAACGTATGTTGTGCACGTTTGCGTATGGTCTCGACAGCAGCGGTAATACTGCCGGCGAGTTTGATATGGTTGTCCTTGATCAGAATGCAGTTGTTTAAATTAAAGATATGGTTGTGTGCACCGCCCACCCGCACGGCATATTTTTGAACCATGCGTATCCCCGGCCAACCTTTGCGTGTATCAGTCACCCGCACGTCAAAATCCTTGACCAAATTGACGTAGTGGTTAACCTTGGTAGCGAGCCCTGAGAGCTGTTGAATCCAGTCGATGGCGGCACGTTCGATAGCGAAAAACGTCGACGCACGCGCCGTAATTTTGAGAAAAATGCTACCCGGTTCAACGATGTCACCGTCGTTCACCCCGTGTTCAATTTGCGCTTCGGGCTCGACCAGTTTGATGGTTTCATCTGCCAGCAGCAGCCCACAGGCGATGCCATGAGCTTTAGAGTAGATTTGGCCGGTGAGGACGGGGTCGTCCTGTTGGGTCAGGAAGCCACCGGTGGTATCTCCGGCAGACAGTTCTTCACGCAGGCCCTGTTCGACCAGGGGTCGGATCATAAAACGATTAAGTAGCATTGGATATCTCGATCTTCGGTGTTGTCTTAAATGGTTCTGCGTAAGCGCTGCTGAATTCCGCACTTACTCCACTAGTTTTTGTTTGTAGAATTCACCGTCTTTCATAATAAGTTTAATTTTGTCACGGCCTTGAAGTAGTTTGATGTCTGACAAGGGGTCACCCTCAACGACCACCACATCAGCCAGGCGACCCGGTTCGAGTGCGCCCAGATCAGGTCGTTGCATGCATTCCGCGGCCCGACCTGTTGCACAAACAATAGCTTCCATGGGTGATATACCCAGCCAGTCGACCATGTACTCAAGCTCAACCAGATTGTTGCCCGTCATCAGGCGGTGAGATTGGTCACTGCCCATGGCTACTTTGATACCGCGCCGTACTGCATCACGCCATAGCGATCGCTGTGTCTCGAACAGCGAGAGTATTTCATTATCCTTTTTTGCTTCATCACCCAATTGTTGTGTGCTCCATTGGGTGTTTGTTTTTCTGTGTTCGACGGAAAGGGGAACAAGCGCGATGGTGGGTACCCACCAAGTGCCCTGATCAATCATTCGGTCGACACATTCTTCGTCAATAAACCATCCATGTTCGATTGAATGAACTTTTGCCTCGAGTGCGCGCTTGATACCAGAGGTGCCCTCCGCATGTACGGCGACACCTTTGCCTTTATTTGCAGCCTCGTCGACCGCAACGCGTATTTCTTCTACCGTGTATTGGGGTTCGTCCCAACTGTCACTGACAGATGTGATTCCACCGCTCGTGCAGATTTTGACAAAATCTGCTCCTGCCATAAGAACATGACGGACCAATTTCCGAATTTCCTCGGGACCGTCTGCAACAGGGCTGCGCAACCAGGCTCTTTTAGGTATGTGCATGCCTGCCGGGACCCAGTAGTCCCCATGGCCACCGGTTTGGGAAATCATCAGGATACTGATCTGCAAACGGGGCCCGGGAATCAGCCCTTCGTTGATCGCTTCGCGGAAACCTGCGTCAGCACCGCTCATTTCTCTGGCGCTGGTGATGCCGCAGGCTAACGTTTCTTCAATAATTTGGGTGGAACGAAGAATGTTGTAACTGGGTGTGTTTAATAGGTGTTGTTTTACATCGCGGGCGCGGTAGGTCGAATGGACATGGCAGTCGATTAGACCCGGCAATACGGTATGGCCCGAGGCGTCGATGGTATTGGCATCGGCAGGAATAGGGACGTCGGTTGCGGGACCGGCCGCTGCAATACGATCGCCGACGATTACGACTGTTCCATTAGGGATAGGGTCAGTGCCTAGGCCGGTAATGAGTTGGCCACCCGTGATTGCGGTTGTCATGAGTAAGAAAAAAAATCAGAAATTTTGAGTTAGTGAAGCTGCAAAAGGGGTATTGTAGTCACCGAAACCAATACCTCGCATCCTCAAAAACTGTAAGGTGAAATACTATAGTCAGGCAGCAGTATCGATACCGACCGAATTCGGTCCATAAAGGAAGGGTGTGATGAACCTCGAAAACGTTGCAGCAGTGGTTACTGGTGGTGGATCCGGTCTGGGTAGGGCGACAGCAAGGGCCCTTGCCCAACGCGGTGCTCGCGTGGGTGTCATTGATCTTGACGAGGGGGCGGCAACTGCAGTTGCCAGCGGCATCGATGGACTTGCCATTGTTTGCGATATCTCAGATGCAGAATCTGCCGCGTCAGCAGTAGATCAGGTGATCGAGCAATTTGGTGTACCACGGATATTGATCAACTGTGCAGGGATTGGTGTTGCCGCTCGCATCGTCGGGCGTGATGGGCCGCATAGCCTCGATTTGTTTGCAAATGTAATCCGGGTGAATCTGATTGGTACCTTCAACCTGCTGCGGTTAGTGTCAGCTCACATGATGACGCTCGAGCCGATAACTGAAAGCGGAGGTCGTGGCGTGATTGTTAATACGGCTTCTGTCGCCGCCTATGAGGGGCAGGTTGGCCAAGCCGCTTACAGTGCATCAAAGGGTGGCGTGGTCGCTTTGACCTTGCCCGCAGCCCGGGAGTTGGCAAGCAGTGGTATTCGCGTGCTCACTATTGCACCTGGAATGATCGAAACACCAATGTTTGGAGGATTGTCACGGGAGGTGCAGGATCAACTGGCGGCGCAGGTGCCGTTCCCCAGACGATTGGGTCATCCTAGCGAGTTTGCGGCTCTGGTAGAGCACATCATTGATAATGAGCTGCTCAACGGGGAAGTTATCCGTCTCGATGGTGCGATTCGAATGCAGCCCCGGTGACGTTTAGTTTGTTTTCACCTCGTTCAGTGCTAGCGCTCTCTCACGTAGTTTGAATTTCTGCACCTTGCCGGTGCTGGTTTTCGGCAAAGCTCCGAAGAGTACTGTTTTGGGCGCTTTAAATCGGGCCATATGCTCACGACAGAAGTCGATCACCTGCGATTCGGTAATATCGGGGAGGCCCTGTTTAAGGGTTATGAATGCGCAAGGCGTTTCGCCCCATTGTTCATCAGGCCGCGCCACCACCGCCGCTTCAAGTACCGCCGGGTGACGATACAGAACATCTTCCACCTCAATGGATGAGATATTTTCACCACCAGAGATAATAATATCCTTGGAGCGATCTTTGAGTTGTATGTAGTGATCTGTGTGCATAACCCCAAGGTCGCCGGAATGAAACCAGCCACCGGCAAACGCCGCTGCCGTCGCTTCTGGATTTTTAAGATAACCCTTCATCACGTTGTTGCCGCGAAACATGGCTTCGCCCATGGTTTCGCCATCTGCCGTGACAGCGGTCATGGTTTCGGGGTCGAAGATTTCCAACTGATCCAGCACATGGTAAGGCACCCCCTGGCGTGAATTTTTTTCAGCCCGCGCGTCGGTGCTGAGTGCATTCCAACTTTCGTGCCACGCGCAAATAACTGCCGGCCCGTAGGTTTCTGTCAGGCCATAGACGTGGGTCACCAGGAAGCCAGCAGATTCCATGGCAGCAAGTACTGCGGCCGGCGGTGGTGAAGCGGCGGTCATGACGCGGACAACCTGATTAAAGTCACGTTTTTCCCTTTCCGGGGCATTGATCAGCATCCCCAAGACGACAGGCGCACCACAAAAATGTGTGATGCCGGCATCCGCAATAGCATCATAGATAGGCCCCGGTTCAATTTTCCGCAGGCAGACACTAGTCCCGGCGACGGCGGCTAGCGCCCACGGAAAACACCAGCCGTTGCAGTGAAACATCGGCAACGTCCACAGGTAGACGGGATGATGTGCCATCTCCCAGCCGATGAGATTACTGATCGCATTTAGGTAGGCCCCACGGTGATGATAGACGACCCCTTTGGGGTTGCCAGTCGTACCGGAGGTGTAATTGAGAGAGATTGCCTGCCATTCGTCAGCGGGTAGGGACCAAACGAAGTCCGGATCGCCCTCGGCAAGTAATGCTTCGTAGGTGACTTCCCCAATGCAGCCGTCTTTGGGTCCCAGTGGGTCGTCGATATCAATGACCAGGATGTTGCGGCTGGTTTTGGCCACCGCCTCTGTCATCACTTCAGAGAATTCGGAATCTGTGATCAAGGCTTTCGCTTCACCATGGTCGAGAATAAAAGCCAGGGTGTCGGCATCGAGACGGATATTGAGTGTGTTAAGCACGGCACCTGCCATGGGAACGCCAAAATGTGCCTCATACATGGCCGGTACATTGGGCGACATGATGGCGACGGTATCGCCCTTTTTGATGCCACGGCGTGTGAGGGCAGAGGCCAGTTGCCGACAGCGGCGGTAAGTATCGGCCCAGTTCTGTCGCTGTGGTCCATGCACCAGTGCCGTGTGTTCCGGATAGACACGAGCCGTGCGGCGGATAAAACTGAGTGGACTGAGCGCGGTGAAATTGGCTTCACAACGCTCGAGACCTTTCTCATAAATGGAGTCGACGTGGCTCAAAGCAATTCTCCTTTTTATCGTATCGTTCTGTTGGATACACGATGCACCGGCTTATTTGACTACAGTGACATTATAGATAAATGACGGCGGTTGCCAGCCGATGCTAGCTTCCAAACACTCTCGGCAAAATGTATTGCCTCTTAGCAAGTACCGTGCGGACTCGGTCTGGGTAGTCACTGATGATCCCATCGACCGCATAATCCATCATGGTCTCGATCTGCATGTTTTCATTCACAGTCCAGGTGTGAACTTCAAGTCCCAACGATTGGGCCTCGCTGACCAGCGAATGGGTAATGTCTTGAAAGCACGGTCCCCAGTAATGCCCACCTGCTGCGGCGACGGCCCGTGGCAGGCTATGACTGTTTTGCGCTGGATCGTAACCATCAAGCCAAGGGGAGGCGCCGTTTGCATGCGCAGTGACGGTGTCGAAGTCTGGTTGTGTGCTGGTCAGAAATCCAGTGGGTAGTTTGTCCGTTAATGCATGAATCTGGCGAAGCACTCGCCAGTCAAAAGACTGGACCCAGCATTGATTAATCAGGCCGAGAGTGTTGAGTTCATCAACCAGGGTGGTTGCCCACTCTGTCGGTGTTGGTCCTTGTTTTGGTTTTAACGGATCAGATTTAATCTCAAGATTGAGGAATAAACCGTCATCGAGTGCAGGCGCTACCCGGTTACGAAGCATCGCAAGATCAGGAATGGTTTGCCCATCCCGAGCGGTCTGATAGGGAAAACGTTTAATAATGGATGATCCAGGTCGGGCACAACCCATATCGAATTGCTGAAGTGCTTCAAATGTATAGTGATCAATCGATTTGGTGGGGGAGGTGAGCCAAGCGCCTGTTTTGATGCGTGTCAGGTCAGGGTTCAGCTTTCTGTCGTGGTGAATGATGATTTTTCCATCTGCGCTCATTCGAAGATCGAGTTCCAGTGCGTCGACGCCCACCTTAAGCGCGCAGGTAAAACCTGCCAGAGTGTTCTCTGGAGCGAGTCCACGTGCACCGCGATGGCCATGGATCAGGATGCGTGGTTGAAGTGGGGAGTTCATGGAACACACGATACACGTAAAATGTAGGCCACAAGAGGGTACCTCGTCGGGTGGCATTAATACCGGGTGTATTGACGCTATTGTGCATTTCAGAGTAATGAACCCATGAACCGATCTCAGCAGCGCGGACATGAGGGGCTTGCAACGCAGGGATTCAACCTGCAGGCCGTGATGCGGGCGGACCAATGGCCGCAGCGGCTTCGGCAGTCCATGGAGGACTGCGGGGTGAGCCTCGAATCGACCCGCCGGTTTGTGATGTTGGGCGCTGGGGGTCGTCTTTTGTGGCGACAGTCCGGCGGTGATTTGACGGATAGCGATCATCCATTGGATACGTTTTCGGTAAATGCCGCTGGTCGTGTGGTAAGCGAGTATTGGGGTGGCGGGGAGGTAGAGATGCTTTATCCGGGTTCGCTACCGGTGCCCTTGCAGCAGCTCGGTATGTTTGCCGGTTGGAGTCACGTGTCACCCCTCGGAATGGGTATCAACACGGGGTTTGGAACTTGGTTCGCGTACCGGGCATTGTTTGCTCTGGATAGTCCGTTACAGGAGACGGTGCCGCTGGCTTCGCAAGGCTCACCGTGTGATCGATGTGTGGAAAAACCGTGCCGAAGCGCGTGCCCAGCAGTTGCAGTACGATTGGAAAAGTCCTTTGCCCTGGATCGTTGCGTTTCGTATCGGCTGGAATCCGCCTCGTCTTGTGCAGATCGGTGTCTCGCCCGACTCGCCTGTCCTGTTGGACAGGATTGGCGTTACGACGAGAATCAGCTCGCTTATCATGGCCGGCGTTCATTGGACACTCTGCGAGCGTGGCGTGAACAGACATCCGATTGAAACAGATGGTCGCTATAATTCGGGCGTTCTTACCGACGGGATGGTTGTAATGATCGAATCATTTCATGGGTTGCCCGCGTGTTAAGCGCTGCAGCGCGGACTTCGTGCATCGGGCGTTTTATTCTGCTGGTTTTGATAGGTCTCGGATTGGGTGTCATGTCGTATCCGGCGTTCACGGATGATGCAGAGGATGCGTTTGCCGCAGGTAACTTTCAAAAGGCACTTGAGATCTGGTTGCCACGTGCTTATGACGGTGATACGGAAGCACAGTTTCGTGTCGGACTGATGTTCGGTAGTGGAAAAGGTGTGGTGAAAAATTCGCGTGAGGCGGCGTACTGGCTTACTCATGCCGCAGAGTTAGGACATACGGAAGCACAGTATCGTATTGGGGTTGCCCATCTTTCTGGTGTCGGAGCCCCCAAAGATCTGGCCAGGGCGCTTGGCTGGTGGCGTCTTGCCGCCGATGGCGGTAATGCGGATGCGCAGTATGGATTGGGCCGGGCTTGTCTTTACGGCATCGGTCTCCCAAAAGATCGCGCCGAAGCCATCATATGGCTAAAAGCTGCGGCTGGGCAGGGCCATGCTCAGGCTACACGGTTGTTGAAGAGTTTGGAGGAGCAAGGTGCGGCCACTTCACAAAATAGCCCTACCGTGTATTTCAGAGTAGGGGCCTCGCCGCTTCACGTCCATGCGTCGTTTAACCGCCTTTCTCCTATTGTCGATCGGCTGCCCTCCGGTGCACTGGTGCAGTTAGTCGAGCGCCGATCGGGGTGGGCCAAGGTACTTGTGGGTCAGGGTTTTAGACTGTGGCTCGATGGGACACAGCTAAGTGGGGACAGCACTGGCGGCTGGCGTGCGGAAGAAAAGGTCAAGGTGTTTGCCGAAGTTTCGCCGGGCGATGCATCGCTTGTTGTGGGTGAAATTGAGCCGGGTGTGTCGCTAGATATTCTTGACTGGCGAGCGGGGTGGGCACAGATTCAGGCTCCGAAAGAGATAGGAGGTTGGGTAGAAGCTTTGGGGTTGGTGGCAGCAACTGAAGCGGAGGGTTACTTGGAGGCCGAATGGCGTGTTAATGATGCTCCGGTGAAGACCACCGCACACAAGCCGGCGGTCGCGGCTGCGGACGTCGCCACAATCAATGTCACCCAAGCGAGTACTCCAGAAGCCCCTTTGTCTGGATACGTAACAACCGTGACATTGCGGGACAACGTTGCTGTGCCGTTGCCCCAAGCGACGTCGGACGTTACAAACCGAAAGGCAATAACTGATACGGGTGCACCTATTCGTGATTCAACGAAAGGTGAGAGTATTGTGAGTCGACGCCTTCGGTCGATTCAGTCAAACACCTATGAGTGGCTATTTTCTGAGAATAACAGTCGATACACCATCGAGCTTTTTAGCGCCACCAGTGAGGTATTGGTGCGGCAATTCATTCGGTCACACGAGTTTGCTGATGAAGTGCATTATTTTCGAACTCAAGAGCATGGTAAAACCTGGTATACGGTTGTGCACGGTTCTTACCAAGAAGTTGGTGACGTGCGGGCAGCCCTCCGTCAGTTGCCTGTTAAGTTGGAAAGCTCTCGTGTTCGACGAATACAGGAATTAAGAGAATGGGCCTGTCAGCATCTTGACCTTGCTGTTTCGAGGCAGGCAAAAGAAACCCCGGTGGCATGCGCGGAGGATGGCAAGGTTTAAGATGCGGCGTTCGTAAAGATGAATTGTTGGAACGCACGTCGTGCCAAGATAAGGACGGGTCGTCCCGACTACACGCGACAAGATAGAAAGGGTTTTACCTTATCGATGGCGCGAATCCTAAATAACGCGTCGTGTGGGGAAGCGGGTTTTCAAATTTTCGTATAGGGATTGTTTATGTTTTACGTATCTGATCGGATAAAAGGTTTTGATGACGAGCTGTGGAATGCTATCCAGGGTGAGTGTCAGCGACAGGAAGAGCATGTCGAATTGATTGCGTCAGAAAACTACACTAGCCCCAGAGTGTTGGAAGCGCAGGGATCAGTACTGACGAATAAATACGCGGAAGGTTATCCGGGTAAGCGTTATTACGGGGGTTGCGAGTTCGTCGACATTGCTGAGCAGCTTGCTATTGATCGCGCAAAGCAGTTGTTTGATGCCACTTATGTCAATGTTCAGCCGCACTCCGGCTCGGGTGCTAATGCGGCAGTTTATATGGCGCTGCTTGATCCGGGTGACACAGTTCTCGGTATGAGTCTTGCTCACGGTGGGCATCTCACGCATGGCGCTGCTGTCAATTTCTCAGGCAAGTTGTATCAGGCTGTTCAGTATGGTCTCGACGATAGCGGCGGAGACATCGATTATGAGCAGGTTGATTCCTTAGCCCACGAGCATCGGCCACGCATGATCATGGCGGGGTTTTCAGCCTACAGTCGAGTCGTTGATTGGCAGCGGTTTCGGGATATCGCTGATTCTGTGAATGCGTATCTGGTGGTCGACATGGCACATGTAGCGGGATTGGTCGCAGTGGGTCTTTACCCGAGTCCGGTACAGATTGCAGATGTCACTACAACGACAACCCACAAGACGTTGCGTGGAGCCCGTGGGGGTATGATCTTGGCGAGGTCCAACTCGACGGTTGAGAAGAAATTGTCTTCACTTGTTTTTCCAGGCACTCAAGGAGGCCCCTTGATGCATGCGATAGCGGGTAAAGCCGTTGCTTTCAAGGAAGCGCTAGAACCTTCCTTTAAAGCCTACCAGCAACAGGTGCTCGATAATGCGCGAGCAATGGCTGACGCACTCGTCGAGCGGGGTTACCAGATTGTGTCCGGCGGTACTGACAACCACCTGTTTCTGCTCGATCTCATTGATAAGGATATCACTGGTAAAGATGCTGATGCGGCGCTAGGGCGCGCCAACATTACGGTGAATAAAAACGCGGTTCCCAATGATCCGCGTTCACCTTTTGTCACCAGTGGACTCCGCTTAGGGTCACCCGCCAGTACGACGCGCGGATTCAAGGAAGCCGAAATGAAAATGGTGGCTAACTGGATTGCAGATGTATTGGACTGTCTTGGGGACGAGTCTGTAGTCGACGCTGTACGCGAGCAAGTTAAAGCGCTTTGCGCTCGATACCCTGTGTATCGTTCAAGCTGACGTGTTTCGTGTGAGTTTCTTGTGTGATTGCACCAGTGAGCCAGAGTGACAGGTGACCAAACGCTACTCCATATTCAGCCTGGCCCGCAATGCGCTAAGTCATCATGAGAACTGGCGGGAGGCATGGCGCAGCCCGGAGCCACAACCCGAATACGATGTGGTCATCGTCGGCGGTGGTGGTCATGGGCTTGCAAGCGCCTACTATCTGGCGCGTAATTTTGACGTTGGACGCATTGCGGTTGTTGAAAAGGGTTGGATTGGTGGTGGCAACACCGGCCGCAACACGACCATCGTTCGGTCGAATTACCTGTGGGATGAAGCCGCACATCTGTATGAGAAATCACTCCAGTTGTGGGAAGGTCTGAGCCAGGAATTGAATTACAACGTTATGTTTAGTCAGCGCGGCGTAATGAATCTTGGGCACACGCTGCAGGACATGCGGGACATTGTGCGACGGTCAAGCGCGAACCGTCTCAACGGCATTGACAGCGAAGTCCTGACGCCTATGGACATCAAGCGGCGAGTGCCGGCCATCGATGTCGGGCCGAGTGCCCGTTATCCGATTTTGGGCGCCTCCTTTCAGCCCCGTGGTGGTGTCGCGCGACACGACGCGGTTGCCTGGGGTTTTGCTCGTGCAGCCGATCAGCTCGGGGTCGATATCATTCAGAATTGTGAGGTCACTGGCATACGACAGGTCGATGGGGCGGTCACAGCGCTTGAAACCAGTCGTGGGCCGATTAGAACAGCAAAAGTCGGAGTGGTCGCAGCGGGACACTCCAGCGTGATGGCGGCGATGGCAGGCCTGCGGTTGCCGATCGAGAGTCATCCGCTTCAGGCGCTGGTTTCTGAGCCGTTAAAGCCGGTCTTGGATACGGTCATTATGTCTAATGCCGTGCATGGTTATATCAGCCAATCGGACAAAGGAGAACTGGTTATCGGTGCGGGCATTGACGCGTATACCGGTTACGGCCAGCGTGGAAGCTACGGCATTATCGAAGGCAATATCGCAGCGATTGTGACGTTGTTTCCTTCATTTAGTCGGGTCCGCATGTTGCGTCAGTGGGGTGGGATTGTCGATGTGTGTCCTGATGCGTGCCCCATCATCGGTAAGACACCGGTTCGAGGGCTCTATTTCAACTGCGGTTGGGGAACGGGAGGATTCAAGGCAACGCCTGGATCAGGCTGGGTTTTTGCACACACCGTGGCGAAGGATGAGCCACATTCGCTTAATGCTGCCTTTTCGTTGGAGCGTTTTTATACAGGCGCCTTGATTGATGAGCATGGAGCGGCGGGGGTCGCGCATTAGTGGTTATGGCCTTTACGCCTGAAAAATTTACAGGATGGTGGTGAGATGCTTCAGATTGAGTGTCCTTGGTGCGGTGCTTGCGATCAGAGTGAGTTCAGCTATGGTGGTGAAGCGCATATCGCCCGGCCGAAAACGCCTGCTGATTTGTCGGATCAGGAATGGGGTGATTATCTGTTTAATCGCGAAAACCCAAAAGGTTGGCATCGCGAGCAGTGGTGCCACACGGCGGGTTGTCGGCGTTGGTTTAATGCGGTCCGGGACACCGTGACGAGCAGGATCAAAGCCTATTACCAGATGGGTGCGATTCCGCCGGAGGAGGATGTCCGTTGAGTCAGCGTTGGCGTCTAGCGACTGGCGGGCGTATCAATCGATCGCGGCCCATCAGATTTTTCTTCAACGGTCGGGCGTTGACTGGATACGAGGGTGACACCTTGGCATCCGCATTGATCGCCAATGGTATTCGTACGGTGGCGCGGAGTTTCAAGTATCACCGGCCACGGGGCATTGTTGGAGTTGGGGCTGAAGAACCGAACGCTATTTTCCAGGTAGGCGAAGGGCGCAAGACAGTGCCGGGGTTGCGAGCGACACAGGTGGAACTCTATGAGGGGCTCAAGGCTCATTCGGTCAATGGTTGGCCCTGCGTGGATCTCGATATTTATGCCATTAACGACCTGATCGGCGGCCTGTTACCGGCTGGCTTTTATTACAAGACGTTCATGTGGCCGCGCTCCTTCTGGAAGCGTTATGAGCACCGTATCCGCCAGATGGCGGGTCTAGGTTGCGCCCCTGACGCATCTGATCCGGATACCTATGACAAGCGCAATATTCATTGCGATGTGCTCGTGGTGGGCGCTGGCCCTTCAGGATTGATGGCCGCATTAACGGCGGCACGTTCTGGTGCTCGAGTGATTGTGGCCGATGAGCAGTCAGAGTTTGGTGGTGGCTTGCTGGGTACAGGCATTGAGGTCGGTGGAATGGCCGCTGGCAATTGGGTTCAGAAGATGGTCGAGGCTCTGGAAAAATGGCCTGAAGTGATGCTGCTCTCTAGAAGTACTGTCACTGGTTATCACGACCACAATTTTCTGGTCATCAATGAAAGGCGTACCCATCACCTGTCTAACCCGGCGTCTTTGATGTCGAGAGAACGGATGTGGCGTGTTCGTGCAAAGCAGGTGGTTCTCGCGACCGGGGCGATCGAACGCCCTTTGGTGTTTGCGGACAACGATCGACCGGGAGTGATGTTGGCGTCGGCTGTTTCCGTTTACATGA
>Ga0114933_10004719_pt1 | contig 12618 bp, 6 predicted proteins | sample 4SBtaG_FD_89691 | JGI IMG/M metagenome (GOLD analysis project Ga0114933, IMG submission 89691) | Deep subsurface microbial communities from Kolumbo volcano to uncover new lineages of life (NeLLi) - 4SBTROV12_W25 metaG | ecosystem: Environmental > Aquatic > Marine > Volcanic | place: Kolumbo...
AAAAATTACTGTTAGAACTAGGACAACCAAAATTAGAAAACGAAAAGAAAAATGAATACATTCCAAGAATTAATCAAAATGTATTAGCACTTTTAGGACTAGACGATGATTCTTAATTCATTAATAATTGAGAACATTCGAAGTTATTCGCATGAAGAAATTGAATTTCCAAGAGGAATTTCACTATTTGAGGGAGACATTGGAAGTGGTAAATCAACTGTACTCATGGCAGTTGAATTTGCATTGTTTGGATTAGGTAGTCAGAAAGCAGAAAGTTTACTTGCAAAAAAATCTGAATCAGGGTTTGTTATTTTAGAATTCTCAGTTGATAATGAAAAGTATGAAATCAAACGGGGGTTAAAAAGAAAAAGTTCTGGAGTAAATCAGGATCCAAAAAATTCCTGGATAAAAATTTCAGGAGTTGTAGAGCCATTATCCCCATCAGAGCTAAAACAGCGAGTTTTACAGATATTAAAATTCAACGAGCCTTCAGACCCAAAATCAGAGAGCAAGATATTCCGATATGCCATATTTACGCCTCAAGAAGCCATGAAAGAGGTACTTTATGACTCTAAAAAGCGCCTTGAGACCATTCGCAAAGCCTTTGGAATTGAGGATTACAGTATTGCTCAAAGTAATGCCTCCGAAGTATTATCAGTCATTAAAACAAAAGCAGCAGTATTTGCTGAAAGGTTTAGTGATATTTCAGAATTAGAATCAGAAATTAGTGAATCTCAAAAAATGATTACATCTTTAGAGTCTGAGAAATCACAAAAACAAAAACAAGTTCACATTTTGGAGACTGAGGAAAAAATAAAATTAGAAGAACTAAAAAAATTACAAGAAAAAAATAATGAGAGAGTAAAATTAGAATTAAAAAAAGAAAGCCTTGAGGAAAGAATTCAATCAGATAAAAAACGAGTACAAACAATTGAGCAAGAATTTGTAGAGTTTGAAGAAGAATTAAAAGAAAAAAATGAAAAATTAGAAAAACTAGTAGCAATTGAAAAACCTGAAACTAATAAATCAATTCCAGAAATAGAATCAGAGATTAAAAAATTCCAAAAAATCAATGAGGATTTGATAAAATTAGATTCTGAGAAAAATAACACATCATCAGACATTACAAGATTAAAAGAAAAATTTGGAGAAAAAATTGAATCAGAGGTCAATTCAATTAAGAATACATTAAAAGATTTAGAAAATGAAAAAGAATCTTTAATTAAATTTGTAGATGAAATTACAAAAAAACTAGACAAGGTAAAAGAACAGCAAGTACAAAAACAAACACTTAGAGAATCATTACAAAAAGAAATTAAAAAATTTACTGCATTAGGTAATGCATGTCCTACATGTAAGCAAGAGATAACTGATTCTCACCACCACAGTTTAGTTGATAAAAAACAAAAGGAAGTTGATTCACTAGGAAAAGAACTAGAGTCAATCACTGATTCATTTTTTGAATCAAACAAAAAATCAAAAGAAATTAATGATAAATTAGAATCATATGAGCACGAAATTGAAGAGATTTCAAAAACATTACCAGGAATTGAAGAATACAAGACAAAATCAGATAGACTTAATCAACTAGATTTAGAAATTAAAGAATTACAAAAACAAGATAAAGATTCAGAGTATGGAGAGAGTCCATTAGTATTTTTAACTGCCTTAAAAGATGGCTTGATTCGATTTGAAGGAGTTACTGAACAAATGACACAAATTGCAGAATCAAAAGAAAGAATTGTTAAAAAAAGTGAGAATTATCAAAGAGAAATTGAACTAATTGACTCGCAAAATACACAAAAAGTAAATGAGTTAGAGCAAATTAAAAGTGATTTAGATTCAATTGATGTATCTGAAGAAATCAAAGTAAAAGAAGATGAAATAGAAGCATCAAGAAAAGAAATTCTCAAAGAATCAAGTATTATTGCTGCAACTAGCGAGAATTTAAAAAATCAAGAAGAAAAAATTGTAGAAAATAAATCCAAAGTAATAGAATCAAGAAAATGGGAGACAAAATACAAAAAGTTTGATCAATTTACACAATGGTTAGAGTTATTTTTTATTCCAACAGTTTCTCAAATTGAAAAACAGGTATTACTATCAATTTTACAGAATTTCAATGAGACATACACTAGATGGTATTCTATCCTAGTTGAAGATCCTACCAAAGAAAGTAGAATTGATGAAAACTTTACGCCAATAATTAATCAAGATGGGTATGACCAGGAAATAGGATATTTGTCAGGAGGTGAGAAGACAAGTATCGCATTAGCATATAGATTAACTTTGAATTCACTAATGAGAAAAGAATCAGAATCTATGAAATCAAATTTACTTATTTTAGATGAGCCTACGGATGGATTCTCTAAAAATCAACTAGGTAAAATTCGAGAGTTACTTGATGAATTAAAATCAGAGCAAATCGTGCTTGTATCTCATGAAAAAGAACTTGAAACGTATGTTGATAATATTTTTCAGATTTCAAAAGAGAACGGATTATCAAATATTGTAAAAATGAATTAAAGATTTTTTATTCTTTTTAATAATTCTGATGCAGGTTCATCATTTGGATCTTGTGGAACTAGTTTCCCCTCAAACGCTTGTTTCAAAATAGAAGATTTTAAACTAATCAATTGTAATAATTTTGAATTTATGATGTTTTCAACATTATTGAAAATTGATTCAAAATAATCTATTTCATTTACAATGAGTTTTTGTTCAGATAAAGGCGGCAAAAGAATGTTCCATTTTGCAAGATCCGTGATTGAGATGTGGGCAATGGTGGTTGAACGTTTAAATTGATTTATCATTTGTTTGATTGATGGTTTTTGTAAAGAAAATGCCAAAAATTCTGGAAGTATCATGTCTGGAATAGGTTCAAGACTAGCTACGGATTGATTAATACATATGTTATCTCTATCGACAATAGCAACATTTCCTAAAGTTCCATCTTTTGTAATCAGTACAGTATTTTTCTTTGGACGACTTTTTTCAGAAATTTTAGTATGAAATGATTCAGAATCTGTTTTTCTAGCATTTTCATAATGTATCTTTCCTTTTTTGATATTAGTTGCAGTGATTTTCCAAAATCCAGTTTTTGAATCAGGCATAGGGTTTGTGAAACCATAAGTGATCTTAGTACAGGTATCACCATATGTTAAATTCTTCCAATCAGAAATTTTTAATGTTATAGATTTGAGTAAATATCCATCAAATGCAGATTTTAGTATTGATTGTCTGAGTATGTTTAGTTGGGATTTAGTGGTTTCTAAAATAATTTTAATTTTATTTAATTCAGAAAATAATTCCTCAATTTTCAATATGATTCTTATTTGTTCTTTTATTGGAGGAATGGGAATTGGTATTTTGTTCATATTTCTTTGATTTAACTTGGGTTGAGCAGTTCCCGTAATCCAATTTGAGAGATCTATATTATTAAGAAAATATGAAACAAATTCTAAAGGAATTTCATCAAATGTAGTTAAAACATGGGCATGGTTATTCACCCAAAATTCTCCTTCTGCAATAAATGCGACAGGGGTAGAACGTGAAAGAAGGTTTGCACCATCTTCTCCAATCAAAAGATACTTTCCATTAAAAATAGGCTCATTAACATAATCAATTATTCCTGAAGCACCATAGTAAGGATACTTTCCTGCCATCTCTTTTCTTTTGATTTTACTAACTGGAATTCTTTTCCCATCATGATTTTCCGTAATATAACCTAAAGAGGATAATTCCCAATTTTTTGGAGTGTTATTTTTTTCCAAGATTATCAATCAAATCATTTATCGAATCAAGTGCAGATTTCAAATTTTCTTTGATTTCATCTGCAATTACTTCAGGTGCAGGTAAATTCTCAATATCCTCCAAAGAATTATCTTTTATCCAGAAAATATCCAAGGAAGTCTTATCTCGTTTAATTAATTCATCATAAGAATATGATCTCCATCGTCTTTGTTCATCCTTACTGTCCTCTTTTCTTTTTGATACATCTTTAGCATTATAACATTGTACAAACTCATCAAGATCAGCACGTGTTAATTTTTTTTCTTTTTGTGTAAAGTGCATGTTTGTCCTTAAATCATAAATCCATAATGTTTTAGTCCATGCTTTACCATCTTCTCGAGGTAATTTTTTATCAAAAAATAATACATTAGCCTTAACGCCACCTGCATAAAATATTCCAGTTGGCAATCTTAACATCGTATGCAGATCAAATTGTTCTAGTAGTTTTTTTCTAATTGTTTCTCCAGAACCCCCTTCAAATAATACATTATCAGGAACAACTACTGCACATTTTCCATTTGGTTTAAGAATTGTTTTGATATGCTGAATAAAGTTTAGTTGTTTGTTTGCAGTAGTGGTCCAAAAGTCTCCTCGTTCATAATCCAATGAATTAGATTCAACTTTTCCAGATTCACTCCATGCTTTTTCTTTAGATTTTTTTCCAAAAGGAGGATTAGTCATTACAATATCAAATCGTTCGCCATCATCAGAAAGCAAAGAATCTGCTTCTTTGACTTGACTTTTAGTATCACCAATTCCATGAAGATACATGTTCATCGCACATAATCGAATTACATCTTGAAGTAAATCTACACCATGAAACGTCTTTTCTTTTAGGAATTTCTTTTCATCTGGATTCATAGACTTGCCAAATTTTTTCTGAAGATAATTATGAGATTGAAGGAAAAAACCACCAGTACCACATGCAGGATCCCCAATTGTTTGGCCCAGTTTAGGCTGAATAACATCAACTATAGCCTCAATTAATGCTCTAGGAGTAAAGTACTGACCTGCTCCTTTTTGAGAACTATCTGCATTTTTTTGCAATAATCCTTCATAAATTTCACCTTTAACATCTACTGAAAGTCCAAACCATTCTTCACCATCAATTAATTTTATTAATTTGGCTAATTTGGCAGGTGCTTTAATTTTGTTTTCAGAGCCACGATAAATCAATCCCAATAATTTTGATTCTGTACCTAATTTTTTCAATATTGCATTATAATGATCTCGTAATTCTTCACCTGATTTATTCAATAAAGATTCCCAATCAAAATTTTTAGGAATTATTGCTTTTTTCTTAAATGGTGGTTTTGTTAATTCATCAGCCATTTTTAAAAATAAAACATTTGTCAATTGTTGTGTATAATCACTATAATCTACACCATCATCTTGTAGATAATCGCAGTAATTCCATAATTTTTGCACTATACTTGAAGAATCATTTGACATTTTTACTTCTCCTTTTAGTTTTTTGTTTTTGTATTAACTGTTGTTTTTCTTGTTTTATTTTTTGTAATAAAATTTCTGCAGATTCATCATCAGAATCTTGAGGAACTAATTTTCCCTCAAAAGCCTGTTTTAATATTGACATTTTCATTGTTTGTAGAAATTCCAGAGTAGAATTTACAGTTTGATGAGTATTTTGTATAAGAGAAAACCCTTGTTCAAGTATATTGATTATTTCTTTTTGTTCTTCATTTGACATTAATGGTAAATGCATCATTGCAAGCTTTGTTCCATTAACATTTGCTTGACCCACTTGTTGAGAAACTACAGATTTTACATATAATTTTCCAAAAATGCTATTTAGATACCAAGTTAATAGAAGTGGGGAATATATTTCATCAAAAATTTTTACTCGAATTAAATATCCTGCAAAAACAGCAATAGGATGAAATTCTCGGTAAATAGCAGATTTCCCTACCAATTCTGCACTATTAGTTCGGTTAAACAACACATCCCCATCTTTGAGAAGATATTGTTTACGACTCTTCCACTTATTGGGATAATATTTCAATTTTTCAAAATTCAAAACACCATCTTGAATATTCCCCATTCTTAAAACAGGTAATTTTGATTTTGTAGTTGACGCCTTTTCACTAGTGCCATATTGAATTTCATTTGAAATTAAACCCACTCTAGTCCAAGCCCAAACAGAAGGTATAGAAAATGGGGCATCATCATCAAATGGTTTTAATTTTTGGAGTTTAGATTCTTGATTCTTCCTATTTGATTGAATTTTTTCAAGTAATGTATCTAGTGAAGGATTTTCCTTTTTTCTCCAATCTTCAGTTAGTTTTCCTTCAAAAACTGATTTCAATAATGAATTCCTGTATTGTTCTAGTTGTAGTGTTGTATGTTCTAAAGACTGTGTTATTGAATCAATTTTTGAGAACAATTCTTCAATTTTTGATGTGATTCTTTTTTGTTCTTTCAAGGGGGCAATTGGAATTTGTAAATTTTTCAAATCACTAGAAGTTATTCCTGTAATAGTTGTTCCTTGACCTCTAAACTCTTCTGTAATAATTTTCAGATAATTAATTATGTAAAACGGTGGAACATCACATAAGGTCCTAATTGCAGCTATACCTCTTCCAATACATGATTTTTCAGGATTGAAATTTACAGCTCCTGTACCAGCCCTAACACAAAGTAAGATATCATCTTTTTCTGCAATTTTTTTTGGTTGGGTACACCATTTTTTTATTGTAGGGTATAATTCATTAAATTCTGCCTTACCCTGAAAAAATGGCAATCCATCACCTTTATCATTATACGTAGAACCTGGTGGAGATTGACCTTGAATTAAAATTGTAAAATCATCTAGTTTTGTTTTTGCCCATCCTTTTGGTAACTCTAATTCTTGTTTACTCATACAGACACCAACACCTCATGTATTTCTTTGAGAATCAATTCATACTTTTCTCCAAATGTTTGATAAAATTTCATTTGTCCACCCTCTTGGTTAAATGGTGCATAATCCATATCATCAAGTTTAATCTCAGCTGATGTGGCAATATGTTCTTTAATCATTACAAGCCATTTCATTTGTTCTGCTGTAAATGACTCACCAGAAGATTCTTGGGTTGAGATCCATTTCTCAAATTTTTCATCAACTAGTTCCGTAAATGAAATCAACATGTCTTGAGTTCCTGTTGAAAATCGGACAATTGATATCAAATCAGTCAATGTTCTAACAGGGTTGTCTCTTACCTTTGATTTTTCGAGCCTTTTGTAGGCAGTCCACAACTGTGCAGGCGTTAAATTGTAAGGGGGTTTTTCAATTCTTTCAGCTAATTCCCGGATATGGTTAAAAGTCAATTTCTTCATGTTAGGGGATTCTGAAAAAATGATACTAAGCGCTGCAATTTCATCTTTGTTTTCTTTTATGAATTCTTTAAATGATTTTATAGTATTCATAGATTTTTTTCTTGCTTCTTCATCTGTACCAGCGTCTAAAATGGTGTCTCGAGATATATCATCAATAATAATATCTTGTTGTTTTTGAATACTTAGCACAGTCTCTCGGAATTTGGGGGAATCAAATAACTTGCATGCGTCTCTAATCATTTGTTTTGAAACTTTTTTAATTTGTTCCTTAGTTGGTTCCTCTGTTTGGAATTGTTTTTTAGTTTCATTAATTTGATTGTCTGTATCAATTTGATCTAAAATTTTATTAGTTATTTGTGGAATAGTTTTTCCATCAGTAACTTGTGCAATTGTTTGTTTGTCTTGTTCATTTATTTTTAAATTCAATTTTGATAATCTAGATGCAATTGTTTCTAAATCTTCTTCAGTTGCTCTTCGTTCAGATGCTTTTTGTATTAATTTTTCTAAAGATACTGAAGGTTTTCGCTCCATCGAAGAATTATCCATCTTTGAGCTTTCACAAACACCTATTGGATCAACAATCCAGAAAATATCTTTTGTTTTTGCATCAGGTGTAACTCCATGTAAATCATCATCTTTAATTATTCTAGTCCCTCTTCCTTTCATTTGATCAAAATATACTTGACTTCTAACATCTCTCATGAAAATAATACATTCTAGTGGTTGAATGTCAGTTCCTGTTGCAACCATATCCACTGTAACTGCAATTCTAGGATTAGGATCAATTTGAAATGATGAAATTAATTCTTTAGGATTATCACTTGATTTGTAAGTAATTTTTTTACAAAATTCATTACCTTTGTCAAAAACTTCACGAGTAATATTTGTAATTTCTTCTGCATGTTCATCAGTTTTTGCAAAAATAAGGGTCTTTGGAACCCAAGTTCTGCCTGGAAACATTTCTGGAAGATTTGCCTTGAATGTGTTCATTACAAGTCGAATGTTACTCATAGCAATTACATCTCGACCCATTTCTGAAGTTCCATATACTATTGGTTCATCTGGAGTATGATTACGATCAACACGTGTTTGTTTATTCCTTTTCAAAATTTGTTGACCAGCTTGGATAACTGTAGGATTTTCGCCCATGCTTGTTTTGATTCGAAATACATTATGTCCCACATTTACTCCATCGATAATTGCACGTTCTGTAGGATATTCTGAAACTATATTTTCATTAAAAAATCCTAAAGTTAGTTTTGTAGGAGTTGCAGTAAGACCAATTAAAAATGCGTCAAAATATTCTAGTGCATGTCTCCATTTTTTGTAAATAGAGCGATGACATTCATCAATGATTATAAAATCAAATGATTCAATTGGAAGATCTTTATTATATTCAATTTCTACTTCCTCATCATCATCAGGAGATTCAAATTGAGAGCTTTCTTCAGTTGTAGGATCAAGTTCTTTTTCTCCCTTTAACATAGAATATAATCTCTGAATGGTAGTAATTACAACATCCACATCTTCTACAGTATGAGATTGTAAATGTTGTATCTCATAAAGATCTTTGAATTTCTCACCAGTGTCAGGTGTAGTGTAATTTTGAAATTCCTTTAATGCTTGAGTTCCAAGATTGTTTCTATCTACTAAAAACAACACACGTTTTGCTTTGGCAAATTTCAATAATCTATACACAGAAGTAATTGCAGCAAATGTTTTTCCAGTTCCAGTTGCCATTTGTATTAAAGAACGAGGTTTATTCTTTGAGAAAGAGTTTTCTAAACCAGTAATGGCATCAATTTGGCATGTTCTAAGTGTTGAAGGGATTAATTCTGGAATGGATGTCAAATTTGTACGAAGTGTTTTTTCAGATTTCAATAAATCATGAAGAAACTCGGGTCTATGAAATGAAAATACTTTTCTTGAACGATAATTAGGATCTCGTCTATCTGAAAATATAGTGTTTTTTCCTGTAGTCTCATATGAAAAACAAGGCGGCGATGCAACATCTTGGAATTTTTCTTCTAATCCAGACAGATATCTTTCAGATTGTTCAGTCACTCCAATTAATGGAACAGATGTTTTTTTTGCTTCAACTACTCCAACTGGACTTTCGTTTACAAATAATGCATAATCAACTGGACCATTTGTTGTATCAAATTCTCTAACTGCAATACCCAATCCTTCACTTAATCTAATTTTTTTTCGGTCCTGAATAATCCACCCAGAGTCCTCCAACATTTTGTCAATTTCTTGACGAGCTTGATCTTCCGGATCCATTACATTGAATCTCCAAATAATTTATCAAAAATACATTTAATCATTTTATCTCAAAATTTTTCAATTCTAATTTTGCTTTTAGTGTTTGAACATCTAAATCAGAAATTTTTTTATTTATTTTTTGGAATTTTATAGTCATCTTTAGTTGTTCAGAATTTGGTATAAGTGGAATTTCCATATGTTCTCTAAATGCAGGTAATGCAACTCGCTGAATTGTAACACCTGTTGCTAATTTTTCTAATCGTTGTTGGAATCGTTTTGTGTTTATTGCACACAAAAGATATTGTGGTCGAATTCCTTTTGGTCGCAAAATAATCATTGAAGATAAAACATAACAGTCCAAATTCTTATCAGCAATTGCAGTTTTTCCAAGGGTTCCCTGAATTGAAATTATAACATCATTTTTCTTTACTTTTTTTTGCTCATCTAAATTCTTGTGAGATTTACTTGCAACTTTAATTGATTTTAGATTATTTGGATTTATCAAATTATTTTGCAAATCAGTAATTCTAAGAAATTTTGTTGCTTTCCCCGATGCAGAATTAGGAAAATGACCTATGCCAGAAACAATTTCACATACTTCAGATAATTTTACAGTTTTTGTCATGCCTGATCCGTCACTTCTATGTTTAAAACCTTTAGGGCAAAATGAAAATCACATGTTATGATTATTATTAAAAAATTAATAGTATTCAAAGTATGCATACTATTGCCATGTATCATAATAATAGAAAATTCCTACCTAATACATGCAAAAACAAACAATGTACCCACGAATCATCAGAGAATTTGCCGATGAAAGAGACGAAGAGCCACTCTTTTATTCCTAAAATTTCATGATATTCGCATCTTAGGAGAAAATGAGAAATGACACAAGAAATCACACTATCAGATGAACAAAAAGACATCATCAACTCCACCAAAGATACAATCGTAGTATCAAATCCTGGAACTGGAAAGACTACAACACTATCGCTCAAAGTAATCAAACTACTTGAAGAAAAGGTAAACCCTGAAGATATTCTCTGCATCACATTTACTGAAAAAGCCAAAAAAGAAATGTTTGATGCAATTTACAGTAAAGGAAAAGGTAAATTCTCAGATTCAGATTTGATGAAAATAAATATTCACACATTTCACAGTTTTGCATACAACTATCTACTTGATGCAGGGATTATTTCAGGCGACATTGTAGGAAATAATTTAATGCGATTCTCAATTTTAAATAGTTTTGAATCAAACCATGCACTAAATTATGGTAAAGATTACATCATATCAACCATAGTTCCAAAGACTGAAAATTCAATTCGATACATCAAAAGTTTTGGAATTACTCCTGATAAAATTAATCTAGACAAAGCTACTGAAATTTTAGAGAAAATATTTGATGCAAAATCATCTAGTTATACAATTGATGAGATGAAATCATTTTTGAAATATTTCATACAAGCATATCAAGAATATGAGAAATCAAAGTGTCAAGCAGTAGACTATTCAGACATGCTGCTAATGTTTAAAGAAAAATTTAGAGGAAACAAATTCCAATATGTTCTAGTTGATGAGATGCAAGATATGAATGAGATTGAAGCAGAAATTGCAACAATGGTTGCAGAGAATTTATTTCTAGTAGGTGATGCAAAGCAAGCAATCTTTGGTTTTCAGGGAGGTTCTGTGAAAAATTTTCAGAAATTTATGAAGACCTGTGAGAAAAAAATGCTTTCAACTAATAGGCGTAGTTCTCAACAAATCTTAGATTATTCAAAGCAGTATTTTCTTAATGGTACTGCATACAAAGAAATGTTCCAAAAAGAGTTATCAATTTTTAATTCACTTGGAACTGGAGAAATCCCAAAAGTAGTCTCAACTAGTGCACATCTCTCCAAAGTTTTAGAAATAATTGAGCAAAATCAAGACAAATCAATTGGAATCATTACAAGGACAAATGGTCAAATTATCAAAATCTCAAAATTCCTTGATTCAAACAATATAGAATACTCTTCTACCTCATCTCAGGCATCAGCAAAACAAGCAAGAACTGAAATTCAGAGTTTCATCAAAGGGTTACTGTCTGACAGAATTGAGGATAAAATATCAGCCACATTTACCATATTTGCCCCATATTCACTCAAAGAGGCATTTGAGTTCTCTAAAGCATTCAAGAAAAAAGAGTTTGAGAAATTATCTGCCATAAAATCATGGGGGGTAAAACTGCAAAGAGAAGATTTGGACCAAATGTTTGGAGATTTGATTCTACCAATGTGTATTTCAAAAGGATCTGAATGGTTCTCAGCTGCAATGACTGTAAAACAAGAAATTGATGAATATCTCACATTTGAAACACCAACTTTGGATGAACTCTTTGATTTTATTTCAATAGGAGAAGAATCATACATTGAGCAAAAAAGTGAATCAAAAATTACACTAACTACAGTTCACAAATCAAAGGGAAGAGCATTTGATGTGGTAGTGTACATTCCAAGTAACTCTAAAAAAACTAGTTTCATTGATAATATAACAAAATCAATTTTATCTTCCAGTGAGATTCAAGTTGAATCAGAATTAACTGAAGAATCACTGCGAGTAGATTTTGTTGCATTTACTAGAGCAAAACAAAAACTAGTAGTAATTGCTGATGACAAAGAATCAAAGAATTATCATTTAGAAGATTTATCGGACATTGAAGTAGATGATAGTAAAGATGAACTTGTTGCAACAAAACTAAACAACAGACTAGCTGAAGCATATTCACTATTTATTGCAAAAAGATTTGATGATTCTGAAAAATTACTAGAGGAAAAAGACGATTGGTTAGAAGATTATATTAAAAATTATTTTGAGACAATAGATCATTTTTCATATTCAAGTATCAAGACAAACCCATATGACTTTTTAAATAAAAATATTATAAACATGCCAAGAGTTTTTGCTGAAACTGATTTTGGGAAGGAAGTTCATTCTGCATTAGAAAATATTCTAACTGGCAAAAATACAATACAGGATTATCAAGGAGATGTAGTGACAGCTACTCAAAACGGACTAGATGCAATTGATGAACTCAAAAAAGAATATCCAGGATTAACCATTGATTCAACTGAAAAACACATCAAAGTTTTGCTTAGTTCATTGACTGACTACAAAGATGACAATATGCAGTTTACAGGATACATTGATGCAGTGTTCAAGCACGATAACGGATATCTCATTGTAGAT
>Ga0114933_10004720_pt1 | contig 12613 bp, 9 predicted proteins | sample 4SBtaG_FD_89691 | JGI IMG/M metagenome (GOLD analysis project Ga0114933, IMG submission 89691) | Deep subsurface microbial communities from Kolumbo volcano to uncover new lineages of life (NeLLi) - 4SBTROV12_W25 metaG | ecosystem: Environmental > Aquatic > Marine > Volcanic | place: Kolumbo...
AGCGATCAAACTGCGGATTCATCATCAAACAATGCGCGAGGATGTCGAAACGGTACGGCGTGTGCGCGAAGCCGTGGGTAATTCCGTTTCGTTAAGTGTAGATGCTAATCAAGCGCAATCACCAACAGGCTGGCAGCCGGGTGTTCGCTGGGATTATTTGCGAGCCCTTCATACGGCACGGGAGCTAGAGGATTTAGGAGTTTTGTGGTTGGAAGAGCCTCTACCGCGTCATGATTTCGATGCGATTGGAAAACTAAATGGTAGTACTTCCCTTGCGATCGCTGGGGGAGAGAACAATGCTGGTGTACACGAATTCACCCGTATGTTGCGGGTGCATGTGTATGACATTGTCCAGCCCGAATGTATGGTTTTAGGCGGTATTACACCTCTGAGAAAAATCGCGGGTATTTGCGAAGCTTTTGGCCGGCAGTGTATCCCGCATCATGGTGGTGGGGATCTAGGAGTGGTGGCGCATATGCACCTTATTTCTACATGGTCAAATTCACCTTTCCTAGAGCTTTTGCACGAACCGCCAGTAGGTGACTATAGGCATCGATTTGAGATGTTCGTAAACCCACCCGTGGTTGAAGACGGGATGATTTCTATTCCGGATAAGCCGGGCTTGGGAGTCGAGATCAGGCCAGATTGGATAGAAACTGATTGATTGAGTGTGGGTAAATAATTCAGCTGAAGGTTCTGTGTTCTAATGTAAATCATAGTTCGTGCTGAAGTATCGGTTGTTTGGGAGTCATCCGAGTGATGAAGAATAACAAGTAGAATATGGAAATTATAGAAATAAAATCGTATCCCGTATGGATCGGGAGCCGAAACCAACTACTCGTTAAGGTAGAAACTAACGAGGGGATATATGGTTGGGGAGAATCAGGTTTTTCTGGTCGAGAATTAGCGGTTTCTGGCGTTATAGATCATTACAAGGAATGGCTGGTCGGCCGCGATCCAATGCGTCGCGGATCTCTGTGGCAAGAAATGTATCGAAGTCAATATTTTGAAGGCGGAAGGACACTCACAGCAGCTATATCTGCGATCGATCTGGCCCTACACGATATTGTCGGGAAAAAATTAGGCGTGCCTGTCTATGAATTGTTGGGTGGAAAGCACCGGGATGTTGTTCCCGTATTTGCAACTACGCCTGGTCCATACGGACCAGAGATGCTTGATCAAGCGAAAGAATTTATGGAGCGAGGAATAACGGCCTTTCGTCTCTCATATGATGCAATGGACATCAATTCTGGAGGGGTGTTTGAGCCTCGCGAGTCTATCGCGAACTCTGCGGAATGGTTGATCAAAGCACGAGAAACTTTAGGAAATCAGGCTGTCCTCGGAATTGACTATCATCATAGGTTGAATGTTGCAGAAACTGCATCTTTCTGTCAGATGTTGCCTCGGCATACGCTAGATTTTCTCGAAGAACCAATCCGAGACGAAACTCCTGAGGCTTATGAAGCGCTCCGTCGAATGACGGATGTCCCTTTTGCGATTGGTGAGGAATTTGCGAGTAAGTGGCAGTTTTTGCCGTATATCGAGCGAGGAATCACCAATTATGCTCGAGTAGACGTTTGTAATGTGGGTGGTTTTACGGAAGCGATGAAAGTGGCTGGATGGGCAGAAGCACACTATATCGATTTGATGCCTCACAACCCGCTTGGGCCGATTTGCACAGCCGCGAGTGTCCATCTAGGGGCAGCGGTGCCAAACTTTTCTTGGCTAGAGGTCAATTTACAACGGGCAGATAAACCCGAATTTGATGTCTTCTCTGAGCAAATCACGCTTGAGGGCAACAGTTATCCTGTTCCCAATCGGCCGGGTCTTGGTATCGAGGTTGATGAGACAGCTTTGATGACGGAATTTAAATTTTGGGAACCTCCGCATCCCCACCGTCGGGATGGAACGCATACCAATTGGTGACATGACGGTGCTGGAAACCATCATGGAAGTTTTTAACGATGTATAAAGAAACTGGTAGTCTCTTTATGGGACAGAGAGAGGGGAAATAGACATGGCTGAATTGGCGGATGCTTCAAGTGAATTGTCATCCAGAGAAGTGGTGTTTGGTGACATTAATCGTTTGGGTTTAGAAAAGCATATTGTTGAATTAGAAGAGCGAGGTTACACAGTCGTTGAAAATGCCATACCGAAAGACATGGTCGAACGTATGCGTGAAATTATTATCGATCAGACGACTGATAAATCAGATAGTGACCGTCCTAATCTAGATACGTGGGACGGAGGTAAATTGCGAGAAGGTTGCTATCTTCTTTTCGAAGATCCTGTCTTCGAAAAGGTTGTGCAAAATGAATACACCGTTGCGCTGATGCACTACCTTTTGGGACGCAGCATGGTGTTGTCGACAGTCTACTCACATGTTAGGGCAAAAGGTGATCCTCCCCTGCCCTTGCATACAGATCAGTGGACATACCGTTTGACGATTCCTGTGGAAGTGGCTGTGGCTAACTACGCTTTAGTCGACTATGAACGGGACAAAGGCGCTTTTGCGGCAGTACCTGGTAGTAATCATCTAATGCGCCGTCCAGTACACCCGGACGAAATTGATGTGTATAAAAATAGAGATTGCATTCCTTTGGAAATGAAGGCCGGGTCTGTGGTCGTTACCTCAGGCAATACTTGGCATGGCGCTTATGAGCGCAAAGTTCCAGGATTACGTTTGAATACAGCGGTTGTTTATTGTCGCTCCTATATACAAACGCAGGAAAAAATCCGAGAAGGGATAACGCAGTCGATGCTTGACAGAAATCCTCCATCATTCGCTGATCTAGTGGGGGTGAATAATTTTTTGGGCTTTGATCGTAACGGACCGGATTTTAGCAAAGCGAAATCACTCACAAGTAGGTATGACTAACACAAATGACTACCGAGTCCTTTTTGTCAGAAGAACAGCGCTTCTTGTTTGATACCGACGGTTATATTGTCGTACCGAATGTGTTGACAGAGAATCAAGTAGAAGAGCTTCGATCAACTATTCAGCGCTCAACGGAACAATTTCCTCCAGTTCCTCAAAGTTTGGGACCGTTGCATTGGGGGAAGATTTGGCGTGATTTGTTGGATTGGCCGCAGATCAGCCCGATACTCGAAGAGTTGATTGGAAATCCGTTGGTGTCTGCGCGACGCATTGCTACGAATAAAGAATCTCTCCCAACGTTTCGACTTGATCACATTAATGTCCATACGCATGTGTCCGAGGGATTCAAGGGAGGGGTCTTGCACGGCGGATGGAATAGTGTTGCTGGGTACTTTCGTTATGTGGACGGCATATTTTATAACGGGATGACTACAGTGAGCTTTGAACTCTATGATACGCATCCAAATGATGGAGGGTTTGCATGCATTCCGGGTACGCACAAGGGTAATGTGTCGTTACCGGAACAATGGCGTGACTTGAGCAAGGGAATTCCCAACTGCGTGCGGAGAGTGTCGGCTAAGCCGGGGGATGCAATAATTTTTACGGAAGCACTAACGCATGGGACGTTACCTTGGCAAGCAAACGACCCACGGCTGACGGTTTTTTATAAATTTTCACCTCATACGGTGACTTGGTCAGCCGATTTTTTCGATCCAGAAGACTTTCGAAATTACGAAGATATTGACGATCGTAAGCTTGCTATATTAGAACCACCCAACGCGCGTTACGCTAAGCGTCCGACAGATCCTGAAACGCTAAAAAGCTAATTTAGCTTTTTGTTATACACGTCATTCACGCGCCATTGACGGTTAAAGAGCTATGTTCGTGCCTGCTGTTTTTGGAAAAAATATGAGAATGATCCAAATTGTTGGAGCTTTAGTATGTTTGTTAGGCTTATCTGTACATGCGTATGAGCAACCAAAATATCAAGTAATCGCTGAATATTCCGATTATGAGATCCGTGAGTATGAACCTTACTTGGTGGCCGAAACTTTAGTCGATTCAACTTTTGATCGGTCTGGTGGTGCTGGATTTAGGCGCTTGGCATCATATATTTTTGGCGAGAACACATCGTCCGCAGACGGTTCGGTCAAGATGAATATGACTGCTCCTGTGGCCCGGCAAAAGGTTCCGGGCGATGTCGAAGAACGGCACTCCTATTGGTTTGTTATGGAAGATAAATACGATAAGGAAACATTACCGTTACCAAAGGACTCACGAGTACAAATACGTGAAGTGCCACGGCGTCAAATGGCTGCCTTACGGTATTCCGGCCGAATAAACGAAGCTAATTTTTTACGGCACGCATCCAGACTAGAGAAATTGCTGGAGATGGATGACTACGTATCACGAGGAGAGCCACAAGCGGCAGTTTATAATGGACCCTTCACACTGCCGTTTATGCGAAGGAACGAGGTGCTCATGGAGATCGTGCCCCAAAAAGCTCACCTGGAATAAAATATCGTGACTTTGACGTAGAGTAGAAGGAAGGTTTTATCAAAACAGTCCCCATAACTGTCGCGACACAGGAAAAGATCGTGTAGCGTCTCAGACTTGTTGAGTGGAGGAATGTCTTGAGATCAGCTCTTTTTTTTGTGGTCGTAGTTACCCTCGCCCCGGCTTTAAATGCGGAGGGCGGGGACAGTACTCATCAGGACAAGGACTGGCCGAAAGAATGGTACGAGACGCCTCGTACTGCATCGGAAATGGGCATCACCGAATTTAGAGATAGTCCCTTTCTTCGTGGCCGTGACTTGCCTCCGGTAAAAGATCGACTACCTGATGATCCCCAAGTGATTCATCCTTACAAAGAGATTGGCAAGTATGGGGGAAAGGCAAAGATTACGTTGGGCGATTCGTGGCAGTTTTTTAATTGGGAATCTGCTCTTACTATCTCTGCTGATATGCAGAATTTTCTTCCGAATTTGGCTCGTCATTGGGAAGTTAGTGCTGATGGCCGAACGACGACTATTGAAATTCGAAGAGGGATAAAGTGGTCAGACGGTCATCCCCTAACAAGTGATGACTTTATATTTACCTTCGATCACATATGGCTTGATAAGGAATATTCCCCAGTGCCATCCCGGTTAATTTTGGGAGGTCGCGCGGAAAAAATAGATGATTTGACCTTTCGATATGTTTTTGAAGATCCGAATCCCCAGTTTGTGAACTTAATCGCTCAATACGGAAATTTCATGGTGGATCCAAAACACTATTTCCGAAATTGGCACCCCTCCTTTGTTGATAGAGAGGAATTGAATGAGCGAATAAAGGAGAAAGGCTTTATCAGTTGGATGGCCTTCATTGATGCTCAACGTAATGCCCGAATCGAAGAAAGTGCGGAGGTGCCCACACTTCGAGCATATAAAGTGTTGAGTCGCACACCGACGATGATGCGGTATGAGAGAAATCCTTATTATCACAAGATTGATCCTGTAGGGAACCAACTACCCTATATTGATGCGATAGACGCGGAAGTCATTTTGGATAATGCTGAATTGGTAACTGCAAAAGCATCGACCGGGCAGCTTGATTTTGCGGCGTTTGCCTTGCGGACACAGGATATTCCGATCTTAAAGCTCGGGGAACGGACCGGAGAGATTGATGTAAATGTATGGACCCGGCTTCATACGAGTGATGTTGTTATCCAAATGAATTTCAACCATCCAGATCAAAAACTTAGAGAATTGTATCTGGATGTGCGTTTTCGACGTGCGTTGTCATACGCGATCAACCGACCTGAGATGAATGAAATTATTTATTTTGGTCGTGGCACACCTCAGCAAGTATCGGTCCATCCGACGAGTATGTATTACGAAGAGAAATTCACTCAGGCCTATGCCCAATACGAGCCTGATTTATCGAGAACTCTTCTCGAAGATATCGGATTGAAAGATGTTACAGGAGACGGCTTGCTTGAATATCCGGATGGATCACCTCTAGTAATTACAATGGAATTCCTAGATTTCGAAACCCCGAAAGGTATCACGATGGAACTCGTTTCTTCCTATTGGCGGGCGGTCGGTATCGATATGCGTTTAAAGCTGGTCGATCGAGCGCTGCAATCAGCGCGAGCTCAGGGCGGGGAGATGCAAATGACTTTGTGGCACGCCGATTTTACGAGCGATATTCTGTTCCCAATTATACCGCGATGGTGGGCTCCTGTTTATATAGGTTGGGATCACACCATGTGGAACGATTGGGTTCGGTTTTATAGAACTAATGGGCGACTAGGTACGGAACCGCCACCCACGATGCGCAGATTGCAGGACTTGGCCGACGTGATGCGCACTTCAGTAAATAAAGAACAACGGATAGCTGCTGGTAAAGAGATTTTAGCGACGGCTGCCGAGAATGTGTGGACTTTTGGCACGGTTGGTTTAGCTCCCCATCCTGTGGTCATTTCCAGCCGTCTCAAGAACGTTATACCTGATGGGATCTGGGGTTGGGATAACCGCTGGACACTTTCGTATCATCCGTCCACCTGGTACTTCGACGACTAATCATTAGAGCTGAAGTGCCGTCGAGAAATCGGGATAACCATCCCAACGGCCGCCCGCCGTTTGACGCATAACCGCAATGGTTTTGATGACTTCTGGATTCGCGAGCCCGTGCGGTTTTCTTCCGCTGAGGGCGAATATGATGTTTTCTGCCTGACGAATCGCTGTTTCTGCGAGGAATACGGGAGAGAAGCCTGCGACATGCGGAGTCACGTAACAATTTGGTATACGTAGCAATCGGCTATCGGATGGAATGGGTTCAATTTCAGTAACGTCGATTGCTGCAGCTTCAATGACATTTGATTCAAGCGCGTCTGCTAGTGCCTCCCCATCAATGATGGGTCCTCTTGCCGTATTCACTAATAAGGCGGTGGGCTTCATTTTTCCAAGGGTCTCGGCGTTGATCAGGTGTCGGGATTCTGATGTCGCAGAACAATGTATGCTGATGTAATCGGCTTCGGACAAGAGTGCTTCGAGAGAAACGAGTTCTACCCCGTAGAGGTCGCCCGATAGTTGGCCGACATAGGGATCGTAGGCGACTATGCGGCTTACACCAAAACCTCTAACGCGAGTTGCAAACGCCCGACCAATATTCCCGAAACCTATAATCCCTACTGTATGTCCGGAGAGTCGGCGGACCTGTCCGTAATACTGACCGTTTATTTTAGGCTGGTTGGCCCATGCACCTTCCCTTGTGGTTGTGATGGCATCGTACAGTCGACGAGTGAGTGAGAGCAGGAGAGCTACCGCGTGATCTGCAACTTCTGTCGTATTAGAACCTGGCACGTTGGTTGCCAAAACACCAAGTTCTGTCGCTGCATCTAGATCAATTGAATCAACGCCAACTCCAAATCGACTGACTACTTTCAGATTTTGGCAGGCCTCGAGGACCCGTCGGGAGGTATCAGGTATCGTTCCGACTTGAGCGCCGTCAGCGTCCCCGATGAGCTCTATGAGTTCGTCTTCGGTCCGAGCTGGCCCCTCAATTATTTCAAACCCAGCATTCTCATATAAGGTTTTTTGGGTGGTCTCCCCTATTTGGGCGCGACCTTGTAGCGCTACTTTCATCGACGTTCCTTCATTTTTGTTGTGGTTTTATCTACTGAAGCTATTACGCTTTCAAAGACTATATTTTTGTGAGCGATATCACAGGTATTACCCGATTTGTTTTGGCCTGGTATTGCGTAAATACCGGCATCACCCCTTCCACCTTTGCGTAAAGATCACTTCGTTCGGGCTCTTCCAGTATTGTTGCCCTTGCTTTAAACATTTCCTTACCAACCTCTACATCTACTTTTGGATGTGCTTTTAGATTGTGGAACCAAGGAGGATTAGACGGACTTCCAGCGAAGGAGGCAATGATTATCCAGCTCTCATCGACCTTTAGGTAAGCCAAAGGATTGACACGAGATACACCGCTGCGTGCTCCAATCGTATGGAGCAATAAAAGATTCGATCCTTTAAAGTTACCTCCGACAAGACCGTTGTTTGCGCGAAATTCACTAATTACTCGTGCGTTAAGGTCATCTAGCTCAGACATGCCTATACCTAGTTACTGGGTTAATGGGGCAAAGACCACTTTGCAACCGCTAATATGCAATCTGGTTTATATCGTCTAAATCATACTCTGCTACTCCGTAGTTTTAACTAAAATCGTCGAGTATGGCGGCGATTTTTTTTGTTTCCCTATGTGCAACAGGTTATTTTTAATCTTGATTAACGAATCGGAAAGACATGGAGCCTATTAGATGAAGCCACGAGAACTTTCACTCGAAGGATTATCCGTGTTGACGATCGGAACGGCTATGCCCACATTGATTGCATCCTGGTGGCTAAGCGAATCTGGTGCGGCCGTAGAAACGACCACTTTGATAGCCGATGAATCTCCTATAGCCAAACAAACTCAAGGCCAAGTCAATCAAGCTGATTTACAAAACAAGAAAGTTTACGACGTCGTCATTGCGGATTCCGCATCAATTGATTCGGCTGAGATCTATGGAGATCCGTTGATTATAGAAATCACATCACCGTTCCCGATTTCTCAGGACGTCGATGAAGCATTGGTTTTCGATATGCAACTATATGCCCGGTCTGGCTTGGGTTATCTAACTCGAGAAATTGGGAAAGATTGGGAGCTTGATGGACCCTGTCTGCCCATAAATAGGCAGGCAAGTATTTTGGCTGGTATAGCTGCTGCTACGGCAGCTGCCGCGGGTTCGATTCAGACCGGTCCGGAAGGCAAAAACAAAAGAATAACGATAGATCAATTGGAACTCCTAGCGTTGATGCCTATGCAGCCCATTGCATATGCACAGTTGAACAAGCGAGTAGTTGGTTCGCAGCGAACAGTACCTTCCATTCCCGGTGGGACCATGCCGACTTCGAATGGGTTCGCCTACGTACGACCGGTAGAACCAGAACATTGGGCTAAATTGCTGCAGCTGGTTGGGCAATTGGAATCAATAGCAAGTGATGTCGCCACGGCACCTGGACTTCTGCGGGAACACCGAGAATTGATCGATCAACGATTGCGATCTTGGGCACTAGCGCACACGTCGGAAGAAGTGGCGGACACATGTCAAGCGGAACACATTCCCGTTGCGCCAGTATACCGTCCGGAGGAAGTGGTTAAAGATACCCATCTTAATGCAAGGAACTTCTTTCGGGATCAAGACGACTTAGGCGTCAATCTACCTTGGTTATCAGAGTGTCGAAAATCTTCGGAAAGCTTTTCGAGAAATAACAATTCGTTTATTCGACCCTCCAGTTCATTACCCCTGGCAGGATTGCGGGTGCTGGATTTGAGTTGGGCCTGGGCGGGACCCTTTGCAACGACCCTATTTGCTGATCTTGGGGCAGAAGTAATCAATGTCGAATGGCACCCCCGGGCTAGTAATATTCGACGAAATCCTCCATTCGCTAACGATGATAGTGACTCACATAACACATCCGGATGGTGGAGTGCGAACCAACGAGGAAAATTCTCGATAGGTGTAAATTTGAAGTCTGAAAATGGGAAACGGATCGTTCATGAATTGGCGGCCATTTCGGATGTTGTTGTAGAAAATTTTGCTCCAGGAGTGGTGGATCGATTAGGTGTGGGCTATGAAGATTTGGTTGCCTTTAATCCTCGTATCGTCTATGTCTCGCTATCAGCATTTGGTCAAACCGGTCCACGTTCACACTATATTGGTTATGGCACTCAGGTATACGCTGCCGCGGGTGCAGGATTTGCTACGAGCCAGGACGGCACGAATATGTCGCAGATGTTCATCCCGGTACCCGACCCTATTTCGGGGCTCGTAGGGGCTTATGCCATGGCGTCTCATATCAGAAATTCTCGCCTAACAGGCAAGTCAGCCCGTGTTGACGTGTCGGAATTAGAAGCCATGGCTACAGTTTGTCTCGAGCCTCTTTTGGATGCTTTATACCAAACAACAACAGTAGTAGAAAAATATCTGGTTCTTGGGAGCAGTGACAGCAAGTATGTTTTGGTTGTGAATCCAGATATCGAGGGTATTGCGCGTGAATTCAATGTGCGAGCCGAAATGTCGATCCTAAAAAGTAGATTGTCTGGTTGGAGTGCGGTCGATATTCTTGAAAAGCTCTCGGGTATAGGAAGTATTTGCTGTCTGATTCAGGACAGTAACGATGTGCTTTCAGACCCTTATTTGGAAAAAAACAAATTCTGGGAAAAAGATTATTCTAAAGAAGTCGAATCCACAGGCATTCTCATAGGCGGATCGCTCTGGAAAGTGGATAATGCAAGAACTTCTGTGTGGCGCGGGGCTCCTCAACTCTTTAGTGATACCAAGAATATTCTTGCCAATTTATTGGGTTACTCTGAGTCAGATATTTCCCGAATGATTGATGAGGAGGCAGTCGTGTCTGCTTGAACGTTCATACTTGTATTTTCGTTTTGTGTGGCTTACTGGCCCATTTTTTTCGTTAGCTCAGGAGCTCAAAATACTCAATCGTAGGGAGGCAAAAATTGGATGGACAGAGGGTGCATTAATTTGCGTACAATCAGGTTCTGTAGATATCTAGGGTAAAGCCATGACTATTACTGTTTCTCCGACTAATGCTACTTTGGGTGCAGTTGTTACTGATGTCGATCTAGAAAAACTAGGCGACGGAGACTGGAGCGAAATACATAAATCGTTTCTAGAATATGGCTTATTGATCTTTCCAAATCAGAATCTTAGTGAGGAAGGTCAAGGCAATTTTGCTTTGAGATTCGGTAATACCGAAAAACTCTATCCCGCACAAAAATTACCGACTCTGCAGTTTTCCAATAGAAAAGCCGACGGTGAACTAACGAAGCCAGGTGAACCGCAATACCATTTGGCGAAAGGAAATGAAGGGTGGCATACCGATAGCACCTACATGCCCCTGGCATCCAAGGCGGCCATGCTATGTGCTTTAGTAGTCCCTCCGGAAGGTGGAGAAACTGAATTTGCCGATATGAGAGCTGCATATGATGTGCTTTCTGCTGAAATGAAAACGAAGTTGAGTCAACTGTCGGCTTATCATTCTTTGTATTACTCCCAATCGAAAGCGGGGTTTACGCACACGACTGATAATCTGTATGGTTTCCATGACAAAGGTGCGCCACTGCGTGCAGTTGTCAAAACCCATCCCGAGACAGGAAGAAAATCAATTTATACGGGCCGGCATGCATACGGAATCGTTGGCATGACTGATGAAGCTTCGGAGGCGTTTTTAACACAGCTGCTTGATGATGCGTGTCAGGCTCCTCGAGTCTATACACACAGTTGGAATGTTGGTGATATTGTAGTTTGGGACAATCGTTGTTTGATGCATCGCGCGCGCCCCTTCGATCCTAAGTACCAGAGAACCCTAAGAGCCTCTCGTATTTCAGGGGAGCCCGACACTGAGTTAGCGTCGACTCACGAAGATCCCCGTGCGGAACAATACTCACCATCGTCTATCAATGAGTCATCTTTAGCAGTCTAGGTGCCCCATTTGCTTTGGTTTCGCAAGTTCCCGAAGCAAATTCGCAAAAAAGAAGAGGCAAATCGAATGGAGTGCTGGCGACTAGGGCACTTTACTATTTAGTATATGTCGCCGCTTTGCTGGTTGGCAGTTCTAGCGAATGGGCGTGAAAAATCTACCGAATACTGTGTATGTAAAAATGGGAGATCAGGTGACATTCTCGTTGAGTTTAGAATACAAATTTCGCTTGATTTGGCCGAAACTAATCGCCCTTGTGATGTGTTCTATTGTTTTGAGTGGGTGTAGTGACGATAAGAGTCGCTCGACATTGGCTTCTGGGCGATTGCAAGTACTTAATGCCATTTCAGACAGTCGAATATTACGTATTGAATTCGATTCGATAGTACTCGATACATTGAGTTATGCCCAAGCAACCGTAATGAAAGCAGGGACTCCGACAGAATTCTCTATGACTATCCAATACGCGGCAAGTTCCGGAATGGCAGAACTTATCATCGAGGATTATCCCGTTGTATTGGTTGACCAACGATCGACGCGGGTAATGTTGTCTGGTTCCATCGATGACCCCCTTGTAACTGTGATAGAGCAAGATTGGGTACTTTTGGAAGAAGAAGACGCGAGAGTGCAATTCTTCAATGGTGTGTCTTCAAAGAAACGATTCGATGTCCATATTGTCGAGCCAACTATTAGCGAAGTGACCGACGTTCCGCTGACGACAGTTGCACCGGTATCATCTGGCGCTCTGTACCCCATTCTCCCTGGATTCCATCGGGTACTTGTCACAGAGGAAGGAGATTCGAAAGTCCTTTACGACACTGGACCGTTCGAGGTCACTGGAGGCTCGAACGAGCTATTTGCGCTTATCGACTATTTCGGGCCAGGTACGGCCCCCTTGCGAATGGTTCGCGTGGGCTTAGGATCGGTCACGGCATTTATCGATGAACGGTTGCCGGCAGCGATTCGGGTGGCTCAGTTTATCCCAGATATGCCGACTATAGACCTTCGAGTCGGGAGTTCGGAGGAGGCACCTTTGATTTCGAGTGTTCCGTTTGGCTTGGGAGACTATGTCGAGATTGAAACAGGATCCAAAATTTTTAACGTAACGATGGAGAGTAGCCCAGACGACGTGCTTTTTTCCGAGCCATTTGAAATTGTTGCGGGGGAGTATCGTACATTGGTTGTTGCTGGAACCAATTAT
>Ga0114933_10004721_pt1 | contig 12611 bp, 12 predicted proteins | sample 4SBtaG_FD_89691 | JGI IMG/M metagenome (GOLD analysis project Ga0114933, IMG submission 89691) | Deep subsurface microbial communities from Kolumbo volcano to uncover new lineages of life (NeLLi) - 4SBTROV12_W25 metaG | ecosystem: Environmental > Aquatic > Marine > Volcanic | place: Kolumbo...
CAAACATAAACACCCTTTTTTCTTATTATGATTCTACATTTTATTTTTGTAGTACCCGAAGAAGATCGTGAAAAACGACAATTTGAGTTTGAATATGTTAAAAAAATGAGTAAATTTTACCAAGTTTGGCTAAAGGAAAAGTTTGGCCAAGAATATGAAATTCAATGTGATGAGATGATTACATCACCTAGAAGTATTCTTCAACGTCTTGATACACACACACTTGTACGTGATCACGGACAACGAGGAAAAGATACTTTTCATTTCTATCTAACTCATTTCAGACCTTGGTGGACTGATTGTACATGTGAAGGATATCATGCTGAAAATTTTGGAATGGTTTTTTGGCAAACTCCAAAAGAATCTAACGACACTTTGTATCTTGCAGAAAAGAATTGTACCACTGTATCTCATGAATTACTTCATGAAATGTTAAGAATTACAGGACATAAAAAATTCATTCAAGAAGTACATGATGTATGGACAAAACATCTCTTTGAACAATTAGAATTTGAACAGTACGGTGAAGATTTTAAAAAAACTGATGGCAAACCAATGTTTTTAACAATGGATACTACGCAATTTAATCTAGAATAAACTTTTTACAGTTAGCATTTAGTAACTGAATAAATATTATTTTCAAAATTTGCGGTTTTGAAATCTAATTTATTTTCAGGATCATCATTTCTTGATTTACTTAATGTTTCAAGTTCTACTAATGCATCTCCTCTGAATCCAACTGAAGAACCGTAAATCCCATCAGTTAACATTGTTCCATGATCACCTTTTTTGATATCATCTACCATGTCATAAAATCTGGTTGTCTCTTTTTTATTTACAGGATTCCCAGTTGCTTTGTTATATGCAACTGCAATATACATTCCATTATTTTTTACTGCAACAGGAACTTTGTGATTCTTACCAGTTGCACCAGGAATTGTATCATTAACTATCACTTCACATTTGTGATACATACTTGAAACATATGCAAAGAATCTGTACTGGGCATATTTTCCTGCAGCGTCTTCTTCACAACCTACAAACACTTTATGAAGTAATTCTAATGCATCATCATTCATACTTTGTAATCTATCATCAATCCTTCCTCTTTCAAGAAGTTCTGATTTACATTCCTTTGCTACTAATACTAAAATAAAATCTGGTAAATTGTAATTTTTAAGGGCAGCAACGAATGCTCCTGCTTGTGACATACCAAACTTTGGAAATCCTTTATTGACCATAATTACACCTCAATTTAGAAAATTTGCAACTCCCCACACTGTACTAAAAAGCTGCTTTTGGCTTATAATTGTTGAGAATTAACATGCCTATTGAAAGAATTTCTTTAATTTTTTAATTGTAAATATTAAATTCGGGATTAATTCTTCGCATATTGTGGAAACTGATACTACTTCAGAACTTGTTTCTAATGTTTATTTGAAATTAAAAGAAAATATTGTAAAATACAGAAATGTTGTTGGAAGGCCATTAACTCTTACTGAGAAAATCTTATCTGGCCATTTTCACAATATTGATGATACTGAATATTCAGGTGGCAAAGATTATGTATTTTTAAAACCAGATAGAGTTGCATTACAAGATGTTACAGGTCAAATGGTGATGCTTCAATTTATGCAAGCAGGACTCAAACAAACATCTTTACCTACAACTGTACATTGTGATCATCTCATTAGAGCAGAAGTTCAAGGAGACATCGACATGAAAGTTTCCCTTGATGAAAATAATGAAGTTTTCAAATTCCTTCAATCAGCTTGTGCAAAATATGGATGTGGATTTTGGAAACCTGGTGCAGGAATTATTCATCAAGTTGTTCTTGAAAATTATGCATTCCCTGGAGGGTTAATGATTGGTACAGATTCTCATACTCCAAATGCAGGAGGTCTTGGAATGGTTGCTATTGGTGTTGGTGGATTAGATGCTGCTGAAACTATGGCTGGTATGCCTTGGGAATTACTTTACCCTAAAAGAATAGGCGTTAAACTTACTGGAGAACTTAATGGATGGACAGCACCTAAAGATATTATTTTGAAAGTTGCTGATGAATTAACAGTATCTGGCGGTACAAATGCAATTGTTGAATACTTTGGACCTGGAACAAAATCTATCAGTTGTACAGGGAAAGCAACAATCACAAACATGGGGGCTGAAATTGGAGCAACATGTTCTATCTTCCCATACGATGAACGAATGGAAACTTATCTAAAATATACAAACAGAGGAAACATTGCTGAATTAGCAAATCAAAACAAAGAATCACTCGTTGCAGATTCTGAAGTTGAAACTAATCCTGAAAATTTCTTTGATAGAGTAATTGAAATTAATCTTTCAACATTAGAACCCCATATTGTTGGACCTCATACTCCTGATTTAGCAAGAACCATCTCAGAATTATCTGATGATGTAGAATCAAAAGATTACACTGATCCTATATCTGCAGCATTAATTGGTAGTTGCACTAATTCTTCATATGAAGACATGTCAAGAGCTGCAAGTTTAGCTGAACAAGCAAAAGCCAAGGGTGTTAAAGCAAAAATCCCCTTACTTGTAACTCCTGGTTCTGAACAAATCCGTGGAACTATTGAAAGAGATGGACAAATGGATTCTCTAAAAGATATTGGTGCTACAGTATTAGCAAATGCATGCGGTCCTTGTATTGGCCAATGGAATAGACCTGAACTAGAAAATAATGAACAAAATACTATTGTTACAACATTTAACAGAAATTTTCCGGGACGAAATGATGGACATCGAAGTACGCTGAACTTTATTGGAAGTCCTGAAATGATTATTGCATTAGCATTAGGTGGTAGACTTTCATTCAATCCACTAAAAGACGAACTAACCGCATCTGATGGAACAAAATTCAAACTTGAACCTCCAAAACCTGCACCTGAAGTACCTGAAGAAGGTTTCATGAGACCTGAAGGTATCTTTGTTGCACCACCTTCTGATTCTGATGATGTTGAAGTCTTAATTGATCAAAATAGTAAGAGACTACAACGTTTAGAGCCATTTTCAAAGTGGGATGGTAAAGATTTTGAAAATATTCCAATTATGGTAAAAGCAAAAGGAAAATGTACCACTGATCACATATCTCCAGCAGGTGCATGGCTATCTTTACGTGGTCACTTGGATAATCTAAGTGATAATATGCTATTAGGAGCAGTAAATGCATTTAATGATAAAGTAGGAGAAGGTAAGAACATTCTAAACAACAACATTGAATCTTTTTCAAGCATTGCAAGACAATACAAAGAAAAGCAAATGAGATGGGTGATAATTGGTGATAAAAATTATGGAGAAGGAAGTAGCAGAGAACATGCTGCAATGTCTCCTCGTTATTTAGGATGTGCAGCAGTAATTACCAAAAGTTTAGCAAGAATTCATGAAACAAATTTGAAAAAGCAAGGCATCTTAGCTTTGACATTTAGTAATTCAGATGATTATGAAAAAATTCTAGAAGATGATAAAATTAGTTTACTTGATCTAAATGATATTCAACCTGACAAACAAGTCAAATGTGTAATCTCACATTCTGATGGAAGTAAAGATGAGATTATGTTAAATCATTCATACAACAATTCACAAATTGAATGGTTCAAGTCTGGCTCTGCACTTAATGTTTTGAGAAATAGATAATAAAATAATGGTGGGCCCAATCGGATTTGAACCGACGATCGATGGTTTTGGAGACCATCGCCCTACCAGGCTAGGCTACAGACCCACAAGAATCGAAATATTCTGCTTGAATTTTAACTATTACTAAGATTTATTTGCAAATTGACAGTATTTGCAGTAAAATGGTAAAAACAGTTTACTTAGTTTTAGGTGCTATTCCTGTAATTGTAGCTTTGCTACTTGTAACTCCATTAATATTAAAAAATGAAATTCCAACATCTGCTTCAAATTATACTGATAGACTTGAAATTGAATACACCAAACATCAATTAAAGAAAATTTCATACGGTGTTACAGAAAGAGTTGGTGCACAAAAAACTGAAATTCTGTATATCAAAAATGATGGTGAATTAAAATATTCAGTAACTGAAAATGGATATCTCAGTCCTGACAAACGTTCTCAATTAGATGAACCAAAACTTAACAAAATTAAAGCATTGATTAAAGAAACTGGTTTCATTGCAATTCCTTCTGAATCTTTTGCAGTTATGGATAATGCAACTGAGTACCAAAAGTCAAATGTCAAAGTTACTCTTAATGGAAAAGTCAATCAAATTCATTGGCCTCAACAAAATGTCACAGAAGATTTTATTCCACCAATAATTACCATGGTTGAATTAGAACTTGATTTGATTATGTCTGAATTTGGTGAATAGATACAAATAGTCTTTAGGAAAAATTAGAACATGCTTCCATTATCTGGTGAACGAAAAGATGCAAAAGGAATAATTTCCGATAAACTAAATTCTATTGATACTCTACGTGGTTCCTCTACTGTAAAACGAGGTTTTGCACATATGCTAAAAAATGGAGTTGTAATGGATGTTACAACTGTAGAACAAGCTCAAATTGCAGAAGAAGCTGGTGCAGTTTCTGTAATGGTTTTAGATAAACTACCATCTGAAGTTAGAAAAGCTGGTGGAGTTGCACGAACTGCAAGTATTAGAATTATCGAAGAAATCATGGATTCTGTAACAATCCCTGTAATGGCAAAATGTAGAATTGGACATGTCAATGAAGCACTAGTGTTACAAGAAACTGATGTTGATATGATTGATGAATCTGAAGTTTTAACTCCTGCTGATGAACTTAGACACATTTGGAAATGGGATTTTACTGCTCCTGTTGTAAATGGTGCAAGATCTTTGGCAGAAGCTTTGAGAAGAATTGAAGAAGGAGCTTCAATGATTAGAACCAAAGGAGAACCTGGAACTGGAAATGTTGCAGAAGCTATCAAGCATATCAAAAAAGTAAATGATGAATTAAGAACAATAAAATCAATTTATGATTCTGGAGATAATCAAGATTTAGTTAGAATGGCAAGAGAATTCAAAGTATCATATGATATTGTTGAACAAACTGCTAAACTAGGCAGATTACCTGTTGTGAATTTTGCAGCTGGTGGAATTGCAACACCCGCTGACGCAGCATATTTGATGTCTCTAGGTTGTGATGGTATTTTTGTAGGCTCTGGAATTTTCAATTCAGATGATGCAAAAGAGAGAGCAAGAGCAATTGTTTTAGCTACTACTTTTTGGAATGAATCTGATAAAGTCAAAGAGGCCCAAAAAATGATTGATGAAAGACAATCCATGATTGGATTAGATGTTAACACTTTAGAATTACGTATGCAAGATCGTGGTGGTTCAGCATGAGTCTTACTGTTGGTGTATTATCAATTCAAGGAGATGTACAAGAAAATCTTATCTCAGCAAAAGCTGCTGTTGATGAATTAGGAATTGATGGACAGGTAATTGATGTAAGAACTCCAGAAGAAATTTCACAAATAGATGGTTTGATTATTCCTGGAGGAGAGAGTACTACCATTGGTCAATTATCTCTAGTAAACGGGTCTCTTAAGATTCTAAAAGAAAAAATCCAAAATGGTATGCCTGTACTTGGAATATGTGCTGGTATGATTATGCTATCAAATACGGCAGATGATCGAGTAGTCGGTAAAACTGGTCAACCACTATTGGATATTTTTGATATTAAATTAGAGAGAAATTCATTTGGAAGACAAAAAGAATCTTTTGAATCAGATGTAACATTAGATTCAATTAATATTCCAAAATTCAACGGAGTTTTCATTAGGGCACCATCTGTTTCTGATGTTGGTTCTGATGTGGAAATATTATCAAAATTCAATGATCGTATTGTTGCAATTAAAAAAGGTAATGTGATTGGAACTGCATTTCATCCTGAATTAACTGAAGATACTGCAATTCACAAATATTTCATCAATCTAGTAAATACATCAAAAAATTAAACTACAAAACGATGAATTCTGAGCAATTCTTTTTAACTATAATCTAGTCGAGCTTTTAAAATGAACAAAAATTTTGTCTTATTTGGTATTTTAGCCTCAATTTTGATGGGTGGTTTTGGCCTATTTTCAATTAATGATTCTTTTGCTGAAGATAATCTTTCTGTAAGTAGAGAAGATTCTGAAGCATACAAAAAACAATTAGAGAAAACAGAAAAAGCTGAAGAACGAAAAGAAAAACTAGAAGAAAAACAAGAAAAAGCAAAACAAAAAGCTGAAGAACGAAAAGAAAAACTAGAAGAAAAACAAGAAAAAGCAAAACAAAAAGCTGAAGAACGAAAACAAAAATTAGAAGAGAAGAAAGCAAAATTAGATTCTGATAGAAAAAAACTTGAAGAAAAATTATCTAAAAAAATTAACAAATATGAAGAAAAATTAAAAGAAATCAAAGAAAAATACCAATACAAAATTGAGTCAGATTTTACAGGCGATGTTGACAAATATTCTGCCAAAATAGAAAAGCTTGAAGATAAAATAAGTAAAAAATCTGAGGAAATTCGTAAAAAATTAGAAGAGAAACAAGAAAAATTAGATTCTAGAACTCAAAAAATCCTTGACAAAATTAACGATGGAGATTATTTAGGCAAAAAACTAGGTTCTTCAACTTCTATTGATACGTATGAACTGGTCTTTGATTCAGTTATTACAACAGGAATTCATGATAAAACCCAAACATCTACTCTTGAAGGATTTATGACTTTCAATACATTTGACAAAGGAAAATCTAATTTGAAACTTGAATTACAAGAGTGTAATATTGTTGTAGATGATGTACCTTTCAATTGTGGTTTTGGAAAAGCTAGAACTACATCATCCGGAGATTCTGGTTCAAAAGATTCACTTGTGATTATAGCATTTTTAGAAGATGATGTACTAGAAGAAGTTCATTCTACGCTCAAAATTTCATTAAATGCTGATTCTCCTATTCGTGATATTGAAGATTCATCACAAGTTTCAATTTTATCTCCTCAAAGTAAAATTTCTGGTATGTGGCTAATTGATGGAATGGGTACATTAACGAAAACTGTTTCAACAACAGATGACACAACAGATGACACAACAGATGACACAACAGATGACACAACAGATGACACAACAGATGACACAACAGGTAATGAAATTTCCATTGAATTAACTGAAGAACTTGGTCTTAAAGGAAATTGAGATTGATTCTAAAGAATTCTTTTTATCTCTTAGGCCTCTTTTCTATTCTAATCATTTCTTCTTTTCAATTATCTTATGGTGATGTGGGAACTGTCTCAGTTGATTCATTTGATGTTGATTATAATATTGAAAATGGAATCCTTGATACTCTATTCTTAGATCCTGATTTTATTGAATTAATTATTACTATGGATACTTCTTCAGATGGTACTGTTGAAGTAACAATTCCAAGAGCTTTACTAGATGCAAAATTTGATACCTCCGATGATGTGTTTTTTGTATTAGTTGATGGTTTTGAAACTGATTATGCTGAAATAGATTCAACATCTGAATACAGAACTCTAGTAATTCCATTTTTTGCTGGTGATTCGGTTATTGATATTATTGGAACAGATGCACTAAATCCATTTTCTCCAGAACCAGAAATCCCTTCTTGGATTAAAAATAATGCAGGCTGGTGGGCTGATGGACAAATAGATGACACAGCATTTGTTCAAGGAATTCAGTATATGATCACAAATGGAATTATGGATATTCCTCAAACAGAATCAGGTGAATCTTCTGGAAATGAAATCCCTTCTTGGATTAAAAATAATGCAGGCTGGTGGGCTGATGGACAAATAGATGACACAGCATTTGTTCAAGGAATTCAGTATATGATCACAAATGGAATTTTACAGGTATAATTAGGCTCAATCTAACAAATTATGCATGGATTTCAAATCTTTTTTGAATGGTTCTAATGATTCAGGAATTTCAATTTTAATTGAATCTTTTAATGATAAGTTTTGAGATTTTTTCTCATTCCAAACTTTTGAATTAAATTCTGAAATTTCTTTTGTAATACTATTTTGTTCTTCAATATTTTCAGGTTCAACGTGTTTTTCTTTATGAATACTATCTTTTGAATACAGTTCTTTCCAAAGATGTTCTGTAATAAATGGAGTAATTGGTGCTAATAATTTTAAAGTTGTTGATAGAGTTTTGTGTAGTGTAAATATTGCACCATCTCTTTCTTCATCAGAAAAATCAATTCCATAGGCTCTTGCTTTTACCATTTCAATATAGTGTGCTGCAAATACATTCCATGTAAATTCCCTAATTGCAATTGCTGGAATGAAAAAATTATAATCTTCATAACCTTTTTTACATTCTTTTACTAATTTGTCCAATTCAGATAAAATCCATTCATCAGATGCAGAAAGTTTTCCTGACTCAATTACTGGAAAGCTAGACAAAAATCTTGATACATTCCATAGCTTACTGAGGAATTTTTTTGTAGATTCAATTTTTTGTTCATTGCATCTAAAATCATATCCATGATTAATTTCACTTGCACTCCAAAATCTAAAAGTATCTGCACCTAATTTCTCAATTACAGGTAAAGGATCAATTGCATTTCCTTTACTTTTACTCATTTTCATTCCTTTTTCATCAAGACCGTACCCCATTACCCAAGCTTCAGACCAAGGTTTTTCTCCAGTGAGTTGTTCACATCTTAGAAGAGTATAGTATAACCAAGTTCTAACAATATCTTTTGCCTGAGGTCTTATTGATGCAGGATATACTTTTTTGAAAAATTCATCATCTCTGTTGAATTTACTAATGAAAAGTGGAGATACACTAGAATCCATCCATGTATCAAATGTTCGTTCTTCTCCAACAAATTCGGTGGAATCACATTTAGTACAATTACTAATTGGGCACTTTTCTTCCCATGGTCTATAGTACTTTCCAGGCTCAGGAACGTGTGGCTCTGAGCATTTTTTACAATACCACATTGGGATTTCAGTACCATAATACCTTCTTCTTGATATTGGCCAGTCAATATTGATTGATTCTAACCAATTCATTAGAATCTGTTTATGCATTGCTGGATGAAATTCTATTTCTTGTCCTAAACCTTTGATTTTTGGAACTGCTTCTTTTTGTTTTAGATAGTATTCTTCCATTGGAATAATTTCAATTGGTGTTTTACTTCTCTCTGATACTGGTGTTCTGTGAACAATGTCTTCAGTTTTTTCTAGAAATCCTTTTGTTTCCAAATCTTCAATGATTTTTGTTCTTGCTTGTTTTGGTTTTAATCCTGTATATTCACCTGCAACTTCAGTCATTCTTCCATCTAATCCTATTGCAACAATCTCTTCTAATTCTAATTCTCTAAATAATGCAACATCGTTTTGATCACCATAACTACACACCATTACAGCTCCTGAACCAAATTCTTGTTGAGCAGAATGATGTGTTCTTAATTCAACTTCTGCATTAGTAATTGGAACAATGATTTTCTTTCCAATATACTGTGTATATCTTTCATCTTCAGGATTTACAATAATTGTTCTACATGCACAAAGCAACTCTGGTCTTGTACTTGCAATGATTATTTCTTTGTCTGTATCTTTAATTTTAAATTTCATGTAAGTCAGTTTTGTAGGTAAATCTTCATAGATTATTTCTGCATCAGCTATTGTTGTACCTGATACCCAATCGTAATTGTTTGGTCTATTTGCAAGATACACTTGTCCTTTCTTCCACAAATCAATGAATGTTGATTGAGTAAGAGTTCTGTATTCTTCTGAATCTGTTCTATAGTAATTTGCAAAATCTCCACTTAGGCCCAAACTTTTCATAATCAAAATCATTTCAGCTTCTAAATCATCTAGTGCTTCTCTACACAGATTTAGAAATTCTCCTCGCTCTGTTTCTCTCATTCTTATTTTGTGTTTTTTCTCTGTGTACAATTCCACAGGAAGGCCATTTCTGTCAATTCCTATTGGGAAATAGACATTTTTTCCTGCCATTCTTGCAGTTCGTGCAATCATATCAATTTGTGAATAATGTGCTGCTGCTCCAATGTGCCAAGGCCTGCCTGATGGATATGGAGGAGGAGTGTCTATTGTGTAATTATCTTCTTGTGGTGTAAAATCATAGATTTTTTCTTCTTCCCATTGTTGTAGAATTTTCTTCTCTAACTCTGGATTCCATGCTTTTTCTGAGATTTTAGGTTCCATTTTTTTACTATCTTTCTATGTTTGAAATAATATGAGATCCTTTATTGTAACCTTCATAGATGTAAACTCCTACTGCTTCTACATTTGATGGCATTTTTGGTACTAATAATTTGATAATTTCACTTGAAAGGTTCTCTACTGTTGCTTCTCCTTCTAGTAGGTATGTAGTATTTTTAGGAACTTGTAACTCAAACATTCCTTTTGGACCTTCAAATTGTATTTGATAATGTGAATCATCTTCTTTTTGTAAATATTTTCTATTGATGAAAAATTTATGATCAAACACATTGACTACTTCTTTGATAATTTTTTTAGCCTCACCAAAATCTAGAAGAAGATTATCTTTCATTTGTCCTACCAATTCTACCATTACTGATGATGTATGTCCATGTAGAATTGAACATTTTTCTACTAGTGGAAGTATGTGTGCATAATCAAATGAAAATGATGCATCTTCTAAAAATATAGATCCTGTTTGTGGAGTTTTATCATAAAATACAATATCTTGTAGTTCTTTAATCTGTGCAACATATTTTGCATGTCCAATTGCCATTATTTTGTTTTCAGGAAAATCTTCTTTGATTTGTTTATATTTTTCAATATCCTCATCTGTATCAATTACTTCAATCAATCCTTTCTCTGTTTTGAAATCAACTGTAACCTCGGTTCCATTCTTTAGAGTAACTTTATGGTGGTATTCATAATCTTGTTCAAGAAATGTAAGCATTTGTGCTACGGTTAACTCAGTTCTAGTTTTGAGCAAATTACCTTTTTTATCGATATATCGAAAATCTGAATCTAGAATTGTAGGACTTGAAGCCATGTGAAGTCAACTGACTATGGATATAATATAAATTCTGTAATGAACGTGCCTGAAATTCCACTAAATTACTATGCTAAAGAATTTAGAATTTTGGCCAGATTTACATCATTTTTTGTGATACCACCAGCATCATGAGTTGTCAATTCTACTGTGATTCTATTGTATACATTAAACCACTCTGGATGATGATTCATTTTTTCAATCTCCATAGCTGCTCTGGTCATAAAACCAAAAGCCTCGTTGAAACTATCAAATTGAAATTCTTTGTGTAGTTTTTCATTAACAACACTCCATCCTGAAAGATCCTTTAATTGCTCTTCAATGTCTAGTTGGGATAATCGCATCATACTGTTTTAGATTTTATGTCAAATTAAAAGATTGATTCATTACCCTTTATGGAATGTATAGAGTACGCAAAAATGGATGAGATGAACATAAAATTACTTGAGAATATTAAAACTTCTATTTCTGAAACTGTCAAAGTAAAGAAAATTGGCATCGCATATTCTGGTGGTGTTGACAGTACATTAATTTCAAAAATTTGCTCAGATATGGGATTTGATGTTACATTACTTACAATTGGATTTCCTGAATCCCATGATATTTTGTTTGCAAAACATGTAAATGAATTTCTAAAATATCCTCATCATATACTTGAAATTGATTCAGAATCATTTCCGTCCATTTCTTCAAAAGTGAACCAAAAAATACAGACAGATAATTTATCTTGGAATGAAAACTGTATTGCTTTTCACTATGTTTCTAAATTGGCAAATTCTTTAGAACTTGATACTGTTATCACTGCAAATGGAATTGATGAATTGTTTTGTGGCTATAATGCGTATAGAGAAGCATTTTCTGGAGGCGAATCACAAATCAATGAAGTGATGCTAACAAAATTAGATAATGAACTGAAAATGATGAAGGCTGTTAATTTAGTTGCAGCAGAATTTGGAGTTAAAATACTTCAACCATTACTATCCCCAAATTTCATCGAATATGCAAAAACTGTTCCTATATCTGAAAAAATTCATGACTCTGAGGATCTATATCGCAAACATATTATCCGAAGATTAGCTAGTGATGTTAACGTTCCAGAACTATCATGTACAAAACGAAAAAAAGCATTACAATATGGTTCTAAAATTCACAAGGCTTTACTAAAAACTAGATAAATTTTTTTACTGTTTTCTGAACAGATTTTTGTACATTGCTAATGATTGCTGGTGATGCACCAAGGTGTTTTTCTGGTGAGAAAATTGCATCGATTTCTTTATCAGTTAACTTTGAAGAAAATGCTTTATCTTTTTTGATTGCATCTTTGTAAAACATCCCTTTGTCATTTGCTTCAAATGCTACTCTCTGAACATCTCTATATGCAACAAATCTTGGAATACCTTTTTTGATTAATGCTTCTAAAACAAACTCTGCAAAGATTTGGCCTTTTGTAATGTAGAGGTTATCCACAATTCTTTTCTCGTTTACCATCAAGTTTGAAACAATTCTAGTCATAGTTTCAAGCATTTCATCAACAAGAATGGATACTGTTGGAATTACAAATCTCTCATTGGCTGAATTTGATAGATCA
>Ga0114933_10004723_pt1 | contig 12607 bp, 9 predicted proteins | sample 4SBtaG_FD_89691 | JGI IMG/M metagenome (GOLD analysis project Ga0114933, IMG submission 89691) | Deep subsurface microbial communities from Kolumbo volcano to uncover new lineages of life (NeLLi) - 4SBTROV12_W25 metaG | ecosystem: Environmental > Aquatic > Marine > Volcanic | place: Kolumbo...
GCAATGACAGTGGTTTATAGTAATGCCTGGATTGCTTCGTTGCTAACGCGCCTCGCAATGACAGTGGTTTGAGGAGACTTCATGTGCTGTGCGTGACTGGCTAGAGAAAGAATTCCTTGAGAATTGGACGGAAGTGCTCCTTCTAACCCTATAATCCTTGTATTTTTTTTATTTCTTTTAGTACATCTTCTATATGGTTTTTAATTTTAATTTTGCGCCATGCATGCTTTATCTCACCTGTTGGGTCAATTATAAAAGTGCTGCGCTCTATACCCATGTACTTCTTGCCGAACATGCTTTTTTCTTTTATAACTTCAAAAAAAGAACATAGCTCTTCATTTTGATCAGAAATAAGTGGGTAGTTGATATTTAGTTTATCAGTAAATTTGTCATGCAGTGCAATACTATCACGCGAAACTCCAATAATGCATGTTTGCAGAGCGTCAAACTTATCTTTTGCAGCTGTAAAATCCTTTGCTTGAATTGAGCATCCAGGTGTATTGTCTTTTGGGTAAAAATATAATACTAACCATTTACCTAGTAGGTCTGAAGTATTGGTAATCGTACTATCTGTGGTGGTGATGTCGATTGACCCTATATTATTATCCATTGTTTTTTAACTCCTGTAGATTTTCATAGCTTACGTTTGTTGTAGTGTCTGCAGTGTTTTCTCAAATACATATCCCATATGTACTCTATTTGCTAAATCAAGTTTATTTACATTTAGTTCTAGAGTTGGGTTTTTATGGAACCCGCTTTTACGAACATCATCTGAGTATGTAGTGTAATAGCGATTTAATGATTGGATGTCAGAGAACTCCCAGCCACCTTTAACTTCCATTTTGCGACCACGTTGCTGGATACGTTTCCATGCGAGTTCTGGCCTGCCTTGTAAAACTATCATCATATCTGAGGACGGTAGTTGACTATTTATCTTGTAAAACTCAGTACTAAGTAAATCTAACTCATTAGCATTTAACCAGCCAGATTGATGGAAGTGCTGACAAAACACCAATAGATCTTCGGCAAGTGATCTATCCTTGACGACGCTTAATTGGCTCGCAGACCCAATTTTACGCTGCTCTGCGCGCATTTTAATGAAGTGTTGCTGTAGAGCATAGCAGTGTTGCTTTTTATCGCTTAAGAATTTATTTAGTAATGGGTTTTTTTCTGGATTTTCATATAGTGCATCTATACGTAAGCTGCGCTGCATTAATGCTGTTACCGTGGATTTGCCAAGGCCCACATTACCTGCAACCGTGATTAGTTTTTTATTATTTGCTAGATATTTTTCAAGGCGCTTTTCAGCCTCGCTTGCTCGAATTGCAGCTTCTGTTTCTGGAAGACTAACCCACTCTTGTAGTCCTGGCGTGCAAACTCTAAGGTCTAATTCATGTATTTTTAAAGATATCTTATCAACTGTTTCCTTTAGGTAGGCGTTTAGGTCTGCTCTTGGTTTAGCATCAATAACTAAAACAGGGCAGGAGGTATGCCGCGCGATGAATGTTTCGTAGAGTCCATTTAGTAACTCTAGGTAATCACGTGAGATATTGCGCTCACATTCTCTGCCTCGTTCTTTAATACGATTAATTGTTGTATCAACATCAGCCCTAAGATAGACCAATAAAGTTGGCTCATCTATTTTTTGCATCATTAGGTTATAGTTATGTTGGTATACTTCAAATTCCACATCACTCATATGTTCCATTATTTTCTGAGCTTTGCCAAATATATGGTAATCTTCAAAAATTGTACGATCTTCAAGCACAATTCCTCGGGCGCGATCAATTTCATATTGGCGCTCTAAGCGGCCATTGAAAAATTCAAGCTGTGCAATTAATGCGTGTTTTTTTGGGTCTGCATAGAAAGCGCTGAGCACATTAGGGTTAAAGTGTTCCTGGAAGCTATGTACTCTCTCGTCTCCATCTGTTGATGGGAAGTGGCTTAATAGTTTTGTGGATAGAGGCGGATGCTGCATTGCCTCGATTAATGTGGACTTGCCAACTCCAATATTGCCAACAACACCGATTCGTAGGTTTTCCATAGTTTCCCTTTTTTCTTATTTTTATGAGCACTGAATCCAAAGCGATTCTTTCAGAAAAAATTATATGGCGCAACATGAATTTGTGTTTTTATCATGCGTGATTTATCTGGGATTTGCTTGCTTAATTTTAGGTGTTTAATGCTATATACGAATTAATTTGTCGTTAGCTCATTTAGCACAAGATTGGCTATAGTTTGATCATCCATAATATTGCCAAGCTTTAAGCGCAAGTTATGTAGTTTCTCTTTGAGGTCATTATAGTGGGTTGCATTTTGTAGTAGGAATTTTACTTCATTGGCGATATTATGCGCAGTAGCATGCTGTTGAATTAGCTCCTTGGCAAGCTCTTGTTCGGCAATTATGTTACACAAACCGATGTATGGTGTACGAACTAAACATTTAGCCAGCATAAAAGTTAGGCTATGAGTGCGATAAATTATAATGCTTGGTACTTCAAGTAGCGCAAGCTCTAATGTAATAGTTCCAGATACGGCAATTGCAATATCACATGCTTGCATCGCATTATATATGTTGTCTTGGGTTATTTTGATGTTTTGCGGCAACAGGTCTTGTATATGATCTCGATCTAGATTTGGTGCTAGAGGCAAAAGCCATTGAGCACCTGGTATTTGTGCTGATATTTGTTCTGTTGAGTCTATTATAATAGGAAGTAATGATTTTATTTCACTATGCCTGCTTCCAGGGAAAATGCCGATAACAGGCTTGTCTTGGTCTAGCTCAAAATGTTCTCTCGCATCTATTTTACTCATAGATGATTTAGCTTTAGCAGCTAAAGGGTGGCCGACAAAGGTTACTGGAACCTGTTCTCGTTGATATATTTTCTCTTCAAATGGAAACAGCACTGCCATGTGATTAACGCAGCGTTTTATTATCTTAATTCTTCGATACTTCCAAGCCCATATTTGAGGGCTGGTATAGTAAAATACTTTAATGCCACGCTTATGTGCTTGTTGTGCAATACGCAAGTTAAATCCTGGGTAATCAATTAAAACTACTAAATCTATAGTTTTTGTATTCATTATATTTTTTATAATTTTAAAAGCACGGCGAATTATTTTATATTTTTTGATAACTTCAATAATACCAATAATGGCTAGATCTTTGCAGTGCATTTTGATGTCAACACCGGCTTGCTGCATTTTATCACCACCAAATCCAATAAAGTTAGTTGATGGCTGTTGTTTTAAAATTGCCTGAACTAGATGTGATCCTAATGTATCGCCTGATGTTTCGCCTGCTATTATTAGAATATTATTTGGCTTTAATATTTTGCTTGTCATTTTAGTCTTTAATACTGTTAGTGTAGTCGTTAAAGGTTTCATTATTGGTAGTTACAACCTGAGTTATTTTGATCGCGGTCTCTAGTGCTTTGCGACCGTCTTCGCCTGGAACTATTGCAGGCTTGTTGTGTATGATTGAGCTTAGAAAGTGCTCTATTTGATCTTTAAGAGCATCCCCTTTATCAAACCTGATTTTACCCCTAACTATTTCTGGTACACCTGGCTGTAGCTCAGCTACGCCTCGACTGTAGTAATTTAGTATTTTGTGGTCAAGATCAATATTGAGAAAACTTTCTGTTTGGAATATACGCAGGCGTCTTTCTTTTTTAAGGCTAACTCTGCTTGCGGTAACGCTGGCCACGCATCCATTTTTAAATTCTATGCGAGCATTTGCGAGATCTATGTTTGATGAGAATACTGGAGCACCGTTTGCGCGAATATCGCATATATCAGATTTAACCATTGATTGTATTATATCGATATCATGTATCATTAGGTCTAGCACTACGTTGACATCAGTGCCGCGCAACTGAAATGGGGCCATGCGTAACGATTCAATGAATCTAGGGGTGGTTAGATAGGGATTGATAGACCTTACTGCATTATTAAATCTTTCTAAGTGACCAACTTGCAATAAAACTTTTTCTTTAGCCGCAACTCTAATAAGCTCGTCAGCTTGCTCTACCGTAGTTGTTATAGGTTTTTCAATTAGAACATGCACTTTATTTTGTAAAAAGAATAATGCAACCTCATAGTGATAAGGAGTAGGGGTTGCAATGCTTACAGCATCAACCTTGCCGATTAGGTCATGATAATTAGTAATTGCTGTTGTATTGTAGCGATCAGCTATTTCTTTACATCGACCCTGATCTGTATCGTATACAGCAACAAGAGTGGAGTTATCACTAGTTGCATATTTTTGCGCATGATATTGGCCTAAATAACCAACACCGATAACTGCTGCTTTAATTTGTTCCATTCATCTTCCTGTGCCGTGAGCTATTTAAGGCTAGAGTGTCTGTTTTAATGCTCTTAACTTGGTTCTTGTCTAAAGGTCGGCTATGGTGTCATTTTTTTAAAGTAAATTCAAACAGGATAAGTCTAATGTTGGTTAATTCGGAAGATTATTTGATTGCTGGTGTGGATGAAGCCGGTAGAGGGCCGCTTGCAGGGCCTGTGGTTGCTGCAGCTGTAATATTAAGAGGGAACTTACCCTTGGATGGGGTGATGGACTCTAAGAAAATTACTGAAAAAAAGCGAGAGCAGCTATATAGCCAAATAATTGAGCAGTCGCTATCGTATGGTATCTCTATAGTTTCCCATCAAGATATAGATCAGATTAATATTCTGCAGGCTACCATGTTAGCGATGACAGAGGCTGTTGCAAAGCTAGATATAAGGCCTAATCAAGTGTTGGTTGATGGTAATCAGGTGCCGCCAATCAAGAATATTGACACCCAAGCTATTGTTAAAGGTGATCAAAAAATACCGGCAATTAGTGCGGCATCAATTTTGGCAAAGGTAACAAGAGACAGATTGATGCGCTCATATTGTGAACAGTATCCGGGATATGGGTTTAGTAAGCATAAAGGTTACGGCACTAAAATGCATATGGATATGATCAAACAGCTGGGACCTTGCGCTATTCATAGACTAACATTTGCTCCAATTTGTCATATGGTAGATCTAGAGCTGTAGTACCTACAAAATTGACGCTTGTGCTTGGCGTAATGTTGACAAAGAGTTATCATGAGCTCCGTATTTTTAGATCAAAGTGATACACGCAATGTCTTTAGAAAATATTAATCTTAGTATTATTTGTGGCGGCCAGTCTGCTGAACATAGTATATCTATAAGGTCAGCAAAAAATGTTGCTCATCACGCGTTATCAATCACTCCTAATGTCAGCATTGTATATATAACAATGCAAGGCGAGTGGAAGAAATTAAGCTCTACACAAGATTTTATTGTAAGTGAGGGGCTGTCAGGCGATAACTTGCTAGGCGAAACATTACAGCTTACACCGGGAAAGTCATCGCCATGGTGTATCGCGGACAATGGTATAGCTTGTATTGTTGATGCGGTTTTTCCACTGGTGCACGGAACAACTGGCGAAGATGGTTGTTTGCAGGGTTTACTTCAAATATTAGATTTACCCTATGTTGGCGCTAATGTGTTGGGGTCTGCAATTGGTATGCATAAAGATGTTGTAAAGCAGCTGTGGAAGAATCAAGGTTTGCCAACGTGTGAGTGGCGAGTAATAACTAATAACCCTATGACCCATATATCTTATGATGAAATTGTAAAGCAACTTGGAGGGAATTTATTTGTTAAGCCAGCAAGCCAAGGATCATCTTTTGGGGTTAGTCATGTTTTAGATAAGCAATCCTATGATAAGGCTGTTGCGCTGGCGTTGTCGTATGATGGTTGTATTATTGTAGAGCCTGAGATTGCTGGCCGTGAAATTGAATGTTCAGTTCAAGGTTATGGTGACAGTTTGCATGTTTCTTTGCCTGGCGAGCACATTGTCCATGGTGATTTTTATTCTTTTGATGAAAAGTACAAAGACTCGTCCTTATCAACTACACAAACTCCGGCGATATTATCAGACCTACAACAAACAGAGATTCAACTATTAGCACTTAGGGCTTGTCATGCTGTTTATTGTGAGGGTATGGCGCGGGTAGATTTTTTTGTTACAGATAGTGGCATTTATTTAAATGAAATTAATACTATCCCAGGGTTTACTGATATTAGTTTGTATCCAGCTAATTGGGAGGCCGGCGGTGTTTCTATAGTAGATCTTATTAAGCTTCAACTTAATTCTGCAATTAGTATGTACCAAGAAAACAAATCAGTTATATGTGATGTGGTAGCGCAGCATGAAAATAAACAATAGGTTAATTATAAATGGAAGCTAGCTTTATTCATTTGCGGGTACATTCTGAGTTTTCAATTTGCGATAGTTTGCTGTCAATTAAGAAAATTGTAGCGGCAGCAAAAAGCAATAACATGCCAGCTATAGCTATAACTGACGAGAATAATTTATTTGGATTAGTGAAGTTTTATCGAGAGGCTCGCAGTCAAGGAATTAAGCCACTAATCGGTGCTGACATTTGGGTAATAGCAGAAGGGAATCCATATAGGTTAACCTTGCTTTGTCAAAATCAACTGGGTTATAAAAATCTTACAAAGATATTATCACTTGCTTATATTGAAGGACAAACAAAAGACGCTACGCCTATTGTCGCTGAATCATGGCTACGTTCATCTCATGAAGGGTTATTAGTTTTATCTGGTGGTATCGATGGTGATGTTGGGCGTCTTATAGTTAAAGGTGATATTAAATCTGCGGAGCAGAAGCTATTAAAGTGGCGATCATTATTACAAGATAGATACTATATTGAAGCAAGCAGGATAGATCATCAAAATGAAGCTGTATACTTTGCTGGAGTTTCCATGCTTGCCGATCAGCATCAAATTCCTATGGTGGCAACTAACCCTGCCTGTTTTTTGCAGCAAGATGACTTTGAGGCTCATGAGGCTAGGGTGTGTATTCAGTCTGGTTATGTACTGGATGATATGAAGCGGCCCAAGAAGCATACAGATAAACAATACTTTCGTAGTACTGCTCAAATGCAAGAACTGTTTGCTGATCGTGTTGATCTCTTGGCTAATACAGTTGTAATTGCTAAAAGATGTAATTGTGAGATTGAGTTGGGTAAGGCTTATTTACCTGATTTCCCTATAGATGAAAAAATAAGTTTAGCTGAATATTTAAAAAAGATATCGTTTGCAGCGTTAGATAAAAGATTTGCAAAGATACAGTCAATATCCAGTCACTCGTTAGAAGCCTATAAAGAAAGATTAAATATAGAACTAGATGTTATTAATCGTATGGGTTTTCCTGGTTATTTCTTAATTGTTGCAGACTTCATTGAATGGTCTAAATCAAATGGTGTTCCAGTTGGTCCGGGTCGTGGTTCTGGTGCTGGATCATTGGTTGCTTTTGTTCTTGGGATTACAATGTTAGACCCACTGCATCACGAGCTACTATTTGAGCGGTTTCTAAATCCAGAGCGTGTATCTATGCCGGATTTTGATGTTGATTTTTGCATGGAGGGCCGCGATCGTGTTATTGCATATGTGGCAGAAAAGTATGGTCATGATGCAGTATCGCAAATCATCACTTATGGAACTATGGCGGCCAAAGCTGTTGTGCGTGATGTTGGTCGTGTCTTGAGTTTGCCTTATGGTTTTGTCGATAGAATTGCAAAGTTAATTCCATTTGAGATTGGCATAACGTTGGAGAAAGCTTTAGAGCAAGAAGATCAGTTGTCTGAGCTTTATCGAGAAGATGGTGAGGTTGCAACCTTAATTGATTTAGCTAAAAAGCTAGAAGGCTTAACTCGCAATGCTGGTAAGCATGCTGGTGGTGTGGTGATAGCCCCAACTAAATTAATTGATTTCTCGCCACTATATTGTGAACCTAATGCTAGTGATCATGCAGTTACTCAGTTTGATAAAGATGATGTTGAGGCAGTAGGTTTGGTCAAGTTTGACTTCTTGGGTCTTAGAACATTAACAATTATTAACTGGGCGTTACAAAATATTAATGCGCAGCGCAAATTAAATAGCGAGTCACCATTAGATATTGATGAGATACCAGTAGCAGATAAGCTTACTTTCGATCTACTTAAAGCTTGCGAAACAACGGCGGTGTTTCAGTTAGAGTCGCGTGGAATGAAAGATTTAATTAGACGTTTGCAGCCAGATGATTTTGAAGAAATTACCGCGCTGGTTGCATTATTTCGACCTGGTCCATTACAGTCTGGCATGGTAGATGACTTTATTGATAGAAAGCATGGAAGAGCAAAAGTATTGTATCCGCATCCATTATCAGAGAAAGTGCTACAGCCAACATATGGTGTGATTTTGTATCAAGAACAGGTTATGCAATTGGCGCAGGTTTTAGCTGGGTATTCTTTAGGTGGAGCTGATCTATTGCGTCGTGCTATGGGTAAAAAGAAGCCGGAAGAAATGGCAAAGCAGCGAAGCATCTTTACAGATGGTGCTCTTGCTAATGGTATTGACCATGACACTTCAACTGCAATATTTGATCTTATAGAGAAGTTTGCAGGCTATGGTTTTAATAAATCACATTCAGCAGCGTATGCATTAATTGCTTATCAGACTGCATATTTAAAGGCTCATTATCCTGCTGAATTTATGGCGGCAGTGTTGTCATCCGATATGGATAACACCGACAAGGTGGTTGGTTTTATTGAAGAATGTAAAATTATGGGTATAAAAGTATTGCCTCCTAATATTAATTATAGTGATTATCATTTTACAGTTAATAGCGATGGTGATATTAGATATGGCTTAGGTGCTATTAAAGGTGCTGGCCAGGCTGCCATGTTACATTTGGTTGATATGCGTAATAAACAAGGTAAATATAGTAATTTATTTGAGCTCACTAGAAGGTTAGAGAATAAGAAAATAGGAAAAAGAGTGTTGGAGCCATTGGTGCGTAGTGGTGCTTGTGATGATTTTACATCTCATCGTGCCAGTTTATTTTCTTCGATAGCTCTTGCTTTAAAAGCTGCGGCTCAATATTCTAAAAATAATACATTAGGTCAAGATGATTTATTTGCTAGCAGCGATGCTGCAAGCTCCGTGATGGATATGGATTATTGTACTTGCAGTCCTTGGTCTCAAGCTGAATTGTTGCTGGGTGAGAAAACAACTTTAGGCTATTATTTAAGTGGTCATCCACTTTTATCATATGCTGGTGAAATTGCTCAGTTGTCATCATTAAAGTTAAATATGTTGTCAGATAAAATGTCGCAAACAGTAACGGTTGTAGGCATTGTGGTTGCGATAAGAACTATTTTAACCCGTAAGGGTAAGCGTATGTGTATTGTTCAGCTAGAGGATGAAACATCTAGAGTTGACATTACTTTGTTTAGTAAGCTGTATGAATCTATATTGCGTGAGCTGCATACAGATGAAACCTATATGGTTACAGCTAAAGTTGAGTTAGATGATTTTAATGGTGGAGTGAGATTGGTAGCAGATAGTATGGAGGCTTTGGCTGTGGTTCGGCAAAAGCGAGCTCAGGCATTGCGTGTTACGTTATCATCAACTTTAGATTTCTCTAAGATTATTCCATCGCTTAAGTCTATATTGTTACCGTGTTGTGGTGGTTCTTGTCAGGTTGTGATTGCTTATCAAGCTCATGATGTTCAAGGTGACTTCAGGCTTGGTAGTCAGTGGCAGGTTTCATTAGATTCATCTCTTATTCATGCTCTTGAAGGTGAGCTTGGTGTCGATTCTGTTGCTATTGATTATTTTTAGAGCATTAGAAACTAGCCCCATGCCATTGTCTTTTATCCCTCTTGCTGTCATTGCGAGGAGAGCATCGACGCAGCAATCCACACTGCCTTTCTGGATTGCTTCGCCTAAAACGTCTCGCAATGACAACGGTTAGCATGATTATCTTTCTGGATGAAAGGCACGCCGATCAACTTGGATATTGCTTTTTTAACTGCTGATTTTAAAATAACATCTATACAATCAATGCAAGCTAACTCCAACAAACAAACCTGCTCACAACAGCCGGCATACTATGCGGTAGAAATGCCCGCAACTGGTTTACAAAAAACCAGGTAAGCACAAGTGATATGCTTTATGGCCTTAAAGAGCCTCGCTAAAGCATGGAGTTAATAGGAGTAACCTATACATAATAAACAGCATCGACAAGCCCTGGGTTAGGACCATCTTCAAGCCTTCGTGCGATTGTTACTGGAGAAAATACCGTTGCCACTGGTAGTTTGTTATTACTGTCGCTTATATTGACTGCAGCACTTGAAGGACGCTCCACTGGAAATTCATCTCTGCTCATAATCACTTGCGCTATAGGAAGGTCACTGCTTCTCACCGCAAGTGCGGCTGTCACATTAAAGGATAAAAGGCGCACTAGGCACACAGTCAGAACGGCTTGAACAGGCTTCACAAGAATCAGCGTTATACCAGCACCAACCACAAAAGATAATATCACCTGATCCGCCTGTTCTGTGAAAGACTTATTGAACATAGCAAGAATCAAATAAGCTAATGAGCCAAAAACCGTTTGTATGCCCACGTGTCTTCCCACCATCTTACAAAAGGATCCCGTTGGCCAAACATTATTATCGAAACAACTCTTCATAGTACGAAGATCATAAATTGTGCAAGGAGTTGCCAAAAGTCCGCCAAAAGCCCCCGCTTGAACCGCCTGTTGGCTACTTATATGTTTAGATATCAATCCTGAACCAACCGTACTACTGAATATGCCTGTTGCCGCTCCGAACAATATTGCGAACAATGTTAAAGAGAATGAGCATGACGCTTGTTCTGCCTCGCCTTCTTGTCCCCTTTCTCCCTCTACCTGAGGTACCACGACTTCTAGGTCTAACCTTTGATTATCTAGCATCAACAACCCACCTTCAAATAAATAATAAGCTAGGTGTTATAATATAATCAATTACATTAATAAACTCCCGCCTAATAATTAACAAATACTTAAGAAAAGATGGAAGGCTGGTGAGCATAAATTGACCAATATATAGCTAACCACCACTGTCATTGCGAGGAGAGTATCGACGCGGCAATCCACACCGCTGTCATTGCGAGGAGAATATCGACGCGGCAATCCAGGCTTCCTACCACTGCCTTTCTGGATTGCTTCGCCTAAAAGGTCTCGCAATGACAACGGTTTGCATGATTATTGGTAATGATAAAAGAATAGGGTGGTTGTATTATCGGCTTCCAATACAGGTTATGAACACGAAGATGCAGCCCCATCACTTGATGCCGGATAACATCTATCATAACCGAAAAAATAAGTCTCTGCTGATTGATAGGTCTGATAATGAAAGCTCATTTTACGCTGAGTAATTTCTTTTTGAATACCATCATGCATATCTTTCACCTGTCTCAAAGCATTATCGTTTAGCTGAGCTAATTGTGATCGTCATGGAGGTCATAAAAAATGCTTATGTTTTATCAGATGATCCGCCAAAGTGATACGTCAACCCAACCGATACTGTTATCGCATTCGGGGTGAAATTTTGCGTCAGCTGAACACCAGAATTACTATTACCCTCTATTGCAAATCCTTTATCTGTTATGCTCGATTTACTACCTAGCCAATAATCACCTTCTAAACGCAGACTAAGATTAGATGTGATATAGTGATCAAGGCCCAATCCGAAGCGATACGCGATCTTATTCTGATTAATAGAGGATGAAGCTAAAGAATTCGCATTATCGCCAGCCACTTCTGAGGTGAAGTTGGCATAATCAATGCCAAGGCGTAAATACAGTAAGGTTGAGTAGTTTAAAACAAACCCTGGCATCAGGCTAGTGCCAACGGCATAATTCAATCCGCTATCATAAGAGGCCTGTCCAAAATTACCCTGAACATCAGTTACTTTTGTATTTGCTGATCCGGTGAACCCGGTAAGGTTAATTTCAGCGCCCAAATAAAGTTTACTAATCGGTTGAAAAAACATCCCGGCATACAGCTCAGCAGTGCCACCGATGCCAGAACCCGAGGTAGAGCTAGTATCAGTGACTGAAGTCTGACCATTCAATACGGCTCCGAAATCACTCCACATGCTGCTATCGTCACTGACCGACACTCTCGATAAACCCCCTGACACACCCACGTAGGTGTTGATGGCAAACGCGGCGGGTGCTAATGCGGCCAACAAAGCAATTCTAGCAACACCACCGATGACACTTGAGCAATATCGATTGTTCATTCTATTTTCTCCGTTATTAATATCATTGTCTATCTTGTTGATAATAATGGTCGATTCTCTGGCATCGCCCATGCCGATAACATGATTGTACTATTAAATGAACCTTAAAGTAATATTAAATATTGATGATAATTGACAATGTTTTGGACCTTATATTAACTCTTGGATTTGTATCTGAATATTAACACTTGTATTCGTATCTGATTGAAAATACTCAATAAATGTTAAGTTATTGATGTATTGAATGAGAGAAATTAACGACAGGGCTGTATCCAAACACGTCTCTAGGCCAATCTTTTCCAATAACCCAGAGCCTAAACGATAAAGCGGTGAGCTCATCATGAGTCAGTGACTTCCAAAAAAGCAATGTCCCATTTACCTCAATAAAACAACCAATTAATCAACAAACCCACCACCAATAACCACACCCCTGCCATTCATTGACTATAATA
>Ga0114933_10004724_pt1 | contig 12607 bp, 17 predicted proteins | sample 4SBtaG_FD_89691 | JGI IMG/M metagenome (GOLD analysis project Ga0114933, IMG submission 89691) | Deep subsurface microbial communities from Kolumbo volcano to uncover new lineages of life (NeLLi) - 4SBTROV12_W25 metaG | ecosystem: Environmental > Aquatic > Marine > Volcanic | place: Kolumbo...
ACTTTCTTCACTTATACTACAAAGTACTTCTAACCAAGTTTTGAAAAGTTTTGAGAAATTTGGGAATGGAATAGTAGGTCCAGCTTCTAGTGCATTATTGATAATTTCTATTTTATCAGACTCATTCATTGAAAAAAACTCTGTCATTCTTTTTTTGAGAATTGGAGTTCTAAGAAAATCAGGTAAGCTTGCAAGATTAATTATGATATTTCCAGCAAAATTATCTTCTGTCATCAGTAAGATCTTTGAGAACTTCATAATAACGCTAACTGGTAGATAGATTAAATACGCTAAACTTTGAATTTGAGTTATGGTATCAACTGTAGTAATAGGTGGTTTTTTTGGTGATGAAGGAAAGGGAAAAATCATTTCATATCTTGCATTACATGATAAACCAGTAATTGTTGTTAGAGGTGGAGCTGGTCCTAATGCTGGACACACTATCAAAGATGGTGAAAAAACATACAAAGTAAGAATGCTACCAAGTGGATTCTTAAACAAAGATGCTAAAGTAATGGTTGGACCAGGTGTTGTAGTAAATCCTGATGTTTTACTTAAAGAAATGAGTGACTTTGGTGTTGAAGGTAGAGCTTTCTTGGATTATAATTGTGGTATAATTGAACAATCACACAGAGAAGCTGATTCACAAGGAAGATTAAAAGAAAAAATAGGCAGTACTGGTTCTGGTACTGGTCCTGCAAATGCAGAACGTGCTATGCGGACTCTCAAGATGGCAAAAGAAATTGATAGTCTAAAACCATATTTAATCGATGTTCCACTTGAAATTAATTCTGCATTAGATAGAGGTGAAAATGTTCTGATTGAAGGAACACAAGGAACACATCTATCTTTATGGCATGGCACGTATCCATTTGTTACAACAAAAGATGTCACTGCATCAGGAATTTGTGCTGATGTAGGTATTGGTCCAAAAAGAGTAAACGATGTAATAGTTGTATTCAAGGCATATCTTACACGTGTAGGTACAGGTCCTATGCCTGGAGAATTATCTGCTGAAGAAACATCAAAAAAAGGTTGGGAAGAGTTTGGAACAGTTACTGGACGTCTTAGGCGTGCAGCTGAATTTGATTTTGATCTAGCTAGGCGTGCAATAATGCTAAGTAGTGCAAATCAAATTTCTATTACAAAACTTGACGTACGCTTTCCAAATTGTTCAGGCGTTACATCATATGATGAATTAGAAGAAGATGCAAAATCATTCATCAAGAACATAGAAGACAAATTAGGCGTGAAAGTTACACTCATCGGAACTGGTCCAAAAATAAATGATGTAATAGATCTACGCACATAATTTTTATGGGTTAAGCTTTAATTTGGTTTTTTTTAACAATCCATATGGAAAAACTTCCAAATTATATTCAACTTAATTCACCACTGGAATTTACAAGATTAGTATGTGCGTTAGAACGAATGCCAAGAGTTTCATTTTTGCATGAACATAAAGGAAAAAAAGTTTTATCTGTGCAGATGGATTTATTGAAGGAAAAACCAGTAATATATTATACACCAATTGAAAATATAGGTCATTTTCTTAGTTATGGATTTGATGCTGGTAAAGAGCATTTAGATCTAGTTAATACCACAGGTGATAATTCCAGATTATATTCACCTGTGATTAAGATTAAATCACTTCCTTCATCATTAAAACCTGATGATACAATATCTCAAGAAAAATATCATCCAATTGAACTTGAGGATGTATCCAGTCTAGCTAAATTAAGTTATGGCTTTGAAGAGGCACCATTTCCATTATTTGCATTTCCACATATGGAGCGATGGTTTTTAGGAGTTTTTTTGAATTTTAATGAAGAAGGTCCTTCTTATTTTTGCCATGTAACGTTAGACACTGAACCAACAAAACCATTCTTAAAATATGTGACAACAAAAGATTCTGAACCAGAATTTGTAGAACATACTGGAGATCATGGTTATTCATACATCAAAATTATAAAGTTAAAAGAAGCACATCCAATGGTCGATTATGGCCAAATTCAGTGATCGTATAAACAGCGCTGCTAAAGAAAGCTCAGTCATTCTTGCAAATGATTATAATAATAAAACTCCAAAACTTGAAGAAAAAACTATTAGAAATATAAAAACACTTCATGATTCTATTTGTGCAATAAAAATTAACTTCCATCTTTTATTGCATCTTGGAAAAAAAGAGATATCAAAAATAAATAAAACTGCACATGATTATGGATTACAATGTATTGCAGACATAAAACTAAATGATATTGGAAATACAAATATAATTACTACGCAAAATTTATGGGAACTCAACTTTGATGCCGTAATTGTAAATCCAATTATGGGTCCAAAAAGTTTAAAAAATTTAGTTGAAAATTCTCATAAACAGAATAAAGGAATTATTTCACTTTGTCATATGAGTGCGCCAGAAGCAAGAATATCTTATGAGCTTGATATAATTCAAAAAAACAAAAAAATTTCATTATATAAATTATTTTTAGAGTGGGCAATAAAAAATAAGACAGATGGGATAATTGTAGGCGCAACTTTTCCTAAAATTATAGAGTTCTGTAAAGAAAAAACTAAAAACAAAGTCGATATTTATTCTCCAGGTGTGGGGATTCAAGGTGGAAATGCATCAAAGGCGAGAAAACTTGGATCTAATTTTTTAATAGTAGGTAGAACTATTCTAAATTCTAAAAATCCTAAAAAAACTGCAAAACAACTTGCATTAGATTCGATCTTGTAGTAAATTATTGGCTTTTATTAAAATATTTTTAGCATTTTCAAATGTTATTTTCATCATTGCATCTTCAAAGTTTAACCAAACAAAATCAAGATGTTCGTGTGAAATTATAATTTCATCTGTATTTGTTTTTCCAAGATAGAAAATCACTTTTTTTTCAATTTGTTCTTTACGAATAAAAAATGTATATGATATTTCCTCTTTAAATCCTTCAATTATTTCTGAATCAGTTATTCCAGTTTCTTCTTGTGTTTCTCTATTTGCTGTTTCTTTTGATTCCTCACCATTTTCCATTTTACCTTTAACAAAATCCCAGTGTCCACCTGGATATTTTAATAGTAAAAATTGTCTTTCATCATGTTTATCGTTATACAAAATTATACCAGCAGATGTTTCTTTTTGCATTTAAAATGTTCTTAATGTCTAGTATTTATTGTGTATCTATTTCCCAGTTCGTCGCTTTCTTTTTTGAAAAGTCCTAATGGCTCTCATCAAATCTATTTTTCTAAATTCTGGCCAAAAAATATCTAGAAAAACTAATTCACTATACGCACTTTGCCATAATAGAAAACCACTCATTCTTTTTTCACCAGATGTTCTTAAAATCATGTCTGGTGATGATTGTGGTAAATGTGATGTATAGAGATTTGATTCAATCACTTCTTTTGTAATATTTTTAGATTCTAAGGATCCTTGTTCAATCTGATCTCCAATTTTTTTAACAGCATCCACAAGTTCGTTTTGTCCTCCATATGCTATAGCAATATTCAAAAAATGACTGTCATAATCTTTAGTTATATCATCTAGTCTTTGTAATACATCTTGAATAGAGTCTGGTAGTAGTTTTACCGTCCCTATTGCTTTTACTCTCATCTTATTTCTATGAATTCTAGGATCATTGTACAATTTTTCCAATCTTGTTTCAATCAATTCAAAAAGATATTCTAATTCATCATTTTTTCTATCAAGATTTTCAGCTGATAAAACATATAACGTTATTATCTTGATATCAAACTCTTCACACCAATCAAGAAGGTTTTCTACTGCATCTGCCCCATGAAAATGTCCTTCTTCATCAATGGAAAGATTTCTTTTTGCCCATCGTCGATTTCCATCTAAAATTATGGCTATATGATTTGGCATATCGCCTCTTAGAATTTCACTTTCAAGTCTTTTTGTATAAATGCTGTAAAGACCTGATAAATGGAGTGCTACGTCTTTTATTCCGTTAATATCTGACCGCCACCCTTTTTCCTATATCTACGGAATAGTAATGTGGCTGATATCAGTGTTATTGCTGCACCAACTAATAATGGTGGAATTAATGAGAACGAACTTTCGTTTGTTGTTAAAATTGTTGCAAATTGAGCTACAGTTGGATACAAAGCTGCTAAAACAATTATTCTAAGAACATCACTAATGTGTCTCAGTTTTCTGTTTAGCCAATTACTTGCTAACATTCCAGCAGCAATTGTTCCAAGCCCCATCCACAAGAATGGTAACATGCCAGTAAGAAATTCTCCTACTACTTGTTGATTTGATAATGCTTCAATAAATCCAATTCCAGATGACATAAACGAATTATCTATAGTAGTTATTCCTGCTGGCACTGAAGCAAGTATAAGAATTAAACCAGTAACTAATGTAAATATTCTAATGAATCCAGTCGGTGTTGGTTTTGCCCAATTACTCCATGCCTTATCAATATCAAATGCTCTAACAAGAAAAGCTCCGCCAAGAATACTAACTAATACTGCAAAAATCTCTGCAGTGTAACCTACAACGGTACCAATACCACCTATTAGAAGTAGAATTCCAGGAACACCTAGAAAGAATTTAGAATATCTTGTATCATAAACAACCATTTTCAAAAATTTACCAAAAACTGCGTACGAATGTTCTATTGTCTTACTAACTTGCATTACAACTCTTTGTACTGAAACTACTGGTATGACATTTTGAATTACTGGTATTACCATTTCATCATCATCACCATCTGATACAATCACTGCACCGTTTGCGGAAAATTTCTGTAGAACTGATTTTATTTGAATTACAATTTTTTCATCTGCTTGAACGCCTCTATTTTTATCACCTGCAATAGTAACAACTTCAGCTGTGTATCCCTTACTGATCAAATCCTCATATGTTTTTACAGCACCAAATATTGCATTTGAATCATCATCTTCAGGATCCTCAAGTGCAAGTCGTTGTGCGGCTTCAAGACATGCATTTCGCCCAACTACTGGAGAAACAATTCCAGCCTTCTCACCAATATCATCGTCTCTATCAATGCATATGACTAGTAATTTTGAGGCACTAGTAGTTTCAATATCATTCTGCAGTTTTTTACTTACTGGCATAGACTATTTTATCACAAAATTACCATTTAACGATTTCCAACTACTGAGTATAGTATTTTTAGTATTCTATTCATGGTCTAGATGATATTGATAGTTTTGAATATTCCTTGGATTCTTGTTTCAGCTGTTCAATTTTTATTAATATATCCGATTTTTCATCAATTCCTGCATTACCATTAATTAGATTAGCCAAAACTATTGTTTCTCTAATGTATGAATTATAACTCCTTAGAGATTCTAAATCATTCAAATAACTTTCTATCCATTCATCTGTTGCATTACTCTCTACAAGTTCAATTATTTGCGAATTAATTTGTGATGATGAAATTTCAGCAATTGAGATATATTCGTCTGGCGATATTTCACCATTTATCATTTGTTCAAATGCTTCATCATTAGCATTAGAAATCATTTTGTAACGTTCATCTATTCCAATTATATGCGAATTAAAATCTGAAACAACAACTGACATTTGCAGATTAGTTGGCATTTGCCATATCATAAAACTGGCAGCAGTGATCGCAGCTAAAATTATTATTGTTATAATAATACCTTTTTTTGATGCCATGATATGGTAGTTTTTTTGTTACTATAAAATTAAACTAATTCATTATAATACAATCATCTAATTATTAATCGCTAATTATAACAAAAATTCCAATTAATTGTACTTTTTTGCCATTATTTTATATTTTACATATAAAAAAAATCAAAACCATCTAGCCTAAAGTTAAAAATTATGAACAGACACTTTCTAAATATAAGAAGATTTGTGGATTGATATAATGACAACAGCATATTGTGTAAAATGTAGAGAAAAAAGAGAAATAAAAGATCCACAAATTACTGAACTAAAAAATGGACGCCCAGCAGTAAAAGGAACATGTCCAGAATGTGGAACTAATGTTTTCCGAATAGGTAAACCTTAGAACATTTTTTATATCTAAACCCATATAGGGGAATCTCTAGAAGATGATATATGACAAAATCTGATTATGAATCGCTTCTAAAACGAATTGAGAAAAATATTTCTAATGTAAAATTAGATAATCGTTTTGAATTACCTACAGTAGAAGTTACATGGGAAGGTAAAAAAACCATACTTAGAAATTTTAGTGATTTTCCAAAAGCTCTACGTAGAGATACAAACATAATTTTACAATATCTCTCTAAAGAATTCGCTGTGCCTGCTGAACGTGTTGGTGATAAGGCTATTTTTGCAGGTAAACGTGATCCTGATGATTTTACTAGATTGTTTAAAATTTACTTGAAAGATTATGTTGAATGTCCAACATGTAATAGTCCAGATACAAAAATTGAAAAAGCCAATAGAATATCATTTTTAATTTGTGAAGCATGTGGAGCAAAAGCTACAATTAAAGGCAAATATGCATAATGTTATACTCCGTAAAAGTTGTTAATCGTAATAACAATTCGATGTTAAACATGTGTGATCCTGAATTACTAGATAAAACACTATCAGATGGAAAATTAGTAATGAAAATTACTAAAAATTATTATCATAATGAACTTGTTGATAAAGAAGAAGCTGAAGAACTTTTAAAAAAAGCAAATAATATCAATTTAGTAGGGAATGAATCAATAGCAATTTCATTAAATTTAGGTATTGGTACAAAACAAGGAGTAAAAATAATTGATGGAGTACCATTTCTAATTATAATTAAAATGTAACCATCACAATTATATACAAAATTTTATACTTTAGATTATGGGAAAACGTAAAGTACTCAATGAAAGTGCATTAAAAGAAATTAAGCTTGCTGAAGAAGGAGAACTCTATGGTCGAGTAATTAAATTATTAGGAAGTGATCAAGTTCTTGTCAAATGTACTGATGATATAACTCGTAGAGGACGAATACGTGGAAAACTTAAACGCAGAATTTGGATTCGTGATAATGACATTGTTGTAATAGCTCCTTGGGATTTTAAAGCAGATGAACGTGGAGATATAATATGGAGATTTACTCTTCCACAAGCTGATTGGCTTAAAGATAATGGTCATATTCCAAAGGACTTTTAGTTTTAGAAATGAATTTTACTTGGTAGTATGAAATAATTTCAATGTCTGACATAATAGATAAGAAACTTGAATCTAAAATAAATTCTGATTTATCTAAAAATAATAGAAAACGAACTTTGGATGATGGATTTAAGAAAAATAAAGTCATAAATGAGGTCTTAGATAAAACCACTGTTTTCATTTTATATGATCTAATCAAGTCACAGATAATTTCATATGTTAATGGGGTGGTAAAATCTGGGAAAGAATCAGTCTTGTTTTGGGCTGTTGCACCAGATAAATCGAATCTTGCACTTAAGGTCTATCTAACCACTACTTCAAATTTTAAAAATCGTTCTAAATATGTAATAGGTGATCCTAGATTTCAAAGAATAAAAAAAGGAACAAAAAATTTAGTATATCTTTGGGCCAAAAAAGAATTTATGAATATTTCTAAATGTCATGATTGTGGTATTAATGTTGTAAAACCAATACATATTTCTAAAAATGTATTAATTATGGAATTTGTTGGGAATAACGGAAAACCTGAAAAAAATCTTCTTGAATCAAATGTAATCGAAAGTGATTATTATCAAAGTCTCGAAATTATATCTGATTTATACAGTAAAGCAAAATTAGTCCATGGTGATTTTTCAGAATATAACATATTTAAGACAAAAAATGGCTTAAAATTATTTGATCTTGGATCAGCAGTTACTTTAGAACATCCACAAGCAGATGATTTCTTAAAAAGAGACATTAATAACATAAGTAATTTCTTTGTAAAGCGAGGATTAACTGTTGAAAACCCAATCGATGTTTTTAAGAGGATAAAAAATGAGCTTTGAAAAATTAATTAGAATTCCTGATGAAAGAATTGGTGTATTAATAGGTAAATCTGGTAAAACCAAAAAAAACATAGAGGATTTGTGTTCTGTAGAATTAGAAATTAGTAGTGATGATGGCGAAGTATTAATTAAATGTGAAAAAATCAATGATGATGTCCAACCTTTTAAAGCAATAGAAATTGTTGCAGCCATAGGCAGAGGTTTTTCTCCACAAAATGCACTTAGATTACTTAAAGGTGAAAACAGTTTACATGTAATTGATTTACGTGAGTTTGTTGGAAAATCTCCAGAACAAATTGAAAGAATTAAAGGTAGAATTATTGGAGAAGGCGGAAAAGCAAGATTAAACATGGAAAATTTAACAAACACTTCCATAACTGTTTACGGAAGAACTGTATCTATAATTGGTGAGCCAAATCAACTACGACTAGCAGTTGATGCCATCACATCATTATCAAATGGAAGTATGCATGGACCAGTTTATACTAAATTAGAATCTGCTAGAAGAAAAGAAAAAGCAGACAAATCCTTGTTATGGGAAGATCAGAATGTCTTCTAAAGAGCAGTTTAATCAAATCTCTCCTAGTGAGTTCTTTTATCGTAATCGTGATCTGGCAGGATTTAGTAATCCTACACGCTCATTATACACTGCTGTACGTGAATTTGTAGAAAACTCTCTTGATGCATGTGATCATAGTGGAATTTTACCAAATATACACATGACAATCAAAGCAGTTGATCCTGAGAAACCTGACCCTAAACAGTATATGTTAACTGTCAAGGATAATGGTCCTGGAATACCATCAAAACATGTACCACTTGCATTTGGAACTGTTTTGTATGGTTCAAAGTTTGGTCTAAAACAAGCACGTGGTATGTTTGGTTTAGGAGCAACAATGGCAATACTTTATGGACAAATTACAACCAACAAAGCTGTTAAAGTAAAGAGTAATGAAGATGGGAAAACTCGTTATGATTTTGAAATGCTTTTAGATATACAAAAAAATAAACCAGTTATATTAAAAAAAGAAGAAAAATCTAGTTCTGAAAAAGGATTAAGTGTTAGTATTTGTTTAGATGGTGATTATTCAAAAGCAGGAACAAAGATTCGTGATTATGTTTATCAAACATCCTTAATCACACCATATGCAACTATTACTTTTGATGATCCTAAAGGTGAAAAATTTAATCATAAAGCAATTATTCGTACAATGCCACCTGCACCAACTATTATCGCGCCTCATCCATATGGAATTGATGTTGAAACAATTCGTAGAATGTTAGTTGACACACATTATCAAATACCAAATGTAGATGATAAAATGATTGAAAAAATAAGAAAAGAACTTGGCATGACAAAAAAGAAATTTAATTATAATGATATCATGAAAAAAGCTGATAAAAAATGGAAATCATTAACAAGACCAGTGCGTGTCGTGATAGCTTTAATGTCATTTCTTGAAGCTGATTTTGAAAAACTTCAAAGAGTTAGAATAGAGGATGTTGATCTTCGAAATAATAAATTGGTTTATTGGGATTACAGTACTTCTCAAACAATTGCAGTTGATATGGAAACTGAAAATCCTTACTATAAGCAACTTGCAAATACTGTTCAGGGGGAATCTCTTACTCACTTTTTAACAAAAAGATTTCAAAGGGTGGGTCCAACTGCTGCAACAGAATTTTGTAAATTTGCAAAATTTAAACCAGAAACTAGAGTTGGAAACATGTCTGATCAGGAATTAGTGAAATTAAGTGATGCATTACAGACTTATGAAGGATTTAGATCACCTGATCCTACATGTCTGGCTCCACTTGGAGAGACTCCACTTGAGAAAGGAATTGAAAGACGATTTGAACCTGATTTTATGGCAGTAGTTCAGCGTACTGCTTCTGCATATTCTGGATTTCCCTTTATTATTGAGATGGGAATTGCATATGGTGGAAACATAAAATCAAATGGCTTGAAAGTTTTCAGATTTGCAAATAGAATACCATTACTGTATGATGAGGGTAGTGATGTTGTACTAAAAGTTGTTAATGATACTGATTGGGGAAGATATAAGGTAAGAAGTGATTCTGCATCTATGGTAATTGTATCACATATTTGTTCCACAAGAGTTCCATACAAAACAGTTGGAAAAGAAAATGTTGCAGATCGTCCTGAAATTGAGAAAGAGTTAAGATTAGCTTTACAATTTCTTTCAAGAAAATTATCAAGTTACATGTCAAAGAAAGGTCAAGCCGAAATGGCAAAAAAACGTGCTAATCTTTATTCCAAATACTTACCACTTATTGCACAGTTCTGTACAGAATTAGCAGGAAAGAAAAAAGAACCAAGTTACCAGAAAATGATTAAAGAGGAGAATGCAATTGAAGAAAAAACAGAGTAAAGCATTAAAAGATAAAAGTAAAGATTTGGTTGAAATTCTAAAAAAACATGGTGCACAGGTTTATGATGATCTTGAAAATGGTCAATTCCCTAAAATTGCAATTCCAAACAGATCAATCAGTAATATCATTTATGACAAAAAACTTAGGCAGTACATACTTGGTTCTGGCACTGCACTAAGAAGCTCTAAAAACACTTCACAATTACGTTCATTTACTCAATTAGTTTGGCTTGCATTTTTTGCAAATAAATTAACACAAGAAAAAAAATCATCAACACTTAGAGACGTTTATTATTCATCACAAGCCTTTGCAGTTGATTTTGAAGATCAGGGAGAGTCAGATAACATAATTGTTGATTTAGAAGCAGTTTTGACAAAACCTAGAGAAGAATTTTATGTTTTTCCTGAAGAAAGAAGTAGCATTTTTGGTGATTTGACAATAGAGTATACTATTCCTGGATATGAAGGTAAAAAGATGAACTTGTCTGATCATCCTGATGGTTATGCAATAGGTCCAAGTTTAACATCATCTGAGTTGGTGGATACAAGTGCAGAACTTGTAATTGCTATTGAGAAAGGTGGATTATTCACTAGATTTATTGAAGAAAAAGTAGATAAAAAATTCAAATCTATAATTCTTAATACTGGTGGACAAGCTCCACGTTCAACTAGAACTTTGTTAAAGCGATTGCATGATGAAATGGGATTACCAGTTGTAATTTTAACTGATGGAGATGTCTATGGAGAACACATAGCTATGGTAATAAAATCTGGTTCTGCTAATGCTGCCCATTTAAGAGAACTGACAGTTCCAGATGCAAAATGGATGGGAGTATGGGCAACTGATATTGACAAATACAAATTACCAACTATACCAATGACTGAATCTGATATCAAGCGTTGCTATGATTTACAAAAAGATCCTAGATACCAAGAAGGCATATGGAAAAAAGAATTAGAAGTATTTCTAAAAATTAAACGTAAGGCAGAATTAGAAGCATTCTCAAAATATGGTTTGACAAATATTACAGACAAGTATCTGCCACAAAAATTAGAACTTGCGAAAAGCTTATAGATTTTTTATACGAAGTGTTAGAACACCATTTCTATATTTAAAATCAGCAATTTGCATTTCATTTGTACCTTCAATTGGTACTTCCTTTGAGAATCCTTGTGAACCTCTTACGTAAAGAACTTTGTCTATTAGTCTAACCATAATTTTATCTTCAGGTCCTGGAACTTCTGCAACAAATACAGTTTCCTGATCTCCTTTAATCAAGTCATATACCCAATTTTTTGATTCAGTATCTCTGGTTGCGAATTTTGGTTTGTTTGTTACTACCATTTTTTTAATAATTCCAGTCCAGTAAACAATAGTTACTAAAGCAATTCCAATTAAAATAAAACTAACAAATCCATTATCTGCTCTAAGGGTCATTACATAAATCAGACCAAAAAATATCAAAAGTGCTATAGGAATAACAAAATTAAGTGACTTTCCATCTGAAATTGTTGGAGCGTTATATTTACTCAATATGACAAAACAAGCATCTACCAAATATAAAGCATATTTGATTTACGCCTAAGAATAGATTCTATTTCAGTCTACCAGCCTCAAATCTTTCTAACAGATAACAATGAAATACTCTTCTGACTAATTATCTACATGGTATATGCTTGGATAATTCCAATTGGAATAGTCGCAATCCTAGGTGTATCTGGTTATCTGATCTACAGATATGTGATTTTTGATATCTTGGCAAATAATACAATCAATAATACATTGAAAAGATACAATATCAAAAAGACACAGTTTGAAATAATCAAAGAGTTTAACGAAAATAAAGGTGAGAACCTGTCTGATGCAGAAATTAATCGCTTAGCAAAACGCTATCGTCGAGAAGAACCTGATCAATTTTTATCAATGTATGATAATTTACGAGATAAGCCAAAGAACTAAGGTCTTTTGTTATCTGTTGGAATTTCAATAAATGGAGTTGCTCCATCACCACCAGTAACTAGTGGTAGTATTCCATCCCATTTCTGAATCTTGAGCCATTCTAGATAGTATGGGTTGTTTGCAAGTGCTTGGTTAATTATGTTAATTGCTTCTGCTTCACCTTTTGCTTCAGCAATATTTGCTTCTGCAATACCAAATGATTGTGCTTCAAACTGTCTTGCTTCTACCTCAATTCTCACCAAATCATTTTCTGCTTTTAGTGCGCGTTGTTCTGCCTCTACTTTAG
>Ga0114933_10004726_pt1 | contig 12602 bp, 12 predicted proteins | sample 4SBtaG_FD_89691 | JGI IMG/M metagenome (GOLD analysis project Ga0114933, IMG submission 89691) | Deep subsurface microbial communities from Kolumbo volcano to uncover new lineages of life (NeLLi) - 4SBTROV12_W25 metaG | ecosystem: Environmental > Aquatic > Marine > Volcanic | place: Kolumbo...
CACGCCGGCGGTGGCCGCGGTCGCCGAGGGGGCCGCCGACGTGGCCCTCGTGAACCACTACTATTTCTACCGCTCCGAAGCCGACAACCTGGTCATCACCTACCCCGACCCGGTGGCGTGGAACGTGACCGGCGGAGCCATCCTGGCCGGCGCGCCCAACCCCGAGGGCGCGCGCAAGGTCCTGGAAGTGCTGCTCTCGGACGAGGGCCAGGCCGCCTACGCCCACACGAACAGCGAGTACCCGGCGGTCGAGGGCGCCCCGCCTCCTCCGGGCGTCACGCCACCGAGCGAGTTCACCTGGTCGACCACCTCGCTGTCCGCTTTGGCCGAGGCCCAGCCGGTCGCGGTCCGGCTCATTCAGGAGGTGGGCCTCGAGTAGGCTCGCCACCGGGGCCCTGACCGGCCTGGTGCTCGTTCCGGTCCTGGCGATCCTCGCTCGGGCGACCCAGGGCGAGCTGCCGCCCGGGGTCGGAGAGCTCATCGCCACGACCCTGGCGCTCGCCCTGGGATCCGGCCTGGTCGCCGGCCTCATCGGGCTCGCCGGTGCCTGGCTCTCCGTGCGCGTCGAGACCCCTGCCCGGGGCCTGCTCCTGGCGCTGCTCGTCTCGCCCCTGGCCGCCCCGCCCTACCTGGTCGCGCTGACCTGGCTGGACCTGGGCGGAACGGCGCTCCACGGCCGCCTGGTGGTGGCCTGCCTGCTGCTGGGGGTCTGCACCTCGCCGCTGGTGCTCCTGGTGACCCGGGCGGCGGTGGCGCGACTCGATCCGCACATGGAGGAGGCCGCAGCGCTGCTCGGTCTGGGCGCTCGCGCTCGCTTCTTCCGGGTGCTCCTGCCAGCGCTTCGACCGGCTCTGGCGGCCGGCTTGTGCCTGGTCGTGCTCTACGCCTTCGCGGACTTCGGCGCCGTGTCCGCGCTGGGGGCGAAGACCTTCACCCGAGCGATCTACTTCGAGCTCGATCTCGGACAGGACCGGGCCCTGGCCTGGAGTCGAGCAGCCAGCCTGGCGCTGGTGTTGTTGGCGCTCGCGATCCCGGTGTTCGCGCTCGAGCAGCGAGCCCGGAGCGGTCGCTTCGAGCAGGGCGGCCGCCGGCGCGCACCTCGCGCCAACCTCGCCGGGGCCATCGCGGTCTGGGCGCTCGCATTGAGCGTCTTCGGCAGCACCGCCGGCCTGGTCGTGGTCCGCGCCCTGTGGCACGCGCGCGACCTGCCCTGGCAGCATCGTGCCTGGGGCAACGCGTTGGAGGCGCTCTCCAACTCGGTCGTCTGGGCCGCCAGCGCCGCGACCCTGGCCGTCCTCTTCGCCCTCGTGCTGGCCTGGTGCGCCGCTCGACTCCGGGACCCCTTCCACGACTGGATGCAGCGCGGGGCCACCCTCGGCTTCGTCCTGCCGGGCCCGGTCGTCGCTCTGGGGCTCTTGCTGGCGCTCTCCGCCTCCGGTCGGGTCGGCTACCACCTCGAGGGCACGGTCGTGGTGCTCGTCGCCGCCTACCTCGTCCGCTACCTGCCCGAGGCCCTGCAGGCGGCCAGCGCCGGCCTGGCCCAGGCGCCCGCTCGGCTGGAGGAGGCCGGCCGAATGCTCGGCCTGAGCGCCCCCGCCTCGGTCTTTCGCGTCACGGTGCCCATGCTCCGCGGATCGATCGCCGCCGGCTGGGTCCTCGTCTTCGCCGCCTCGCTGCGGGAGCTGCCCGCCACGCTGCTGCTGAGCCCGCTGGGAGCGCGGGCGCTCTCATCGGAGATCTGGCGCTTCGCAAAGGACAGCCACTATGAGCAGATGGCGCCGTCGGCGCTGCTGCTGGTCGCGCTCACGCTGCCGGCCGTCGTCTTCATCCTCCGGAAGGGCCATGCTGAGGCTGCATGAGGTCTGCGTCGACCTGGGCGGACAGCGCATCGTCCAGGACGTCAGCCTCGACGTCGAGGCGGGCGAGGTCGTCGCCCTGCTCGGGCCGAGCGGCTGCGGAAAGACCACGACGCTGCGCGCCATCGCGGGCCTCGAGAGCCTGAGCTCAGGCAGCATCCACCTGGGAGATCGTGACCTCGGTCCCCTCCCCCCGGAGCGCCGCGGGCTGGGCATGGTCTTCCAGGACGGGGCGCTCTTCCCGCACCTGGACGTCGCCGGGAACATCGGCTTCGCCGCCGACCGGACCCGGGTCGAGGAGCTGCTCCCGCTCCTGCGCCTGGACGGCCTGGCCGAACGAGGGGTCCAGGACCTCTCCGGCGGACAGCGGCAGCGGGTGGCGCTGGGCCGGGCCCTGGCCCCCCGACCCCCGGTGCTGTTGCTTGACGAGCCCTTCGCGTCGCTGGATCCCGCCCTGCGCGGCGAGCTCCGCGAGGACTGCTTCGCCCTGGCCCGGGCCGCGGGCACCACCGTCGTCGTCGTGACCCACGACCAGGACGAGGCCGCTGCGGTCGGCGATCGCATCGCCCTGATGCGCGAGGGTCGGCTGGAGCAGGTGGGCACACCCGAGGATCTGCGTCGGCGTCCGGCGAGCCGCTTCGTGCTCGACTTCATCGGAGCCGCCGGATTGCTGGGCGACGAGGTGCTCTGCCCCGAGGACCTCGAGCTCGCGGACGAGGGTGAGCTCTCGGGCTCCGTCGAGGCGATCGAGGTCGCCGGAGGCGTGCGGATCGCCACCGTGCGCCTCGACGAGGGACGACTTCGCGTCGTGGCCTCGCCAGGCATCGGGATCGGCTCCGACGTACGCCTACTACGCCGCCGCCCGGGTCACTCCATGAAGCCGATCAGCCGCTGAGCTGAGTCTCCAGGTCCCGCAGGAGCTGGCTCGCCGGCCCGGTCCGCTGCTGGCTGATGCAGCGCTTGTAGGCCTTCCACAGCTCGCCGACGTAGGGGTCGGTCGCCATGCGGTGCTCCCAAGGGTCCGGATCGACGTGCGAGAGCGCCGCAGTTCCCATCGCGCGGCGGCGATGCAGGTTGCGCAGGCTGCGCAGGAACATGGGCGCCGCGTCGGGCTCGCCGCGACGCGAGAGCTCGAGGTAGACGCGCCATAGCTCGGACTCCGGCATGCCAGTGGCCTCGGCCGGTCGGCGCATCCGCCGAATCAGGTCCCGGGTGTCCAAGGACTCGCAGTCCATGAACCTCTGGGTACCGGTTGGATCGCGCAGGACATCCGCCTGCTGCTCGGTCAACACCGCCATTTGACCTCCCGAATCGGCAAGGGCGTAGTCTAGCACACAGATGCCGTTTTCCGGTCACTCGAGTCCGGTTACCCCTCGCCCATGATCCCCCTCACTCTGCTGATCATGCCGATCGGGACGGCCTCTGCGGGGGCATTGCCCGCAGACGTCTCGCGCCACGTCCTCGACAATGGTTTGACGATCTACCTGGCTGAAATGGACACCCCGGGCGTCGTTTCGTACCAGTCCTGGGTCGAGGTCGGCTCCAAAGACGAGGTCGAAGCCGGCACCACCGGCTTCGCGCACTTCTTCGAGCACCTGATGTTCTACGGGTCCGAGGAGCTACCCCGCGCCGATCGCGAGGCTCGCATGCTCCGCACCGGGGCCGAGGAGAACGCGTGGACCTGGGTGGACGACACCTGCTACCACCAGGTCGTCGCTGCGGACGCGCTGCCCGAGATCATCGCGATCGAGGCCGATCGCTTCCAGTCCCTGCACGTCACGGCCGAGGACGTCCAGAAGGAGTCCGGCGCCGTCCACGGCGAGTACCGGAAGGGCCGCACGTCGCCCTGGGAGCGGACCCACGACGCGCTCTACGAGACCGCCTTCACCACCCACACCTACCACCACAGCACGATCGGCTTCGAGGAGGACATCCTCCAGATGCCGAAGCAGGTGGAGCTCGCCCACGCCTTCTACGAGCTTCACTACCGGCCCGAGAACACCCGCATCGTCGTGGCCGGAGACATCGACGCCGAGGCAACCCTGGCGCGCATGACCGAGGCCTACGGTCCCTGGACGCCGGCGACCGAAGAGGCCCCACCCATCCCCGAGGAGCCCCCGCAGGAAGAGGAGCGGCGCGTCCAGGTCGACTGGGACCTCGGCCCGGTGAACCCTCACTTGATGATCGGCTGGAAGGTGCCCGGTTGGGATCCGACCTCGCCCGACAGCGCGGCCCTCGACCTGGTCGGGGAGCTGCTGCTCTCGGACGTCGCGCCGCTCCACCGCAAGCTCGTTGTCGACGAGGCCCGGGTCTACGGCCTCTCCGGCGGTGACTGGGGCATGCAGGACCCTCACCTCTTCACGCTCATCGCAGAGTTGAAGTCCGCCGAGGACCTTGCCGCCGTCGAGGCCGACCTGGACGCCGCTGTCCTGGCGCTGTTGGACCTGGACGAGGCCACCGTCGCCGCGGCACGGGACAACGCGCTGAGGCGCACGACGATCGAGCTGGACAACCCCAGGGCCGTCGCCAACCACATCGGGCAGTTCACCCGCGGCACGCCCGAGCCAGCGGTCATCGACACCTGGTACGCCAACTACGCCGCCCTCGGCCCCGAGGACGTGAAGCGGGTGGTCGAGGCCTACTTCGTCGCCGAGGGCCGCACCGTCTCGGTCCTGGACCCCACCGCGCTCGCCGAGGAGGGCGACGAATGATCACGCTCCTGCTCTCCTGCATCCACGGGCCGCCCGCCGGTCCGACCCCGCTCGAGGAGCTGGCTCTCATCGACGAGGTCGTGCTCCAGAAGACCGAGGGCTCCCAGCTCATCTACCTGCAGGCCACGGTCCAGGCGGGATCGGCCTACGACCCCGTCGGCCAGGAAGGCATCGCCTGGCTCACTGCGCAGTCCATGCGCCAGGGCGGAGCCGGTGAGCTCGCGCCCGACGAGGTCGACGCGCTGCTCTACGAGCTCGCTGCCGACATCGACGTCGTCGTGGACAAGGACCTCGTCAGCTTCCGAGGCAAGGCCCTCGCCGAAGACGCCGAGGTCTTCGTCCCGCTGTTCACCGACATGATCACGCGCCCTGCCTTCGACGAGGCCGCCGTGGAACGGCTGCGCGATCAGGCCGTGGATTCCTTGACGATCTCGATGCTCGAGTCCGACGAGGCCCTGGGCGACACGGCCTTTGACGTGTGGATCAACGAGGGCCACCCCTACGGCCACCCGGTCCAGGGTCGCGCCGGGGTGCTTCCGCTCCTGGACCGCGACGCCGTCATGGCCTTCCACGAGGCCACCTACGTGCGCTCCGGGACGACCCTGGGCCTGGCCGGAGCGGTGACCGAGAACGAGGCTGTGCGCTTCGCGGCCGACTTCGCCGCGCTCTCCGCCGACCGCGCCCCCGAGGCCGGCCCGAAGCCCCGCCAGGACGTCGAGGGGCGGCACCTGCTCGTGATCGAGAAGCAGACCGCGTCCATGGGCGTGCACTTCGGCCACCCGATCGAGGTGGACCGCTCTCACGAGGACTTCCCCGAGCTCTTCCTGGCGATGGTCGCCTTCGGAGAGCACCGACAGTCGCACGGGCGCCTCTACAACGCCATCCGCACCGACCGAGGCCTGAACTACGGCGACTACGCCTACATCGAGCACTACGTCCAGCGCGGCTGGAGCAGCGCCCAGGAGCAGGGCACGGTCCGCCTGCAGCCCCAGTTCTCGGTCTGGCTGCGACCCCTCGCCGCCGACGCCGGTCCCTGGGCCGTGAAGATGGCTCTGTCGATGACCGAGGACCTCGTCGAGCAGGGCCTCTCCGCCGAGGAGTTCGAGGAGATCCAGGCCTACCTCCTGATGAAGTCCCGCATCTGGGCCCAGGACCCCGGCACGCGCCTGGCCTACGCCGTCGAGGCCGAGGCCCTCGACCTGCCCGACATGCTCGTCGACCTGCCGCCCGAGATCGAGGCGCTCACGGTCGAGGAGGTCAACGCCGCGCTGCAGCGCCATATCCGGCCGGATGACCTCCGCATCGTGGTGGTCGCCGGCGACGGCGAGGCTGTCGTCCGCGCCCTGACCGAAGATTCCCCGACGCCGCTCGTCTACTCCGAAGATCGCCAACCCGATCCGGAGCAGGCCACCATCGACGAGGAAGTCGCCGCCATGTCGGTGGGGCTCTCCGAGTTCACGGTGGTGCCGGCCGAAGGAATCTTCCGATGAAGCGACTCGCCCCCCTGATCCTCGTTCCGCTGCTCACAGCCTGCGAGGGCTGGGAGGACTTCGAGCTCGACCCATACCTGCCCAAGGTGGCCTTCCAGCGCCTCGACGTCATCGCCGTGGACTGGCAGGGCGTGGACGCCGACTTCGTCTTCGACGTCGAGAACCCGAACCCGGTCGACGTCTCGATGGCGCGCTTCGACTACGCGCTGGCCTTCGAGGAGGTCGAGTGGCTGGCCGGAGACTCTCCCGAGGGCCTGGTCCTGGCGGCCGAGGACTCCAGCGAGCTGGCGCTGCCGGTCAGCATCGAGTTCGAGTCGCTCTTCGACATGGTTCAGGCGGTCCGCGGCCAGGACGACATCGGCTTCGGACTCGACGGCAGCTTCGGCTTCGACACCCCCGTCGGCCCGCTGGACGTGCCCTACGCCGAGGACGGCGGCTTCCCGGCGCCGCGCCGACCGCAGTTCTCGCCGAACCGGCTGAAGCTGAAGAACCTGAACATCTCCGGCGCCGAGCTCGCGCTCAAGCTCGACATCGACAACGAGCACGGCAGCAACCTCTTCTTCGAGAACGTGGACTACTCGATCTCGCTGGCCGGCATCGACGTCGGCGGCGGCTTCATCGAGGAGCTCGGCAGCGTCGACGGCGCCACCACCGAGACGGTCTCGATCCCCATCGAGGTCGACTTCCTCGACGCGGGCGCCGCGCTCTACAGCGTGCTCCAGGGCGAGAAGCTGGACGCCAGCTTCCAGGCCGACATGGACGTCGACACCCCCTTCGGCGTGGTGCCGCTCCAGGTGGACGAGCTCCGGGAGATCGGGATCGAGCGCTAAACTCTCGGGGTGCCCACCCTGAGCCACGTCGATCCGCGTCCCGTCCTGGGCCGCCTCGCGGAGAAGGACGTCCACGGACACGACCGCATGGCCCGCGCTTTCCTGCGCACGGTCGTCCGTCTGCGTCCGGGGTCGTGCGTCGCCGTGCATGGCGCCCCCGGCGCCGGCAAGTCCCAGTTCCTGCTGCGCTGCGCCTACCTGATGCAGTCCGAGCGCCACACCATCGGCTTCGATCCGACCGCCCCGGCCGCCGGCGCGTGGTGCTGGTACAACCCCTGGCTGTACCAGAAGCACGGGAACATCCTGAGCGGCCTGGTGGCGACGATGGCCCACGCCTCGCCGGACCCCGCCGTGATGGACCGCGCGAGAGACATCGTCGGCCACATCAACCGGATGCACTTCGGCGACTCCATGCCGGAGACCGCTGGAACCGGCATCAACCGGGGCGACCTGAACCCCATCCTGCGCGTGCGCCAGGGCTTCAATCACCTCGTCGAGCTGCTGAAGGCGCCGGCCCCCGGTCGGGTGCTCGTCTTCGTCGAGGACATGGACATGCTCGGCCCCGCTGCCCGGCTGCTGCTCCTCGAGGGGCTCCGCCTGCTGGCCACCGACGAGCACGACGTGACCTTCGCCGTCGCGATGGGTCGCAAGTCCGCGGTCGAGGCCATCCGGACCCGAGAAGGCGGCACGATCAGCGACGGCGCCGCCCGCCACTGCCTCGACGAGCTCGTCGACCTGGACATCACCGTGCCGGGCATGGACGTGCGCAAGATCAGCGAGCTCTTGCGCGAGGAGCTGGGCCCCTCGGAGGAGGTCGTGCGACGCGCCTTCGGGCCCGACGCCCTCGACGCCTTGGCCGCAGCATGCGCATCACGGCCGCTGGGACGCCCCCGCTTCCTCCAGCGCCTCGCAGGACGCATCGTGCTGCTCTCCGAGTTCGCCATCGGCACCCGCTCCAACCGGGAGCTGAGCGAGGCCCAGTGGGCCTGGGTCATCGTCTCCGAGCGATGGCCGGACTTCCGCCGCTTCATGCTGCGCGGCGGTCGGGATCGCTGGGTCCACCTGCGGCACTCGCTCGCCCTGATGGGTACGAGCGGCCAGGGCCTGCGCGAGGTCGGCGCCCACCCGGACATGGCCAAGTGGCTCGAGGCCGACCTGATCTTCGCCGACTACCTGCGGCTGTACGCCGAGGAGTTCGAGCGCGAGGCCGACGCCGTCTACTGGCTCGAGACGCTTCAGCTGGCCTGCGGACTCTGAAGGCTGCGCCGGGCGCGCCGGATCACGATCCCGACGAAGACGATGGCGAGGCCGATCAGGACGACCTTGGCGAGCGGCTCCTCGTAGACCAGCTGGATTACGGTCGGCCCGAGGAAGTAGCCGAGCGCGAAGTCGATGGGCACCGTGAAGCAGGCGGCGGCTGCGTCGATCAAGAAGAACTCCGCCGCCGGCAGCCCGATCAGGGAGCAGGTGAAGAAGGTCGGCACGCGAACCGCCGGTAGGAAGCGCGCGAGGAAGACCGTCTTCCTCCCATCCTTCTTGATCCAGGTCTCCAGCTTGTCGCTGCGCTCGCCCGCGACGAGCCGGCCGAGCAGCGGCAGCTTCAGCAGCCGTCGGCCGAAGACCCGCGCGCAGACGTAGATGCTGGCATCGCGCGTCAACACCCCGGCGTAGCAGACCGCCAGGGTCTGCACCGGCTCGCCGGTCTGGGCCGCGTTCCAGCCCGCACCCATGATGACGAGGTCCTCGGGCATCGGCAGCGGCCACCCGGTGACCGCGAGCAGGAGGTAGAGCCAGCCCAGCGGCAGCGCCGCGACGTCGATGTCCATCAGCGCCAGTGGGCGACGTCGTCGAGGACCAGCTCTGCGCTCGGGGTGCGGATCCCGGCCGGCGAGATCGTCACGGGTTCCGTGAGGTGACCGGCCAGCTCGCGGTAGGCGGTCGCAGCCTGCTTGTCGGCGAAGCCTTCCGGCGTTGCGGAGAGCAGGCTGTGGAAGGCGATGCCTTGCTTCGGGGCCACCGGGGCGTCCGCGAGGCTGTGCCAGAAGACCTTCTCGACGCCGGCAACGAGGGCGGTAGCGTGCACCCGGTGGACCATCTCGGCCTGCCAGGCCTCGTCCATCCACCGCTCACCGGTCGAGGCGACGCTGGTCTCGGTCAGCCAGACCCGCGCGCCAGCGGGGGCAGCCGACAAGCCGCGCTCCAGGGTCTCGGTGCCCGGCCCGTCGAAGTAGGTGTGCAGGGACAGGACATCGACGACCTCGAGCAGGCCCTGGTCGATCAGCGAGTCGAGGTAGTTGACGCCGTTGGGCGCGTGCGGCCGGTAGATCCCGCCGTTCAGCACCGTCGCCTCCGGGTCGGCCCGTCGGATGGCCGCGGCGGTGGTCCGCAGCACCGCCATGTATTGCTCCGGGGTGCAGAAGGTCGTCGGGTCGACGGTGGAGCCCCTCGCCTGCAGCGTGTTCTTGAGGTCCGGCTCGTTGTCGACCTCCCAGTGCTTGATCGGACGCTTCAGCCCTGGCATGTCGTCGACGCCGTCCCCGTCGTAGCGCTCGACGACCTCGGTCACCCAGTCGGCGTAGCCCTTGGGCGCGACGTAGCGCGCCGTGTGGGTCGAGGTCTGGTTGCCGGGCCAGGGACTGAGCATCACGAGCGCGTCGAGGTCCTCGGCCTGGACGACACGCACCCACAGGTCCGCCGAGGGCTTCCAGTCCCGCTTCTTGGCGAGGTGGTGGTTCAGGTTGGGGTAGACCGCGGAGTGGGCGCGCACCCAGGTAGCGCCGAGCTCCTTGGTGGCTCGGGCGTCCGCGACCAGGAGGGTGGTGATCTCCGCGTCGCTTGGCGAGGTGGCGAGCACCCGGCTGGGGATCGCGACGGCTTCGTTGATGCCGAGCATGCCGCTGGCATCGACAACGCGGGTGTCGGAGGGCAGGTCCGGACCCGTGGTGACCTCGCGCGAGGCGAACAAGGCGGCGCAGCCCACCAGCACGAGCACGGCGACTCCGGCGGCCCTCACCCGAACAGGCGCACCACGTTGCCGTCGTCGTCTCCGCCGTCCTCGGGCTCGGGCTCGGAGGGCTCGGGCGCATCGACGTGGTACCGGACCTCGACGATGGCGGACCAGGGGAAGACACAGGTCCGAATCGTGTCGAAGGACAGCGTCAGGCTCAGGGTGCGGGCCTCGTAGATCGGCGCGTTGTAGCTGTGGTACGCGGCCTCGAGGCGGATGGGCAGCATGCTCGCGAAGCGCGGGTCGCCGAGCACCGACGCCGGAACCCCCGAGTCCGCGAGCTGCTCGGTGAGCGCCAGGAAGGTGAAGTCGCAGCCCATCGCGAAGCCAAGGCGGATGGCCTGCTCGCCGGCCACGCCGAAGGGATCGATGAGGTACCGGCTGTCGTCGACCGGGGCAGGCTCGGCGGGCTCGGGCAGGTCCTCGGGCATGGCCACGAGCTCCTCGAGCGAGAGCTCGAGCGCCTTCGTCCAGCTCATCAGCTGGTCGACCGTGAGCGGTTCGCGACCTGCGAGCACCCTCTTCACCTCGGAGCGTTTGGCCCCTGACTTCTCCGCGAGCGCGGCGACGTTCAGGTTCTTCTGCTTCAGGGTGTCTCGGAGCCAGCTCAGGATGGGCTCGGAGGGACGCTTGGACACGGGCTCTCCTTGACATCCATTGTACGAACCGAGGGGAACCCGAGGGCCCCGGGTGGGTCTGTTAGCTTGTCCCCTGGAGGTTGGCCGTGGACTACGCGCTGAGCATCCTGTTCGCTTTCGCCGTCGCAGCGACGCTCGGCGGTCTGCTCAAGCTCTCCCGAAAGCGCGCCCGCGAGAAGGCCGCGACGGTCGACGAGGAGGTCCTCTACGAGGCGCGAAGCGTGCCGGTCCGGGTGATGCTGGACCACGACATGCTCGGCGGCCCCGCGGCCGGCAAGATCAACCGCGCCGACGCCGATCTGATCCTCACCGCCAAGCGCATCGTGGTGGCGACCCACCACGGCCGCGTGCTCGAGATCCGCAAGGACCAGGGCGGATCGGTGCGCTCGACCGGGCCGGGTCGGCTCGTGCTCGAGGGCGTCCGAATGCGCCCCTCCGGCGACTCCAAGGTCCGCATCGAGTGCCACCTGCCGGAGTCCGAGGTCTGGGCGGACAAGGCCGCCAAGATCCTGTCGACCTCTCGCTCGGCGCTCGCCGGGTAAAGGTCGGGCGGCTGAAGCCGAAGAGGGGCCATGCTGACGCTCCTCTTCGCGTGCACCGGCGCGCCCGATTCCTTCACCTCCTCGCCCGGCGAGGGCGGCTTCCGCATCACCCCGGAGGGCTCCCCCGAGGCCTCGACGTGGGAGGTCCCGACCTCGTCGAGTTGGGTCGCCGACACCGCGAGCGAGCCCGAGCCGGAGCTGCCGACCAGCCTGTCGCCCTGGATCACGAGGACGGACATCGTCTTGCCCGAGGCGAACTTCCCGGCCCACCAGAGCTACGGAACCTTCGAGCACAACTCGATCAACCCCCGCGGCTACCACGCGACCCTCGACGACGGTCGGCTGGTCATGGGCTGGACCTCGAACACCTGGCGCGGCTACGTCAGCGTGGTCGAGGACGGCGCGATCACCGAGAACTTCACCTGGGACGGCCACATGGTTCGCGGGCTCACGGCGGACCTGGACGGCTTCACCGTGATGCTCCTGGAGGACCCGACGGGCAGCCCTCGAATGTGGCTTGCCCGCTACGACTGGGACGGCGCCGAGCTCTGGGCCAAGGACATGAACATCACGGCCAACGTTCCGAAGCTCTACCTCGACGGCTCCGGCTGGCTCGGGGACACCCGCCTGGCGACCAACGGCAACGGCTACGCCGCCTACTTCCCCGTCCAGAACCCCGACGGCCACCACGGCGACCAATACACCCTGTACTCCGCCGACGGCGAGCTCCAGTCGGGCGGCTGGAACTGGGGCTGCTCCCACGCGATGGCGAACCTGGTCGAGGCCCACCCGACCACCGGGGACTTCCTGCCCGTCTGCGTCTCGGACACCTACCCGAGCTACGGCGTCATCGCGCGCGCCTCGACCAGGATCTACGAGGCGGGTTCGGCCGAAAACGGCCTGGTCTCCGCCAGCTTCGGCCAGCTGGCACCGACCGACGAGGGCTGGCTCCTGGCCTTCAACGCGATGGAGCGCCCCTGCTGCGAGGCCCACGGAGTCGCCATCGTCGAGCTGGACATCCACGGCACGCCGGTCAGCGAGGTCATCTGGATCACCGACACCGCCGGCATCGACGAGCGGGACCCGGTCCTGGCCCGCGTCGGCCAGGATCGCTACCTGATCGGCTGGCGCGACACGGCCACCGACGCCTTCCCGCTGCTGATCATCGACAAGGCCGGAAACACCTTGGTCGCCGAGGACGACGTGCTCGACAACAACATCTTCTGGGGCCGTCGTGACGACAGCTTCAAGGTCGCCCCGGACGGCTCGGTGACCTGGATCGCCGGAGCCAACAACTACGGCACGATGTTCGCCTTCCGCTTCAGCCTGGAAGACTGACCAGGACCCCGTGCCTTCGTAGAAGCGCGGGGCTCCCAGGGACCTAGGCCGGGTCGCGCCCGTCCTTGTCCTTGTCGCCCTTGCCGGCCTTCGGACGCTTCTTGTCCGGAGCCTTGGGCTTCTTGCCGGGGCTGTCGCTCGCACCGGAGCCCTTCAGGGCCTCGTCGGCCGGCTTCTTGGGCTTCTTCGC
>Ga0114933_10004727_pt1 | contig 12602 bp, 15 predicted proteins | sample 4SBtaG_FD_89691 | JGI IMG/M metagenome (GOLD analysis project Ga0114933, IMG submission 89691) | Deep subsurface microbial communities from Kolumbo volcano to uncover new lineages of life (NeLLi) - 4SBTROV12_W25 metaG | ecosystem: Environmental > Aquatic > Marine > Volcanic | place: Kolumbo...
GATTAGAGGCGGTGAGGTTCAGCATACGGGTGTTATTCCTTTCCTTAAGAAATTTGAAGCGACGGTTAAATGCTGTACGCAAAATGGAGTACGAGGAGGATCAGCTACCGTTCACTTCCCTATTTGGCACAAAGAAATAGAAGACATCATTGTCTTAAAAAATAATAAAGGTACCGAAGATAATAGAGTTAGAAAATTAGATTACTCTATTCAGTTATCAAAATTATTTTATGAAAGATTTATCAAAGACGAAGATATAACATTATTTTCACCACACGAAGTACCAGAGTTATATGAGGCTTGGGGTACTGATAAGTTTGATGAGCTGTATGAAAAAGCAGAGAGAAAAACTAGTGTGTGGAAAAATAAAGTAGGTGCTCAGGAGTTATTCTTTGACATATTAAAAGAAAGAGCAGAAACAGGTCGTATCTATATAATGAACATTGACCACTCAAACGACCACTCATCTTTTAAAGACAGAATATTAATGTCTAATTTATGCCAAGAGATAACTCTACCTACTGATCCTATTCAACATATTGATGGTGAAGGTGAAATAGCTTTATGTATTTTATCTGCTATTAATGTTGGTAAGATTAACAATAGAGATGAATTAGAACCTCTTTGTGATCTTGCAGTAAGAGCATTAGATGAAATTATAGATCATCAAAAATATCCTATTGTAGCTGCTGAAGTATCTACAAAGGCAAGAAGAAGTTTAGGTATTGGTTATATAGGTCTTGCTCATTATCTTGCTAAAAAAGGATACAAATATAATCAGAAACTTGCATGGCGACAAGTTGATAAATTGACAGAAGCGTTTCAATTTTATTTGTTAAGTGCAAGTGTAGAGGTCGCAAAAGAAAAAGGTAAGTGCGACTATTTTGATAAGACAAAATATGCAGATGGCATATTACCTATTGATACATATAAAAAAGATGTTGATGAATTAGTAAAAAGAGATTATAGTTACGATTGGGAATGGTTGAGAAAAGAAATAAAAGAACATGGATTAAGACATAGTACATTATCAGCACAAATGCCTAGTGAGTCTTCATCTATTGTTTCTAATGCAACTAATGGTATTGAACCACCAAGAGATTATTTAAGTATTAAAAAAAGTAAAAAAGGTCCTTTAAAACAGATAGTGCCTGATTATCAAAGATTAAAAAATAATTATACACTATTATGGGACATGCCTAATAATGAAGGTTATATAAATGTAGTTGCAGTTATGCAAAAGTATTTTGACCAGGCAATTTCAGGTAACTGGTCATATAATCCTGAACATTACGAGAATGGTGAAGTGCCAATATCAGTAATGGCTCAAGACTTGTTGAATACTTACAAGTATGGTTGGAAAACTTCATACTATCAAAACACATATGATAGTAAAAAAGATGAAGATGAACCAACTCATCCTGTAGGATTCCATGATAATGTACCTGAAGAAAAGAAAGAGGAAGAAAATCCAGAAGATTGTGATTCTTGTACAATATAATGGTTGATTATAACAAAATAGAAAAAGATAACAAAGATATAATGACTCGTATGCACCCAGCAGTAATGATACCAGGTTTTTTTATTGGGTTTATGGCACTTGCAGGTTGTTTATTTAAAGGATACATGGGATGGTAATATGAACTTTGTAGCAAATATACCTTATATAAAATGTTGGGTTAGAAAAGAATACTTACATGATTTACATAAAGGTCATGGTGAGTTTGTAGAATGTGTTTTACTTGCTGTTAAATCTATGCAAGGCAGAGCATTAATGTTTGAAGCATACATGCCAGATTATGGCGCTTGTTTTGATAAGTTTCCTTTATCTGCTTTTGTATGGAAAAAAGATATTAAAGAAGAAGAGCAATTATCTTTAGGCTTAATATCTTTATGGGATGGATTTTCATATGACATACAAGTTTGGTCTAAAAGACTATTAAAAAATTGTGATGTACAAATAATGTTAAAAGGTGGTAAGAGAATGGGTGGTGAATATTTGTTTACAATAGATAGTACCCATAGTGATCCTAATATTATAAATACATCTGTATCCGAAGTACCAGCTGAACACAAACAACATAATTTTGGTAAACTAGATAATGGACAATTCTTTGCTCAACCAAATAATAGAATGCTGTGGTTTGAACAATCGTTAACACCTAAAGATTTAAAGATACCTGACTTTCAGGTTTCAACTAGATACTTCTTTAGTGAACAGGAAGAGAAGTGGGCATTTGGTGATACTAATGATTTCTTTTATAAAGAAAAAGAAAGATTTAATGAAACAAATAGAGATACAAGTAACGACCCATTTAAGGGTACATCAATAGAAGGAAAAGATTAATTGAAAACCGTATTTAACAAAGAAAAAAAATTAGACGCAACTAAACAACCTATGTTTTTTGGTGATGATTTAGCAGTACAAAGGTATGATACATTTAAATATCCTTTGTTTGATAAATTAACTCAACAACAATTAGGTTATTTCTGGCGACCAGAAGAGGTATCTTTACAAAAAGATAGAAATGATTATAGTCAATTATCTGAAGGTCAAAAGTTTATATTTACATCTAATTTAAAATACCAAACTATGTTAGATAGCGTACAAGGTAGAGGACCATGTCTTGCGTTTTTACCTTTTGTATCTTTACCTGAATTAGAAGGTTGTGTTGTCACTTGGGATTTTATGGAGACAATACACAGCCGATCTTACACATACATTATAAAAAACTTATACTCTGACCCTAGTGATGTTTTTGATACAATCATTGAAGATCAAAAAATAGAAAAGAGATCAGAGTCAGTAACCGATAAGTATGATAAGTTAATTGATTTAGGTTACAAATATAAATTAGATCCTAAATCTGTTGACATGTATGAATTAAAGAAAAGATTATGGCTCGCTTTAGTTACGGTTAATATATTAGAAGGCCTAAGATTTTATGTATCATTTGCTTGTTCATTTGCATTTGGTGAATTAAAACTTATGGAAGGCTCTGCTAAAATATTATCATTAATTGCTAGAGATGAAAGTCAACATCTTGCAGTATCGCAAAGAATAATTAATAATTATAGAAATTATGAAAAAGATAAAGTTATGGATAAAGTAATTAAAGATACTGAGGAAGAAGTTTATAAATTATATGATGAGGCTGTACAAGAAGAAAAAAGGTGGGCAACTTACCTATTTTCAAAAGGTAGTATGATAGGTTTATCAGAAAAACTATTACATCAATATGTAGAATACATAGCAAATAGAAGAATGAGAGCAATAGGATTAGAACCTAAATATGAACAATCAATAAATACAAATCCATTACCATGGACTGAACATTGGTTGAATAGCAGATCATTACAAAATGCACCACAAGAAACAGAGATTGAGTCTTATGTCATTGGTGGTGTAAAACAAGATGTTAAGAAAGATCAGTTTAAAACTTTCAAACTATAATGACAAATCAGACAAAACTTAAATGTCACCATTGTGACGCAGAATATTTTATAAAGTGGGATGATGAGGATATTGAACCTACTACTTGTCCTTTTTGTGGGGCAGAGTCTTTAATAGAAGAAGAAGACGCTGTATTTGATAATGAAGAAAACGAAGACGATTGGAATTGATTATAGTTTAAGTAGTCCTGCAATATGTGTGTGTAAAGGACCATTTAAATTAAGTAATTGCAAAATATATTATTTAACAAATGTAAAAAAATATGAGGGTGATTTTTATAATGGTAAAATAAATGGCAGATTTCATCTACCCTATACCACCGAGACACAGCGACACGACCAAATTTCAGATTGGGCGATGTCTATTATTGATACTGCTATTGGTAATATTTTTATAGAAGGTTATTCATTTGGTAGTAAAGGCCTTGTTTTCAATCTAGCAGAAAACATGGGAGCTCTCAAACATAAACTATACAAACTCAATAAAAGATTTGAAAGTATTGTGCCTGGTCAGGTTAAGAAGAATGCTACAGGTAAAGGTAATGCCGATAAATTAAAAATGTATGAGCAATTTGTAAAAGACACAGGCGTTGATCTAATGAAAGAGTTTGACCAATCTAAACTAAACAATCCAGTGACAGATATAGTTGACGCTTACTATGTTGCAAAGGCAGGTTATGATACAAGGTAAAGCAAGTCAAGTATTCATAAATGGCGATAACGTACTAAAAGTATTTGACAAAACACAGAGTAAAGGATATAGAGGTAGTGGTAAACAATCATACCAGAGAGAAAAAGAATGTTTAAAAAGATTAGAAGGTAATAAACATTTTCCTCAAATTATAAAATGTGATGATGATAAACTAACAATAGAGATGACCTATTGTGGTGAAATATTTCCTTATGATAATAAACCAAGACCTGAATTACTAAGCCAAGCATGGGAAATATCAGAGGCACTAGACAACGCTAACATAAAGTTATATGGTGGTACCCTACAAAAAAATAATATATTATTGCATGAAGGTATAATAAAATTAGTTGATTTTGAATACGCATTACCAGAGGGTAGTGATTTAGAAATGAAGAAAGATTTTGTTAATCATATAAGAAGACATTGGGATCAAACCGTATTTGAAAATAGACTAAAAATATTACTAGTTAATGGCACGTTAATGACTAAAAAGAATCGAACTAAATATCCAGAGGAATTAAGAAAGGCAGATAACATGGTAAAAAATGAATGGAACAATTATCAAAAATCAAATGTTGGTAATAGTGCGAAGTGGCGAATAGAAAATTTAGATTTAAGACAATACGCAGGAAAAGATAAAACACTTATAGACCTAGGTGCTAATCATGGTGAGTTTGGTGTGGAGTTAGCAAAAGATTTTAAACATATAACATCATTAGAACCATTTGTACAAGCACCAGAGTTACCAGAGAATGTGACGTGGGTTGCAAAAGGTTTTAAAGATTATGTGACCGAGAATACAGATACCTTTGATGTTGTATTTTCTTTTGCTATGACAATACAAGTTAGAGATAATGATAAGTTAGATGAGAACGCAATAGCAAATGGTCACTATCATATGACAAAAGATGGTGGCATAATGATATACGAAACACAAAAGTTAGAAGGCAGACCTTTAAATCAATCACATGTAGATAAAATGTTATCAGCATTTAGAGAGAAGTACGGACAAGAGATTAAGTCAGGTGTAGCTAGACAATCAGGTAAAAGACAATATTATATATTTAAAAAATGATTTATTTGTTTTCTACGAAGTGGGCAACAGACCAATTCATACAAGGGTTTGCTAAAAAACAAGAGCATAAGTTTTTTACAAGTAAAGAGAAACCTGGTCCCAATGATAGTATTGCAGCCGATAGATTTTATAGATTTTACTGGCCCGAATGGGATAATAAATTAGAAAATGTAGAGGTTGCTTTTCAAGGCATAATAAGAAATACACACGAAATATATCAAAAGTGTTTAGAAACAAATACAAAGTTTTATTACTTTGACCAACCATATTTCTTTGCAAGTAATTATGTGCCACACAAACACTTCGGTGATATATGGTATAGAATTATTGTTAACAATACACAAAAAAATTTCATAAGTAAATCACAAAAATATGAAGATAGATATAAAGAGATAAGAAAAAACTCATATGAAGAAACAGAATTAAAAGACTGGCGAACTAAAGGCGATCATATAGTTGTAATACCACCTAGTTATCATACAGCAAGATGGTATGGTATTGATAGACACGAATGGGTAAATCAAATAGTCAACAAACTAAAAGAACATACAGACAGAGAAATAAAAGTAAGATTTAAATATGTTGATAATGCCGAATGGGGACAAAAGGTTATGAAACCGTTGCACGAAGATTTAAAGAACGCATGGGCAATGGTGTCATGGCACTCAATGTGTGCTGTAGAATCAGTTGTTAGAGGTATACCTAGTTTTACTAGTGAACACTCTCCTGCTAAACCTGTTAGTCTGAACCTATCACATTTAGATTGTATAGAAGAACCATATATGCCAGACAGAGAACAATGGCTATATTCACTATTGGGTGCTCAATTTAAATTAGAAGAAATGAAAAGTGGGTACGCATATAAATTTTTACAGGATGAGAAATGATTAAAAAACTAATACAAAAAATAAAGAACTGGTTTACAAAAAAGAAAACAAAAGACGAAGACCCATTTTTATACGAATGAGATATTTAGGAATCAATTGTTTAAACCATGACGCAGCTATGGCTATAGTTGAAGATGATAAAATCATTTGGGCTGCTCATGCTGAAAGATACTCACAAGTTAAGAACGATAAGTTTTTAAATTTAGATATAGTGAGTGAGGCACACATGAATGGTCCTTGGGATTGTGTAGTTTACTTTGAGAAACCTATACTTAAAAAGGCAAGACAAATATACGCTACTCAATATAGTAAAGCATTTGATTACAAGAAACTACCATCTGTATATCTAAAACAATTTAATATTAAGATTGATGAATATGTATCTCACCATGAGTCACATATGGCTGGTGGATACTATACAGCACCATTTGATGACGCTAATATATTGACGATAGACGCAATAGGAGAGTTTGAAACTATAACAATATGGGACAACACTAAAAAGATTTACTCAAAAAGATATCCTTATTCAATAGGATTATTATACTCAGCAATAACAGATAGAATAGGACTAAAAGCAAACGAAGAAGAATATATTACAATGGGTATGGCTGCTTATGGCAAACCTAATTATACGACAGCAATTAAAAAATTATTAAAGACTAATTTACATAAAGGTTGTAAAGATTTTTTACCTTGGGCAAAACCATATGATCTGGCTGCTTCAGTACAAAAAGTTTATGAAGAATTATTATTAGAACTTATTAACAAATATTGTAAGAAAGATAATCTAATATTAAGTGGTGGTTGTGCTTTAAATTGTGTTGCAAATAGTTTGATAAAAAAGAACATATGGATAATGCCAAACCCTGGCGATAGTGGTTCAGCATTAGGTTGTATACCTGCTGTTAGTAAAAAGAAACTTAAATGGGAAGGACCTTTTTTAGGTACAAATATTGAAGGTGAATATCCAGTAGATAACATTATTAAAGAACTAGTTAGAAATGACATAGTTGGTGTTGCAAATGGTAGAGCAGAGTATGGACCTAGGGCACTAGGTAACAGATCATTACTTGCTGATCCAAGAGGTGATGAGATAAAAGATAAAGTAAATCAGATAAAGAAAAGACAAAAGTTTAGACCGTTTGCGCCAGCAATATTAGAGGAAGATGTACACCATTATTTTACTATGCCAGTTAGAACAAGTCCTTATATGCAATTTGTGGCAAAGTGTAAACACCCACATGAGTTTCCTGCTATTGTACACGCAGATGGTACTAGTAGGGTTCAGACCGTAAGTGAGAAAGACAATTCAGGTTTCTACAATCTACTTAAAACATGGAAAGATAAGACAGGCTGTCCTATGTTATTAAACACGTCACTAAATATAAAAGGTAAACCGATGGTGAATAATAGATTTCATGCTGATAAATTTGAGAAGGAATATAATGTCAAAGTTGTATAATTTAGGTTGTAGTGTATCATATGGTAATTGTGCGAGTGAACTTAACACACTAATAGATGAGCATAAATCCACGTCAACATATATTGCTGATTTCAATAATTTAGAAGAAGTTAACTATGCAAGTCCAGGTGCAGGTATAGATACCGTTGTTAGAAGATTGATGACTTATGATTTTGAAGATGGTATATACATGATAGGTTTATCACACCCAGCAAGATTTCAATATGTATCTACAAGAGAGAAAAGATATAGAACTAAAAGAAAAGCATTTAGTAAAGGACCAGAACTACCTATTGATTACTTTGAAACAAAAAAGTGGAATGATATAGACTTTAAAAATTATGATATGAGAGAACAATTAGCATACCACTCATACAAAAATATATTACTAATTCAAAAGTTATTACAAGGTAAGAAGTATTTTATGTATAATACTATTAATGGTATAATGAAATACGATCCTAAAAATTGGGAAGTTATAAAATTAAGAGAACAAATAGATACTACATATTATTATCAACCTGAATATAGTTTATTTGAATTTACACTAACTAATAAAGAGTATCAGGTCGCAGACGAAGATCAACACACAAACCATATGGGTATGCTAACATATGCTAAAGAATTACAAGGGTGGTTAAATGTACACAAAATTATATGAAAGTTTAAGTAAGGCTACTAGAGAAGACACACCATGGGAATACTTTACCATAGGTCAAGTGTTGACACAGCAACAAATACAAGAAATAAAGAGGGCAGATATAGATAGAGCCGATGTATTACACGATGGCACCAGATCTGGTTATAAAGATGGTGTAGCAAAACAGAATGATAAGTTTAGAGAATATGTCACAAAAGAAAACTGGCGAAAGTATCCTGAATTAACAAACTTAATAAGAGAATTACAAAGTGAACCTATAAGAGAGATGATAGCAAAGATGGTAGGTAATGATAATAACTTTGAGGGTTCATATGTTAGATTAGAGGTGTTAAATGACACTCAAGGCTTCTGGTTAAAACCACATTGTGATATACCAGAGAAGTTAATATCAAGCCTCATATATATTAATGACACTGCTGAAGATATAAGTTTAGGTACTGACTTATATAATGAGCAGTTAGAACTAAAACACACGGTACCTTTTTGGCATAACTTTGGTTATATCTTTCATGGCCCTAATAAATGGCATGGTATGGAGAAGGGCAAGTCAATAAGAACCGAGCGAAGGGGGATACAAATTAATTATGTCACATTTGAAACAGATTGGAAGGTACAATGAACGAACAAGAACAACAAAAATTATTAACAGAGATTAAAAGATTAGAGGGCACATATCTAGGCCCACAAAACTTTGAACAATATAAAAATTACTGGTTGCCTGATTACATAGTAAAAGAAAGCACAAATGTTTTATCTTTAGGTGTACATAGAGATGTGGGTTTTGAACAAGCCATGTTAAAAGATAATCCTAATTTAAACATACATTGTTATGATCCTACACCTGATAGTGTTAAATTATTTGAAACAGAGTTTGAGGGTAAAAAGAATATGACCTTTCATCAAGTTGCATATGCAAAAGACAATGGTAAGATGAAATTTTATTATGACAAAAATGATCTGTCTAAATGTTATTCATTATTACCTTTACCTCAATTTGGTGAGAACCCAGCTCACATAGAAGTAGATTGTAAGAACTTGAAGACCATTATGCAAGATGATATGCCTAAAGTAGATATTATCAAAGCAGATATAGAAGGTGTATGGTGGGATTTTTGCAGAGAGATTATTGACAACGATATAGACTTTAAAGCTTTACTCATAGAGTTTGAAGTTAAACTTATAGATAATGAGGAGAGTCTAAAACAATATGAACAGATATTAAAAGATTTAAATTACAAGTATGAATGTTTTTTAAATAGACCTAGAAATAAATGTTTAAGTGAGGCAATAATATTAAAAGGTAGATAAATGATTTTAGTTTATGAGGCGTCTGCTACAGCAGAACATGACAAACAATTATTAAGAGATTTTCAACAAAAGATACCTGGATCAAAGATGACAAATTCAGAGGTGTATCAAAAATGTAATGTTGCTGTAATCTTTGGCTCTTGGAAGAAGTTATCTAAAAAAGATTATAAGTGGGATAGAGCACCACATCACATATTAAAAAATGACATTGTGAAACAACATGGTAGAAAACCTATTGTCATAATAGAAACACCATTACTAGGAAGAACTATTGGTAGAAGACATAATTATTATCGAGTTGGTTTGAATCATTATCTTAATAATCTAGCAGAGTTTAATAATAAAGATTGTAAGCCAGATAGATTTATGAAACTAGGTTTAACAATTAAACCTTGGCGAACAAAAGGCGATCACATATTAGTGCTAGGTCAAAATCTAAATGACGCTTCTCTTTTAGGTGCAGATATGGATTTATGGTCAACTACAACCATAAGACATTTATTAAGAATTACAAAACGACCTATTGTTTTTAGAGATCATCCAGAGAATGGTAATAAAATAAAGGAGGTTATAAGTAGAAACTTCCATGATACTAAACAAGTTAAATATGACGAGAATGTGTCTATAAAAGATAGTTTACAGAATGCTCATTGTTGTGTAGCATACACCTCAGGCAGTAGTTTAGACGCAATCCTAGACGGTGTGCCAGTCATCCCTACTAGTCAATACAACTTTGTATGGGAAATATCATCTCATAGTTTAAACGATATTGAGTATCCTAAAATGGGCAAAAGAGAACGATTATTATGTAATCTAGCATATGCTCAATGGAGTGTACAAGAAATACAACAAGGCAAACCTTGGGAACATTTATATGAATATATTAGTAGTCACAACATTTAATAACAAACTAGAGTCAGCCTACGCTCATAGATTTAGAGAAACCTACAACTGGCCTTTTCAACTAAAAGTTTATAATGAAGATTTAGGTATGTATGCTCAAATACCTGAACTAAAAGAATTTGTAGATAGAAATAAAGATAGACATAAGTTTACAAGTTATGAAGAAAAAAATAATGATTATAGAACAGATGGCGTTAGATTTTGTTATAAAGTTTATGCCTATACAGACGCAATATTACAAGCAAGTAATGCCTATAATGGTATAATCTGTATAGACGCAGATAGTGTATTTTATAAACCAATAGATGGTGATTGGATTAGTAAACATATTCATAGAGATGATTGTATGATGACTCATTTAGGTAGACCTAGTTATAGTGAATGTGGTTTTTTATATTTTAACATGTCGCATCCTGAAACTAAAAATTATGCTAGAGCTATGCAAGAGATGTACAATAAAGATTTAATCTACAAAGAAAAAGAACAACATGACTCATACATATGGGATGTTGTTAGAAAAAGATTTGAAGTAAAAGGCGTTAAGAATCATAATATAGGTGACAATAAGGAAGGCCATGTACAAGCAAGATCAGTATTAGGTCCTATATACGATCACACAAAAGGTAATAGAAAATTATCAGGAAAAAGTCCAGAGGCAAGAGTTGATTGAAATAATTAATACTTCTATTTCTAATAAAACTAATAAACAAGTAATAGAATATTTAACTTTTAGTACACAATGGATGTTTGCTTATGATGGTAAGACAGGAGAAAGTGAAAAAAAAAATTTAATTGATAATATATCAAAAGAAAATGGTAATAACGCAGGTTTTATGTTTAAATCATATTCTGTTCAACATGATTATACAGCAGATGCTTTTTTAAATAATTTTGCTTTGCATGTTAAAGATATTTGTACTAAACAAAGTAAAAAAAAAATAGGAGAAATAATTAGAATTTATTGGAATATGTATGTGCCATCTTCAAAAATGGATTATCATTTAGATATGCCAAAAGGAAATAATTGTGTAAGTATTATCTATAACTTACATAGTAACGATGGTGGTACAGATTTTAAAAATAATAAAATAATAAAGAGTAAAGAAGGGCAAGCTATAGTTTTTAATAGTGATAGTTTACATAAAGGTATATCTTCAAAAATTATACCTGTTAGGTATGCTTTAAACATAGTTTGTAAAGCAAATGATTAGAATTTTTATAGGTTATGATGAGGGTGAAAAGATTGCTTTTCATGTTCTATCAGAAAGTATTAGAAGATTATCAAGTGAACCAGTAAGTATTATACCACTAGATTTAAACACAATTAAAAATCATTTTAAAAGAGATAAACAGGATAATCAATCTACTGAATTTGCTTTTAGTAGATTTATGGTTCCTTATCTATCTAACTATGAGGGTTGGTCAATCTTTATGGATTGTGATATGATGGTTAGAACTGATATTAATACTTTGTGGAATATGAGAGATGATAATTACGCTGTTATGTGTGTACAACATGATTATGAACCAAAACAAAATGTTAAGTTTAGAGGTGCAAAAAACGAAAAGTTTCCTAAAAAAAACTGGTCATCAATGATGTTAATGAATAATGCAAAGTGCAAATTACTAACACCTGAATATGTTAGAACTGCTAGTGGTTTAGAACTACATCAATTTAAATGGTTAAGTGATGACAAACAAATAGGTAGAATACCTAAATCTTGGAATTGGTTAGTAGGAGAATATGAATACAATGTTATGGCAAATAATGTACACTTCACACTAGGTGGTCCTTACTTTAAAGAATATAAAAATTGTGATTATTCACATGAGTGGTTTACTTTATATGATGATACAATAAAAATAGATTTATGATAATAACACACGATATACCATGGGATAAATGTTTATCTAAACAACTATGGCCTGCTATTCAAAAAGGTTGGCAAGATACTCAAATGAGACCTATACATTTTTTTTGGGGACTTGCAGGTAAAAATATAACACTTATAAAAGGTTGCATTGAAAGAAACGAAGAATGGTGGTATGTAGATAATGGTTATCTAACTCAACAGATAACAAGATATCCTGAACCTAAAATACATGATTATAATAAAACTTATTTTAGAATAGTTAAAGGCGGTCTTCATACTAAA
>Ga0114933_10004728_pt1 | contig 12602 bp, 10 predicted proteins | sample 4SBtaG_FD_89691 | JGI IMG/M metagenome (GOLD analysis project Ga0114933, IMG submission 89691) | Deep subsurface microbial communities from Kolumbo volcano to uncover new lineages of life (NeLLi) - 4SBTROV12_W25 metaG | ecosystem: Environmental > Aquatic > Marine > Volcanic | place: Kolumbo...
CCGATCTCGACGAGGACGGCCACCCTGACATCGTCCTCGGAGCCACGGTGGGACGTCCCTACCTTTTGCTCAACGTAGCCGAGACCCGAGGGGACTGGCTGCGCGTCGACCTCGTCGGTCGAGCCCCGAACGCGGGCGGAATCGGCGCGCGTGTGAGGGTCTTCGCGGGCGACGGAAGAGCCGTCGGCACGCAGGACCGACGTGCTGGCGAAGGCTACCTCGGCTCCTTCGACCCACGCCTCTTTTTCGGCGTGACGGACGCAGGACCCTTTGCCGTAGAAGCGCACTGGCCCAGCGGCGCGACCACACGCGTCGAGGGTGTCGTCGCCGGGTCGGCGGTCGAGCTCCGCGAAGACTGAAAGCGACGCTCAGCGGCCGGATGCCGCCTTTCGGGGCCGAGTTCGCTCCCTGGGCCGCGGGCTACTTCACTCACCATTTTCGACACCAGAGCTCGCGCGCGCGGCCGAGTTCAGAGCGAGAAGTAGAGGGGCCACACGATGCCATCGAGAATCACGGTCTGGAGGCAGAAGAAGATCGCGCCGACGATCGCCGCGGCGCGGAGCGGCCTCCGAGGTCGTGGTCGCAAGGAGACGAGCGCCGCGAGCAGGAGAAGAGACCCCCCCGCGACGACCCAGAGGTCGACGTAGATCCATGGCGTGGGGGCGGGCGACGGCCCGGCGATCGCGAAGCAGGTCAGCGGCATCCAGATGGTTGAGCCGATGAGGATGAGCGCATAGGCGAAGAGAAACACGCCGAAGCCGAGCCGACCGAACACGACGACGTCCTCCGGGCGCTGCGCGAGCAGCATCCAGCCAAAGACGAAGTAGCCGCTCGCCGCGACAAACATGTTCACTGTATAGAGCGGCTGAGCGGCCTCTGGGACGGCGCCCCAGAGGGCACCGACCACATCAGCGTCCCAGTGGACCGCGGACGCGACGTAGCTCGCGAGCACGAGCGGCCCGACGACGAGATTGATTGCGATCCAGGCCCGGCGCGCTCTCGTCCCCGTCACGCCGCGGCCCTGGCACGCGCGTCGACGCGCGCCCACACATCATAGAGCCAGTCGGCGCGCCCGCGCCGATCGTCGGGGAGAGCGCCGCGGTCGGCAGGAAGAAACGCGACCCGGAGGGTCCGGCCAACGATCCGGCCGTCGGCCAGCTCCGCCAACGTGGAGAATCCCTCGAGCCCCTCGTGAGCGCAGAGCAGGACGGTTGCCTCGGGCGCAGCGTCGAGCAGCGCCGAGACGCCACCGATGCGGGGCGGCAGGACGCAGCGCAGGGACTCAGCGCGCGCCAAGAGCGGCGAGCGGTTGCGACGAAGTCGGTCGAGAACCCGCGCGCGCTTCGCGCGGGAGAAGAAGGTGCCCTCTGGGTAGATGACGACGCCCTCGTTCGGGCCGAGATCAGACGCGAGGTCGCGGATGGCCTCGAGGTCGGCGAGCGTGGCCTGCGCTCGGTCGACGAAGTGATTCGGGATGCGGTTGCCGACGATGTCGAGGCAAGGGTCGGCGAGCAGCTCCTTCTTGAGCACGTAGCGCAGACGGATCCGATGCGGATTGGCCACCAACGCGGCTGGGATCAGCGTGTCCACGAGACTCGTGTGGCGAGAGAGGATCAGGAGCGGCCCTCGATCGAGCAGCTCGTCCCCCTCGACGTCAACGCGCAGGGCGAAGAGGCGCCGCGCTGCGGAGAAGAGCGCGCCGGACCACCAGCGCTGGATACGGTAGTTGCTCTCGACAAACCGATCGGGGTCGCGCCCATCCCGGGCCCAGGTACAGAACGCGAGGGCCACGCCCGCCAACTCCATCGCGGCGTAGACCCAGGCGAAGGCGAGCATGCGCACGAGCACGAACCGACGGCGGCGGGCCACGCCCACCAGGAACCCGAGCGGCACCCAGAGTGGCGAGAGAAGGCTCAACGCGACGAGCCCACCTCCCATCAGGGAGACGCTGAGCGCGCGTCGCTTCCAGCTCGTCGGCATCGCACCGACTCCCTGGGTTCAAAAGCGAGCGCCGACAAACGTGTGCCTCGAGAGAGGCTCCAACGGCCTGCCAGGGGGACCCACTGGATGCCTCAGCGAACTCAGGAGCGCGGGAAGCGGCGACGCACCCAAAGAAGCGAGAGAGCGAGCGCGATGAGCGGGGCGCCCATCCAGGCGGGGTCGGCCCCGCCGGCGCTGCAGCCGACGGAGTTGCTGGAGTCCACATAACCCTCGGTCGCAGAGATCGTCGTGATCGCCTCGAGCGAACCGTGTCGGGCGCAGAGCTCCGCCGAGGCGCCGGGCACGTAGTCGTAGCGGAAGAGATCGCCGAGCCCGGCCTCGGCACGGCCGTCGAGGTCCCACGCGTACTCGACGCCATAGATCGGAACGTCGTCGGCGCCGTAGGCCTGGGCGTAGACCACCAAGGGCGTGCCTTCTCCGACGTTGGTCTCATCCATGCCGTGGAGGCGCACGTCGTCGACCTCGTCCTCGGTCACGCCGATGACCGTGATCGTGCGGGTGAGCGACCCGTTGGCGAAGAGCCGCACCTCATGGGCTCCCGGCGCGTCTGCGCGAAACGTGACCCACTCGCGGTCCTCGAAGAGGAAGGTCCGGCGGGGGATCGCCGCCACACCGGTATCGCTCTCTGCCGTCAACGCGCCGTGCCCCGACAGACGCGTGTCGCCGGCGAACCACTCGACCAGGAAGGTGCCAGCCCCGCCGACGAGCACCCGAAGCTCGTCGGTGCGCTGGGGCTGTAGCTCGGGTCGCCGGACCAGCAGCGGTCCGTGGGCAGCGAGTGTCGCCTCATCGGGCTGCATGACCTCGACGGTCGCGCGGTGAACCTCTTGGCTGGTCTCGTCCCGGACGATCATGTCGACCGAGCCAACCCCCACCGCCGTCATGGATGCGAGGCCGCCGCCGCGGGATTCGACCTGCATCACGGTGGCATCGCTCGCGTCGATCGAGAGCAGCGCCTCCTCTTCCTCGCTGACATTGATCGTGTAGACGCTGAAGTCGGCGCCTGCGACGTAGGGGCTGTGGAGCTCGTCGGAGGGTCCCTCGAGGAGCAGGAAGTTCAGCTCGAGGTCAACGCTGTCCGCCAGGCGCACGCCATCGCACCCGGCGCCGAGCGCCATGCAGAGAATCAAGAGAGCGCCGACCAAGGAGTGTCGAAAGTTCATGAACGAGCCTTAAGGAAGTTCCGTGCCAGCCCTGGGTTGCCCTGAATCGATGCAACAGAGCGCCGGCGTGTGAATCGAGCTCACTCCTGTGACACAGCACGCCGACAGAAGGGAGCGGTCACTACGCTCAGCCTGCCGCCCCCACACGATCTCGACGTTCGGCCGCGCACACGCGGTCGTTGGCTCCAGCGGTTCACGCCGCCACCCCCATCGCGGCACTGGCGAAGCGTGCAGCGATCGCGTCCGCGCGGCTCCGTTCGAGATGGGCGTGGGCACCGAGCCACCGGTAGAAGAGGCTGGCGTTCAGGAAGAGCGCCCGGTCGGCGGCGCCGGCCCCCCCGGGAACTGAGAGCACGTCACGGATCATCCTGTCGGCGTTGACGCATCCCATCGGCGGCGCCGAGCAAGCTCCGAGCTCCAGCTCCACGTGGGTCACCACCCATTCCACGGTCGGGGCGGCCATGTCTCTGAGGACTGGGTCCTCGATTGTCGTGGCGAAAGCCGAGATCAAGGCCTCGCGCCGCCTCGCGTCGAAGCGCAGCTCCGTCACTCGCGAAGTTCGCTGGAACGGGTGACCATAGGCGTCTCGCATCCGATCGATCTCGGAGTACATGACGTCGCGCTGCCAGTCATCGATGTCGCCGCGACCGTGCAGCCATGAAGTGAACCGATCGAGGAGCCGGTGGGTTCGCTGGTCTCGGAACCCGGCCACGTCGTGCATGAAGACCTCCCTCGCGGCGGCCTGGATCCAGTCGCCGCCACCGACCAGCTCAGCCCAGCTCCTGGCAAACCGCAGCGCGATCACCAAGACGTGCACGATGAGGTCGGGGCTCCGGGTTGGGCGCTCGGCCACGAAGGTCTCTGCGACCTGGCGCCAGTCCTGCCACTCCGATTTGGGCATGCCGCGGTAGCCGCTCTGACGTGGCGGCTCCAAGGCCAACCGGTGCCGCGCCGAACGCCGAGACGCCCGCGCCCGACTCACCCGGCGTCGGGTCCGCGACCCGTTCTTGGTTTGCCTCGACCTTCTTCGGATCTTTTTCTTCATGGCCGGCTCATCGGCGCGGCCACCGCGAAGTTGTCAGCGAACCCGAGACATTTCCTACGTTGCCCTCAGGCCGTCGCGATAGACCTTGGGTGTCGTCCCGTGCCAGCGCCGAAAGGCGCGATGAAAGCTCGCGTGTTCGTCATAGCCGAGCAGGTAGGCGATCTCCGCGAGCGAGCGCTCCGGATCCGCGAGATAGCCCTCCGCCAACCGTCGTCGGGTGGACTCCAGCACGCCGGAGAACCCGACGTCGTGGTCGGCGAGGCGGCGCTGCAACGTGCGTGCGCCGATCCCGAGCGCCTTGGCGACCTCGGGGAGCGTCGCGGCTCCGCGCACGAGCCGCAACTGAAGGGCGGCCCGCACCTGCCGAACGATCTCGGGCTCGTCGGTCGGCGCGGGTGATGAGCGCTCGAGCACCCCGCGCAGGTAGCGGGCCAACTCCCCATCCGCGCCGACGACCGCCGAGTCCAGAAGACTCGCGTCGACGACCAGCGCGGCGCGCGGCGACCCGAGCTCGATCTCGGCGCCGACGAAGGCGGCCAACCGGGAACGCTCGGTCTGACCCATCTCGCCTCTGCGGCTTCGCACGTGGATCACACGGGGTGGCTCCGCCGCCAGGTCTCGAAGCAGCTGCAGCGCGATGAGCAGCGTGTAGTCCGAGATCAAGAAGCTGCCGAGGCGCGGCAGGCCGTAGCGGTGCTCTTCGAGGGTGAGGCGGCCCTGATCCACTGAGCTCGCGTAGCTGGCGGTTCGGTTGGTCAGGTGCTGAAACCGCGCGTGACACGCCAGCGCCTCACCCACCGTCGCCGCGGTCTTGCAAGCAAGCCCCAACACGCCGAGGCTGGACGCCGTGTGACGCGCCGTCGCCGCCAAGACGAACGGAGCGTATCCGCCCTTGCTGAACATGAGCTCCATGTGAGCGTAGGTGGACTCGGCGGAGACGACCGCGCCCTCGGCCTCGAGCTCCGAACGACGCCAACCGATCGTTCCCGCGAGTTCCGCCTCACTCACCCCGTGCGCGATGGAGGCTTCGAACGCAGGGAGCACATTCGTGGCGTCGATGTCGCGATCTGACACGGGTTTGTCAGCCTCTGCCAATGCCGGCGTGCGGGTCAAGTCGCACGATTGGAGCATGCACAATCGCACAGCAAATCGGCTCTTCGTCGGCCTTCTTCTCGGGCTCCTGGCAGGCTGCGCCAACCCTCACGTGCCGCTCGGCGCGGAAGATCTCCAGCGGCTGCAGGTGGCGGGTGACGAGCACGATCAGATCATCTACCGCGGCACCGTGACGCCCGTCGGCGACTCCGAGCCTGCGTTTCGGTACGAGCGCCACGTCGCAGAGGTCAGGGCTGAAGACGACCACCCCGCTGGGCAGGTCTCGACGCACGTCACGTTCGGGGTGAGCTCCGATGCGCCGCTCCTCTTTCAGCGTGCCACACACTCGCCGACGTATGAGCTCGAGCACTTCGAAGAGGTTCAAGGGCAGACCGGCACGGTCAGCTCGGTGACCGTGCGAGCCGACGGGACGCTGCGCTTCCGCGTTCAGCGCGGCGAGGAGCGTGAAGACCGGAGCGAGGGCCATGGCGACCCCGTCGTGGTCGGTCCCACCCTCTTCGGTTTCGTGCTCGAGCACTGGGACGCGCTCGAGCGGGGCGAGACGCTGCCGGTGCGCTTCGCCGTCGCAGACCAGGCACGGAGCTACGCCTTCACGCTGCGGCGCACCGCCGCGACCGATGAAGCGACCACCGTCACGCTGGCCGCGTCCGACTTCTTCGTGAGCCTCGGTATCGAACCCATGCAGCTCGTCTTCGACCGCGGGTCGCGCCGTATTGTCCGGTACACCGGTCGCGTACCTCCATTGCTCGATGGTCGCGATGCCTTCGACGCGGTGGTCGACTACCGGTTCGACGCGCAGACGTACCGCTAGCGTCGCCTGCTACGCCGAGAGACGCTGCAGCGTGGACAGCAGTTCCCCACGCCCCGTGCGAAGCTCGGCGGGAGCGTCCGGAAGCCCGACCAGCCAGTCTACGCTCGCCGGTAGATCGGTGAAGGTCTTCGCGGGGAAAGAGGCGCCGAGCATGACGGTGTTGATCGCGCCACGGAGGAGCTTGGCCTTGAGGCCACGGCCGGCGAGCACATAACCAAAGCCGATGAGCTGAGGCGCGTGACGCTTCAGAATCGCCTTGGCCTGGGTCCGCAGCTGAGCCCCCATCTGGCCCGGCGTCTCTCCTGCGCGCACGAGCAGGATGGAGAACCGGCCCTCATCGGAGAGGCTCTGCATCAGCCGATCGAGCCGCTCGAAGAAGCGTACGTCCAGCGGCGAGCGAAGAATCGCGACGCCCAGCGTCCCGTACCGTCCAAAGCTCGCGTACTCGTCCTCGTCGTCCGGGCGCCACATGGGCCCGACTATGGCACGCCTGGGGGCGGCTCGCGGTACGCGCGGTTTACCCCCGATTGGGCCACGCTCGACCGGCGCAAGTTGGGGTCGAGAATGCTAACGTCAGCGCATGTCCGGCGGAGAAGATCCCAGCGATTCCGACCTGACGCGCGCCACATCCTACCTGACGGTGGAGCGCCCCATCTTCGACCTCGGGTTCGCTCACCCGGAGCTCGAGAAGGCGTGCCAGCGGCTCGAGGTGCTGGTGCGCGAGGAGCTCGTACTGCCGTCCCAGGCACGGTTGGCTTTCGTGTGGACTCACGGGCAAGATAGTGTGAGCTGTGCGGATCCCGCGCTCGGGTCGCACATCGAAATGGCCCTCGATGAGGCATGGGAGAGCCTCGCCGAGCAGGCCGAAGAGGTGCGAGCGCTCGTAGACGTGCCAGCCGGGGAAGGAGAGTCTCTCGCTGACGCACTTGGAAACTCAGATCCCACGGCCGCTCCGCTCGCAGCGCGCTGGGTACGAGCGCACGGCATCGGCGAAGGCGACACCTACTGGCTGCTCCACGGACTGCGAGGCAGCGAGGAGGAGCTCGACCTGCTCCGCGACGTGGTCCGCGGAGCGACGGCTCACCCGCTCCTCTTCCTTCGAGCCACCCTCGGATACGCCGCATCTCGTCTCGGCCAGCTCGCGCCCACCGCACTGGCCCCGGCGCTCCGCGAGCGCATGGACGCTGGCACCCACGACCTTTGCGACCTCCAGTGGATCCTCACCAGGCTCGAGGATCGCGGGAGCGATCCCTCCATCGCGAAGCTGCTCGCCCTCGTCGTCAGCCTGGAACGAGAAGCCCCCGAGACCGTCGCTCCCGGACACATCACCGAACCGGTTCTGGCATTCCCGATCCCGAGCCTCGAGGCGATGCGCGAGCACTGGCTGACGCGCGGCTTCACCCCCCGCAGCGTGGCACGCGGCCTACGCAACCGCGGGATCACCGTCGCGGCCACACACCCGTCGACATGGCCGGCCGATGGGTTTGGCTGCCTGCACGCGCTCTTCGGCGCACGCTTCGGTCGCTTTCAGGCTGAAGCGGAGCGGGAGGGAGAGGCCGAGGACTTCGAGGCACTGAAGGACGCTCTCCTCCAGCTGGTGCCGGAGGAGGAAGTCGGAGGGAACCTCGCGTGTTTGGTGGACGACGCAGAGCTCATGCTTCCCTGGTGGGAAGTGAACCGAGAGCTGGCCTCGCTGGAACCGACCCACCGGCTCTGGCCCGTAGGAGCCCCTTCGAACCCGGTCGGCGTTGTGCTCGCGCCAACGCCTGGATTTCTGGCAGTGGCGAAGGCCCTCCGCATCCCGCTTTCCGAGTACGACGCCCCATGACGCTTCCGCTCGTAGCCCGCCCGGCGCGCGAGACGCGTCCGCCAGACGCCGTCGCTGGAGCACCGACGCCTTGCTTCACGAGCCAGGCCAGCGGCGAACGGCGGGCATTGGCGCGCACGCGTCTTCGAGGTCTCGCTCGAACGCCGTCTCTTGCCCACAGGCCGCGGTCTCGCGCTCAGGCGCATCACAGCCCATGAGGCCGGTGCAGAACTGGTGGACGACGACGCGCTCCGGTTCCTCTTCACATTCCCAAATGTAGACGTCATGGCCCCCGTCGCCGCCGGTTCGGCATTGCATGTCGGGCGGACGCTCCGCGGGGAAGACCTCCCAGGCGTCGGTGCAGCCGCCGAGCAGCCAGGGGAGGAGAAGAAGAAGGGAGCGGCCGAGCATCAACCTGTGCACGTGTGCTCTACGCGCGGTGGACCGCGACTCTCCCCCACGAGCTTCTGTCCCTTGCCGGCCACGCGGAGTGAGACACTGAGCCATGGCCGACGAAGAATCGACGAGCTGGGACGAGACGGTCGAGACCGGCACCCGATCGGAGCCGGAGAGCGTGACTCTCTCTCTGTCTTCCGTCAGCGAGCAGAGCTTCACCGACCGCTACCAGACGCTCCGCCGCCTCGGCGAAGGGGGTATGGGCGAGGTCCTGCTCTGCGCCGACAAGACCATCGGCCGCCAGGTGGCCCTCAAGGTCATGCGACCGGAGGCGGCCGTCCGATCGACCTCGCAGCAACGTTTCGTGCGCGAAGCCCGCGTGCAGGGCCAGCTCGAGCATCCGTCGATCGTCCCGGTATACGACCTCGGCCGGAACGGCGATGAGCTCTACTTCACGATGAAGCGGGTTCGTGGAGAGACGCTACAGGAGATCGTCGCTGGCCTCCGGGAGCAGCGCGCGAGCTTCGACGAGCGCTACTCACGTCACCGCCTGTTGACGGCCTTCACGAGCCTCTGCCTCGCGATCGACTACGCCCACCAGCACGGCGTCCTCCACCGCGACCTCAAGCCGGCGAACGTGATGCTGGGCGACTTCGGTGAAGTCTACGTGCTCGACTGGGGGCTCGCGCGGCTCGGCGACAAAGACGAACCCGTGCGCGATGACTCGACCGAGGTGAAGCTGCACTCACCGAGCGGAACGCGGGACGGGACCGTGCTTGGCACGCCGGGGTACATGCCCCCGGAACAAGCGCGCGGGCGAAGGGAGGCGCTGGGTCCAGCGAGCGACGTCTACTCGCTCGGCTGCGTGCTCTACGAGCTGCTCACGTACGAGCCGATCATGGAAGAAGCGCCGATGGTCGCGATGCTCACGCGCACGGTCGACGGGGTGGACGCGCGCGCTTCGGTGCGAGCTCCGCAGGCGATGGTCCCGCCTGAGCTGGAGAGCATCTGTCGGCGCGCGACGGCGATGCGCTCCGAGGACCGCTACCCGTCGGCTCGTGCTCTGCACGACGCTCTCGAGGAGTTCCTCGCCGGGCAGCGCGACACGACTCTGCGACGAGACGTCGCCAACCAGCACGCCGACCGCGCCGCGGCCGCCATCGCCTCGTCACGCGAACTCGAGTCGGTGGGCACCATCGAGATGCGGCGCACAGCCATGCGGGAGATCGGACGCGCGCTCGCACTCGACCCAGAGAACGCGAGAGCGATCGAAGTCATGACGCGGCTGCTGACCGAGGCTCCCTCAGAGCTGCCGCCCGAGGTCACCTACGAGATCGAGAGAGCCAGGGCGCAGAAGACACGCTGGACCGGTCGGGTCGGCATGTGGACCTTCGGCAGCCTGGTCTTCTACCTGCCCTTGTTCGTTTGGGCCGACGCGACCGAGTGGACCTCCGTGCTGGTCTTCTACGCGCTCGCCGCCATCTGTTCGGGCCTGAGCGGATGGACCGCCCGTCAGCGCCGTCCGACGGAGCTCTCGACCGTCGCGGTCATGACCCTGAGCAACGCAATGTTCCTCTCGCTCTGGTCGCTCTTCGGCCCGCTCATCGTGCTGCCGCCGGTGCTCGTCGCAAACACCGTCGCGTTTGCAGTGCAGATGCGCGGCGCGGCGCGGGTCTTCGCGATCGGGTTGGGCTCCGCCTGCGCGCTGACGCCGATCCTCCTCGAAGTGCTCGGCGTCGTGGGCCCCAGCTTTCACTTCGACGGCTCCGACCTCGTGCTGCACGGAGTTGTCCTGGGGGTGAGCCCGGGGGCAACGCTCCTACTCGTGGGGTCGGCGAGCGTGGTCGCGATCATCACCGTCTCGCTTGCTCTGGCGCGGGTTCGCGACACGCTCGACGACGCCGAGCGACGCCTCTATGTGTACGCGTGGCATCTGCGCGAGATCGTGCCCACGTCGGCCCGGCGCGCCACGGATCCGGTCGCCCGGCGCGCGAGCTGAGGGCGCTCCGGCACTTGCAGCCGAAACCGCTTCCGGCTCCTACTCGACGTATCCGGCGGGTGCGGGCACGGGCAGGGAGGTGCGCGTCTTCTGCCGCAGGAGGCACGCGAGCCTCCCGCACGAGACCTCGAGCTCCCGACGCTCGTCGGTCGGAGGTCGCGGCTCAGAGTTCCGCGCTCGCCGCCTTCAGGTCCTGTGCGTGTCGCCAGTCCCCAGCCCTCTCGGCCCGCTCGAGGGCGGCCCGGTAGCGTTTGCGCGCACCGCGCACGTCCCCAAGCAGTGCACAGTGGCGCGCGAAAAGAGCGTCCAGCCGTGCGCGATCCTGTCCGGTCGCGTTGGCACGCTCGAGCAGGGGTTCGGCTCCGGAGGCGTTTCCAAGATCGAGCAGAATCTCCGCCGCGCTCAATAGCGATGCTTCTCCTTCCGATACTGGAAGAAGATCGGCGGCACTCAGGTAGGCGTCGCGCGCCTCGAGTGGCTTACCGAGCCGTCTCAGGTGAGCGCCACGCGACTCGTCTGTGGATCCGGCGAGGTGCTGGGCTCCGGCAATACGGCTTGCCGTCGCGCGGGCTTCGATCAGGAGGCTCATGGCTTCGGCATCGGCCCCACGCTCCGACGCGACCTCGCCCCGCACGCGAAGCAGGTGCACGTGCGCGGTCGATCCGTCCCGGACCCGCTCGAGCGCCTCGGAAGCCACTCCATCGGCCTCGCTGAGTCGGCCGGAACGACGGAGGGCATCGGCCAGCCTCCACGCGGCGTCCGCCGTCGCGAACTCGAAGGACTCCTCTCCCGTCCGAAGCATGCAGCGCCGTGCGAGCTCGAGGGCCCAGCGGTAGGCCAGCGTCGCCGCCGCCGCGTCACCTCGGTTGAGAGCGTTGGTGCCCATCGCAGCGAGCAGCATGAGGGCCCCTTCGTCCTCACCACTTCGCCTCGCGTGCGAGGCCCGCACCTCGATCGGCGCGCCCCGCTCGGCAGTGACCTGGAGCGCGCGGGCATGGAGCTGACGACGCGATTCGGCGGGCAGCGAGGCTTCGACGATATGGCCCAGGAGCGCGTGGCAGAGGACGACCCAGTCGCCGTCAACCGTGACGATTCCTTGGTCGGAGAGCTCATCGAGGCAACGGAGGAGATCATCGTCGAGCATCAGGGAGAGCGTTTCCGATTCGCACCGATCGCCCAGGACCGCCACCGCATGCAAGAGGCGCCGTGCGGGCACGCCGAGGCGATCCAACCGCTGTTGAATTGCGTCCGCGGTGCCCGGCGGGGGAGGGCTGGCCTCTCGGCCCATCCCTCGCAAACAAACCAGTTGTTCGAGGTAGAGCGGTAGCGTGGTCGGGAGCTTGTCGGTGCTGAGGACCTGCGCCTCTCGGAGCACCGCCGCTGCCTCGCTGGGACTGAGCGGGCCGAGTGTGAGGTCCGCGGAATGACGGCCGTTGAGGACCTCTGCGCTCACGATGAGGAGAGGAAGAGCCGCGGCATGGTGGGGCAGGCGATCCAGAACGCTACGGGTACAGCCGTCGCAGAGGTCCAGGTCGTCGACGACCAGGATGATCCGACTCGTCCTTGCGTCCGCGAGTCGCAGCTCGGCCAGCTTTGCGATCGCGATCGCCAGAGCATCGACGGCCGCTCCCGCGCTGGCCGCGAGGCCCGTCGGCTCACGCAGCTGGCGAATCCCGGCCGCGACGAACCCGCCACTGAGCTCCGGTCGTGTCTGCAGGCTCGCGGCGAGCCCGGCAAGCGGATCCTGCGCGTCTACAGCGGCCCCGACCAGCTGGCCAGCAAGGTTCGCGAGGGCGAACATCGGCACAGGGGCCCGGCTCGGGTGGGCCGCGCTGCGGACAACGACGTCTCCTCCTTCGCGAGCTCGCTTCAGGAAGACGTCCAATAGGCGCGTCTTCCCGGACCCGGTTTCACCCTGAATCCTGACCCGCCTCGTTTCGCTCAGAGTTTGGTCGCGCATGGCCGCGAGCGCTCGAAGGGCGTCTTCGCGTCCAATCAGCAAAGCCGATCCGCCGATGGCGTCCGGCGCTGGCGGCCGCATCGTGGCGCGCACTTCGAGCAGCGAGCCTCCGCAGAACCCGCAAAACTGCATGCCTTTGGGGCCAGCGGCGCCGCACTTGGGGCACCGGGCGCCGTCTCGAGCGCGCTGCTGCGCCACCACGGCGGATAGAGCCGTTTGAAACTCGTCGGCATCCTGAAAACGGTCCGCGGGCGACTTCGCCAACGCCCGCATGACGAGCTCGGCCAACTCGGCAGGAATGTGAGCG